>MWSE01000034.1_pt1:32500-45983 | contig 45983 bp, 33 predicted proteins | sample 1021931 | NCBI WGS metagenome assembly MWSE01 (sample SAMN06338154, study PRJNA374545) | mollusc metagenome | biome: marine bay; material: sediment; isolation source: gill 28 cm from animal B | host: Kuphus polythalamius | place: Philippines: Mindanao | collected 2011-09-12 | reverse complement strand
TAGCGGCATCAGCTTCGGCATGACCTTCACCGATCAATTGAACGACGACGACAATGTGCGCGAGCTTGAAGGCGTGCGCGTGATTGTCGATCCGGGCACGCTTGAATATCTGCGCGGGGTCGAGATCGACTTCGTTGATGGCGGTGACGGCGACGCACGATTCGTGTTCAACAACCTGCAGCCCGTCGGCGGCGGCTGCGGCACCTGCGGTTCGTCGCAGGGCGGTGGTTGTTCCTGATCGGCGTCCGCCAGATCACATAAAAAAGCCCGCTGATGCGGGCTTTTTTTATATGCGTAGTGCGCTTGGGCGTTGATCGTCAGTCGACGTCCTTCTCAATGCGGCTTCTCACCCAGTCGACATAGTCGCTGGTCTCGTCTTCCATCTGCAGGGCGATGTTGAGGTCGGCACGCGCCTTCTCGCGGTTGCCGAGTTGCCATGCCACCCACGCCAGGCGTGCCCTGTCGGTGGCGTCCTCGCCATACTCGAGCGTCTGTTCCAGCTGTTTCGCTGCCTCGCCGAGCTTGTTGGCGTCGATATAGGTCAACGCCAGCGCGCGGTGCAGGCGTTGGGTCTTGATGCCGGCGTTCATCGCTTCGACCAACAGCGGATAGGCCTCGACATAACGCTGTTGCCCGACCAGCGCGACGCCGAGATCGGCCTGTGTGGCCGTATGCCCGGGGCGGCGCTGCAATGCCTCCTTCAGGCTCATCTCCGCGCCAAGCGGATCGTCGAGGGCGAGGCGCGTCACGCCCAGCCAATAGTGCGACTGAGCAGCGGTGGGCTGGAGCTCGATCGCGGTTTCGAAATTGGCCACGGCCTCGGCGTGTGCGCCGAGTTCGTATTGCGCCCTGCCGAGCACGAAATAGGCGTCACGTGACGACCAGAAACCGGTGAAGCTCTTGTCCTGTGCCGCCTCCATGGCTGCCAGAGCGTGATTGCGCGCCTTCTGCGGATGGCCTTTTTCCAGCTCGGCCTTGGCCAACTCCAGTCGGCCCTCCATGTAGTGCGGGTCGTGTGCGATCTCGCTTTCGAACAGGCCGGCGTGCGACCACCAGCGGGCATTGGAAAAGCCGGTCATCACGCCGAGCACCAGGATAAGGGGCACATAGATCAGCGCCTCGCTGCCGGCGACCAGTTGCCTGCCCACCGGTCGCCACAGCAGGAACAGGCCGTGGGTTACCGCAAAAACCAGACCCCAGGCGGCAATATAGAGCGACTGGCTGGTGTGGTAGTGATCGCTGGGAAAGATCCCGACGCCGGGGATCGACCACAATAGAAACCACGCAACCCCGAATGCCGCCGGTTGTTTGAGCGAAAAGCCGATGACCGTGCCGCCGATCAACAGCAATGTGCCGAGCAGGGCGGCGACCTCGCCAGCTCCCCAGGACAAGGTAACCCGCCAGGCGTCCGAGACGACCGGCTCGGCCGGCAACAGCACCTCTTCGATCATGTACCACAGGTGGCGCAACGCCGAGCCGAGGTTGTTGGCGACGCTCTCGGTCGGATAGGCCGCACCGAATTCGATGCTGCCCAACATCAGGCTGCGTAGTGCCAGTATGCCGAGCAGGGTAGCCATCACCAGGCCCGCGCCGGTCCAGCGCAACATCGACATGCCGGCCAGCGGTTTGCGGCCCCTTTCCTTGCTCTCGAATGCCGCGACCAGCCCAACCAGCAGCGGCAGCACGTAGGCGGTCTCATGCGCCAGCATGGCGGCCGATGTGGCGACGACCATCAGGATCATCCAGCGTTTGGCGTGACCGTGGCGCGAGTTGCTGGTGGCCTGCAGCCGTGTGAACAGCACCAGCGCCCAGATGCTGAACAGGGCAGCAAGCAGATACGGGAGGCCCCCGATCCAGGCCACGCTGCTGACGGTCGCTGGATGTACGGCGAACACGGCTGCCGCCCACGCTGCGATGCGTTTGCCATGGCGCCGATGCGACAGCAGGTGGCGGCCGAGCGCATACAGGCCGATCACGACGAGGATGTGCAGCAGCACGTTTTCCAGGTGGAAACAGAACGCGCAGTCGCCCCACAGCCCCCAGCTGATGGTGTTGGCGATCAGGGTCAGTGGCTGCCAACTGGCCGACATGCCGTCGGTGCTGTTGCCGAGAATGCGTGCGCGATAGGCCGAGCGTGTTTCACTGAGCGCCGCCGACAGGTCGTCCATTGAGTGCATGCGATAGGCGCCGGCAAGGATGTCCTCGCGATCGCTCCAGACGAAGCCGCCCGCCAGGGCGCTGGCGAACACCACCAACACCAGCGCGATCAACAGTTGCACGTGGAAGCGTCGCGTCTTGGCGATTTCTTCCGGGCTGCGTTGTCGGCGCATTCTCTTGGTGGTTTGCGTGGTTTCAGACATGTCGGTGCGGTCGATGGGGCGGTATCAGACGGGCTTCAAAACCGCCAGCAGCACGATGGCGATCAGCAACAGTACCGGCAGCTCGTTGAACCAGCGATACCAGACGTGGCTGCGCGTGTTGCGGTCATGTTTGAAGTCGAACAGCAGTTTGCCGCAGTAGATGTGATAAACCACCAGCAGCGCGATCAGTCCCAGCTTGATGTGCAGCCACAAGTGGCTGCCGAACGCGGTCCAGGCGTAGTCGTGCAGCATCCAGAAACCGAAGACGAGCGTGAAGATGCCGCCCGGCGTGGTGATGCCGAAGAACAACTTGCGTTCCATGATCTTGAAGCGGTCGATCGACGCTTGGTCGTCGCTCATCGCGTGGTAGACATACAGACGGGGCAGGTAGAACAGCCCTGCGAACCAGGTGACCATGCCGATCAGGTGCCATGCTTTCAGCCACATTGTCGTTATCCTCCGAACGTCAGCAGGGTCGCCCGTAACCGGGTCTCGTCTATCGGCCCGTGGGTCTTGAGTCGGATATTGCCCTCGGGGTCGACAAGAAAGCTGGTGGGCGTTACATCGACTCCACCGAAGGCGGCGTTTATCTCGCCATGTACATCCAACGCAATCGCGTATCCGGGTGCGAGCTTCTGCGCAATGTTCATTACTGCCGGCGGCGGATCGCTCGGCAGTGCGACGCCGACGATCTGAAATTTCTCGTCACCCAAGCTCGACTGGATGCGCGTGAGATGCGGCATGTCGCGCAGGCAGATCTCGCAGTTGACCGACCAGAAATTGATCAGCACGCTCCGGCCCCGCAGCGAACGGCTGTCAAAGGTCCTGCCGTCGGTCGTGGTGAACGTCACCTCGGGCATCGCCTGTTGCGACGATCGCATCAGCCACATGCCGCCGATAACGGCAGCGGCCATGAGCAGCGCAGTCAGCAGTTTCTGCATCATGGTGTCGAGCGTCCGGCCGGATTGTCGTCGTCATACAGCGCGCTCAGCAACGCCTTGCGGCGCGTCGATGTATCGCGCTGTGCGCTAGGTTGTGTTGATTGCGGTGCCGGCGTCCACCAGGACCGGATCGCCCGCGCCACCTTCTTGATTGCGCGCCAGATGCGCGGCAGCGCCCAGGCGACCACGAGCAGGAAGACGATCAACAGGGCGACGAACAGCCATGGATAGTTCAACGCAGCCCACAGGCCGGCGATGACCGCCAGGTCTTCCGCGACCGATGCAGTCCAATTGCTGACCGGTTCGGGCGAGGTGTTGATCAGCACACGGGTTCCGGCCTTGGCGGTATGCGTGGTGGCTGCAAGGCTGCCGCCGAGCAGCAGTGCGGCGAGCTGGCCTGCCTGGCCGACCTCGATGCCCTGCGCCGCGCCGGCGGCCAGCAGCGCGCCTGCCGGTATGCGGATGAAGGTGTGGATGCCGTCCCAGAAGGTATCGAAGCCGGGAATCTTGTCGGCGAAGAACTCGACCACGTACATCGTGCCGGCCGCAAACATCACGGTCGGATGGGTGAGCACCTCGAGGTCCGGCGGCAGATCGACCTGCCCGGTGCTGCCGAACCAACCCAGCACGAAGATCGCAGCATAAAGGTTGATTCCCGATGCCCACGCTGCGCCCAGCATCAGGGAGATGGCTTCTACCGTTTCCATGTTCTCTGCCCGAACGCGTGCCGACGGCAATCGCGGCCCGAGACTTTAACATGTGCCGGCAGGTCGCCACCAAACCGAACATGCCGGGGCGGTTCACAAAATACGGTTGCCCAATTCGGGCGTCGAATGCGTTTAGAATATCTCTCCTCACATTTCGCAGAAGGTTCGTTAAACGCCATGGTCAAGGTAGGAATCGTCGGAGGCACCGGGTACACCGGGGTGGAATTGCTGCGCCTGTTGGCGATGCATCCGCAAGTCGATGTCGTTCAGATCACGTCGCGCGCCGAGGCCGGTCGCAAAGTGTCCGACCTGTACGGCAATCTGCGCGGACATTTTGATCTGGCGTTCTCCGAGCCCGATGCGGACGAACTGGCCAACTGCGACCTGGTGTTTTTCGCCACGCCCAACGGCACGGCAATGAAAATGGTGCCAGAGCTGCTTGACGCCGGAACGCGCGTGATCGACCTCGCCGCGGACTTCCGCCTGCAAGATCCTGCGCTGTGGGAGAAGTGGTACGGCATGCCGCACGCGTGCACCGACGTGCTCGATGAAGCCGTGTACGGCCTGCCGGAGATCAACCGGGCAGCGATCAAGGAAGCACGTCTGGTGGCCAATCCCGGGTGTTACCCGACTGCGGCGGCGCTCGGTTTTCTGCCGTTGGTGGAAAACGATCTGGTCGATTGCTCAGCCCTGGTGGCCGATTGTAAATCCGGTGTCAGTGGCGCCGGCCGCGGCGCCAGTACGGCGATGCTGATGGGCGAGGTCGGCGAGAGTTTCAAGGCCTACTCGGTGAGCGGGCACCGCCATCTTCCGGAGATCCGCCAGACCCTGACCTGGGCCACCAACAAGCCGGTGGGCCTGACGTTCGTGCCTCATCTGGTGCCGATGATCCGGGGAATCCACGCGACGTTGTATTCCCAACTCAGCACCGATGTGGACGATCTCCAGGCGCTGTACGAGCAGCGCTATGCGGATGAACCGTTCGTCGATGTGTTGCCGTCCGGAAGTCATCCTGAAACGCGCAGTGTGCGTGGCGTGAATTACTGCCGTATCGCCGTGCATCGGCCGCAGGGCGGCGACACGGTGGTGGTGCTTTCGGTGATCGACAACCTGACGAAGGGCGCCGCCGGCCAGGCGATCCAGAACTTGAACCTGATGTTCGGCCTCGACGAGCGCAGCGGCCTGGATCAAGTGGCTCTGCTACCGTAAAGCCTATGAGCAAACCAGGGTCGACGAGGATCAGAACGCCGCGAATCGTTCAGCCGGGAGGCGGTGGCGGGCGTTCGGTGCTATGGCTGTTTTTCCTGGTGGCCTTGGCCGCGTGGTCGTGGCAGGTGTTCGAGTTCGGCCGGCAGCGCGCGGGTTTCGACGTCGGGCGGTGCGATCAGGAGGCCTCGGTGTTCGAACGCCGCATCGAAGTACTCGAGGAAGAGCGCGAGAACCTGCGGGCGCAGGCGGCCAAACTGGAACGTGCCGGCCAGATCGATCGCGCCGCGGTCAATGGTGTGCAGGGTGAAGTGCGGTCGTTGCAGGAGGAGCGCGCCAGCCTGAAACGCGAGGTGGCTTTCCTGAAAAAACTCGTCTCCGGTGGCGGCAAGAAGTTGGCGCTGGGCGACTATGATCTTGTCGATCTGGGCGAGGGCAAATACCGTTTCGAGGCCACCCTGTCGAAGCTCGGCGACGACGACAACACGGTCAGCGGTCAGGTCACCATTGAGGTCGCGGGACTGACGGAAGGCGCACCGGAAACCCTCGACCTGGGCAAGCTGACCAAGGGCAAGCGAACAAATATCGGTATCCGGTTCAAGAATTATCAGAAGCTCAAGACCGACCTGGCGTTGCCGAGCGGCTTTGAACCGGCATCGATAACGGTTGCCGTCAATCCGGATGGCAACACTTTCAAATCTTTCGAACAGGTTTTCGAGTGGAAATCTCCCGGTGCCTGATCGAACCACTTACCACGGGAAACAGACCAGATGGCGCGTGTGAAACGTTTCAAGCCCCCAAAAGTGACTACCTTGATTGGCCATGGCACGGCGATCACCGGCGACGTGGTGTTCGCGGGCGGTCTGCACCTCGACGGCAAGATCACCGGCAACGTCAACGGCGAGCCGGATACGCGCTCGACCCTGATCGTCAATGAGCAGGGCTTGGTCAAGGGCGATGTACGGGTCGACAACCTGGTGTTGAACGGCTCGGTGATCGGCGACGTGTACGCCAACGAGCGGGTAGAGCTGGCGACCAATGCCCGCGTTACCGGTACGGTTTATTACTGCCTGCTCGAGATGGCTATGGGGGCCGAGGTCAACGGCAAACTGGTGCACACCGAAGAGGGTGAGCCGCGGCGCATCGGATACGATGGCAATCCCGCCGCCGCTGACGACGCGGCCACGGCCGAGGAGCCGGTCGAACCCGTCCCGGGCACCGAGGCTAATACTTGACTAAATTAATAGGTATATACATACTCTCGAACACTTCGCGGCCCACGCCGCGTCCCGGCACATTGCAGGTGGTGGTATGACTGAACAAGCTGTGACAACGACCGACCCCTTGGTTTTCACCTCGGCGGCGGCCAAGAAAGTGTCCGAATTGATTGCCGAAGAAGGTAACCCGGAGCTGATGCTGCGCATCTATGTGCAGGGCGGCGGTTGCTCGGGATTTCAGTACGGCTTCACGTTCGATGAGTCTGTCAACGAAGGCGATGAGAAGGTCGTGACCGATGGTGTGACCCTGCTGATCGACCCGATGAGCATTCAGTACCTGATGGGTGCCGAGGTCGACTACTCGGAAGGTCTGCAGGGTGCGCAGTTCGTCATCCGCAACCCGAACGCGACCACGACCTGTGGCTGCGGCTCGTCGTTCTCGACCTGAGCGAAGCATTTCGAACCGATAAAAAAGGCGCCCTAGGGCGCCTTTTTTCGTTGTTGGCAGGCCAGTCCTTTAGAGGTGACGCCGCACCTCGACCACGTCGGGTTCTTCGGCATTGTGCACGGTGCGGAAACCGAGGTTCTCACACAGGCGCAGCATTTTGCTGTTCTGCGACAGCACTTCGCCTTCCATGATCTCGATGCCGCGGTCGCGCGCGACCGTCATCAACCGCTGCATCAGCTGGCGTCCGATACCCTTCTTCTGCCAGGCATCGGCCACGGTCAACGCAAACTCGCATGACTGGCGGTCAGGGTTGCTGACGTAGCGGGCGACGCCAAGGATACGGGCGTTGGGCGTGTGCTCGTTGATCACTGCGACCAGCGCCATCTCGCGGTCGTAGTCGATCTGCGTAAAGCGCGCCAGCATCAACGGGGTGAGCTTGTCCATGCTCTGCATGAAGCGGAAGTACTTGCTCTCCGGAGACAGGTTTTCGACGAAGTCCTGCTCGATCTCGGCGTCTTCCGGGCGGATCGGGCGGACCAGTACGTCGGTGCCGTCGGGCAGCTGCCACGAGGTCTCTAACTCGGGCGGATACGGGTGGATCGCCATGTGGCCGTAATGCGTGGTGCTCGTCTTGGGCGGGGCGACAACCACCCGAGCATCGACCGCGATCACACCATCTTCGTCGACCAGCAGCGGGTTGATGTCGAGCTCTTGCACCTCGGGCAGTTCACAGGCGATCTCCGAGATGCGTTGCAGCACGTCGGTCAGCTTGGCGATGTCGGCCTCGGGCAGGTTGCGGAAACGCTTGAGGAAGCGCGCCGCGCGGGTGCCACGGATCAATTCGCGACTGAGGTACTCGTTGAGCGGGGGCAAAGCCACCTGGCTGTCGGCAAAGATCTCCACGGCCGTGCCGCCCGCGCCGAAACTGATGACCGGGCCGAACACCGGATCGTGCGCGATACCGATCATGATCTCGCGCGCATGTGGCCGGTCGAGCATCGGTTCGATCGTGACGCCGGAAACACGCGCGTCCGGACACTGTGCACTGACGCCGTCGATCATCTCGCGGAACGCGGTGCGCACCGAGCGCGGCTCGCGAATGTTCAGGCGCACACCGCCGACATCCGACTTGTGGGTAATGTCCGGCGAATTGATCTTCATCGCCACCGGCAGGCCGACACCTTCGGCCGCGATCAGCGCATCGGCCGCCGAGTTCACGTTGATGCTCGGCGAGGTCGGGATGTGGAAGGCCTTGAGTACGGCCTTGGCCTCGGCGCTGCTCAGTGTGTAGCGACGTTCGCCCATGGCGTGCTCGATGATCAGGCGTGCGCCGTCGACGTCCGGCTCTTTGTGTTTCGACAACGGCGTCGGCGCCTGTAGCAGGGCCTTCTGGTTGCGCCGGTAACAGGCGAGGTAGCCGAAGGCGTCCACGCCACCTTCCGGGCTGTTGAACTGTGGGATGCCGGCGGCGGCGAAACGCTCACGGCCCTCGTTGACCAGGTTCTCGCCCATCCAGCAGGCGAGGATCGGCTTGTTGGCCTCTTTGGCTGCCTCGATGACGCCCTCGGCGCAGGCCGTCGGGTCGGTCATCGCCTGCGGTGTCAGCAGTACCAGCAGGCCGTCGACGCCCGAGTCGGCCAAGACGATCTCGGTTGCCGCTTTGTAGCGACCCGCGTCGGCATCGCCGAGGATGTCCACCGGGTCGCTGTGCGACCAGTGTGCCGGCAATACCTCGCTGAGCTTGTCGATGGTCTGGGGCGCCAGTTCGGCCAGCGGCACGGTCAGGTCGCTGGCACGGTCAGCTGCCATTACGCCCGGCCCGCCGCCGTTGGTCACGATCGCCAGGCGCGGTCCTTCAACCCGGGTTCCCGACGCCAGGGTATGTGCCGCGGCGAACAGCTGGTTGACGGTCAGTACACGCACCGCGCCGGCGCGTTGCACCGCAGCATCGAACACGTCGTCGCCACCGACCATGGCGCCGGTGTGCGAAACTGCGGCGCGGGTGCCGCTTTCATTGCGCCCGGATTTCACCACGATCACCGGTTTGAGGCGGGCCGCGACACGCAGGCCGCTCATGAACGAACGCGCGTCAGAGATGCCTTCCACGTACAGCAGGATGCTCTTGGTCTCCGGGTCCACGGCGAGGTAGTCGAGTACGTGGCCGAAACCGATATCCGCCGTGGCGCCAAGCGAGGCCACCGCGGAAAAGCCGAAGCCGCTGGAATCCGCCCAGTCGAGCAGCGCCGTGCAGAACGCACCCGACTGCGCGACAAGGGCGACGTGGCCCGATTTCACGCCGCTCTTGGCAAACGTTGCGTTCAGGCCGGCACGTGGGCGGATCACGCCGAGGCAGTTCGGGCCGACCAGCGGGATGTCGTAGGTGCGGGCGATATCGACGATCTCGTTTTGCAGCGCCTGGCCGCGTTTGCCGATCTCGCCGAAGCCCGCCGACAGCACCACGGCAGCACCAACGCCGTGCTCGCCACATTCGCGCATAACCTGCGGAATCGCCACGGCAGGAATGGCGATCACCACCAGTTCGATCGGGTGGTCGATGTCGCTGATCGAGGCGTATGCCTTCATCCCCTGCACGGTGTCGTGCTTGGGATTGACCGGATAGATGACCCCCTGGAAGCCGCTTTCACGTATATTGCGAAGTACCTGGCCACCGACAGATTCCTCGCGATCGGAAGCGCCGACGACGGCCACCGACTGAGGTTCGAAAATCTTGTTCAGATAATGTTTTTTCATGTCACTACTACAACTTTGAGGGGCCGGATAAGACGGGGCGGCCGGAGTTCCGCAAGCTAGCTTATTCCCGAATTAGGACAACTATGTTGCACTGCAACAACGTCAGCGGCAAGATTCAGTAAAGATTTAGGGGTTTCCATGGCCATTGCTTACGTTTCGCACTACGACTGTCAGATGCATGACATGGGCCACCACCACCCCGAACAGCCGGCACGCTTAAGCGCGATCAACGACCGGCTGATCGCGACCGGGCTGGAAATGGTGCTGCATCAATATGACGCCCCGTTGGCAACCCGCGAGATGCTCGAAGCAGCACACGATTCCGACTATATAGACGAGATTTTCGCCGCTGCCCCGAAAGAGGGGATCCAATGGGTGGATGGCGATACCGCGATGAACAAGTATTCCCTGAACGCGGCGTTGCGCGCGGCCGGGGCAGTGGCGCTGGGTGTGGACCTGGTTATGGAGGGCAAGGTCAAGCAGGTATTTTGCGGCGTGAGGCCGCCGGGCCATCATGCCGAGCGTCACCGGGCGATGGGCTTTTGTCTGTTCAACAACATCGCGGTCGGTGCTTACCACGCCATCAACCAGTACGGTCTGAAGCGGGTGGCGATTGTCGATTTCGATGTACACCACGGCAACGGCACCGAAGATATCGTGTCGGGCGACGAGCGCATCCTGTTTTGTTCGACCTTCCAGCACCCCTTCTACCCGCATTCGGGTTACGACACCGATGTGCCGAATATCGTCAACGCGCCGCTACCGTCCGGTGCAACCGGCAAGCAGTTTCGCGAGGCGGTGGAAAAGTACTGGTTGCCTCGTCTCGACGCCTTCGAGCCGGAGCTGGTGATGATCTCCGCGGGTTTCGATGCCCATCAGGCCGACGATATGGCCAACCTGCAGTTGATCGACTCAGACTACGCCTGGGTTACGCGCCGGCTGTGCGAGGTCGCCGACAAGTGGGCGCTGGGTCGCGTCGTGTCGTCGCTGGAGGGTGGCTACGAGTTACATGCGCTGGCGCGCAGTGTCGAGGCGCATTTGAAGGCGTTCTTGGGCGAAAACTAGCCCGCGTCAAGCCGCATGTACGGCGCCGAGAATGCGGTATTGATCGGCGCCCGTCACCGACGGCAGATTGCCCGGTGCCCCGGCCAGGGTGCGCTGCGCCAGCCAGGCGAACGCCATGGCTTCCATCCATTCCGGATCGATCCCGTGAGCGCTCGTCGGTTCGACCGGAATCCCTAGTGTCTTGCCGAGCCTTTGCATCAACACGTTGTTGTGCGCGCCGCCGCCGCACACCAGAACCCGTTCGGTACCCGATGCGTGCTGCCGGATGGCGTCGCTGATCGATTGCGACGTTAGCGCGAGTAGCGTGGCCTGCACCTCGGCGCCGCTGTAGCGGCTGTCAGCCCCGAGTCTGTCGTGCAGCCAACGGTTGGAGAAGTATTGCGTGCCCGTGCTCTTGGGTGGTGCGAGCGTGAAATACGGATCGTTCAGCAGCGCGTTCAACAGGTCGGGCACCGGGGATGCGGACGCCGCCCATTTGCCGTCGGCGTCGAATGGCTTGCCCTGTTGCTGGCGGATCCAGCCGTCCATCAGGCAGTTTGCCGGGCCGGTATCGAATCCGATGGCTTCGCGCTCGCGGTCTTTGGGCAGCACGGTGATGTTGGCGATGCCGCCGAGATTGAGCACTACCCGGTTTTCGTCATCGTGGCGCAGGACCGCTTCGTGAAAAGCGGGCGCCAGCGGTGCGCCTTGGCCGCCGGCCGCCATATCGCGTCGGCGGAAATCGTTGATTGTGGTGATGCCGGTGCGTTCGGCGATGATATTCGCATCGCCGAGCTGCAGCGTAGCGGGTGGGAATCGCTCCGGTGCATGCGCGACCGTTTGCCCATGGCAGCCTATCGCGGCTACATCGGTTGCCGGGGTGCCGCTTTGATGGAGCAGCTGGTCGATGGCTTCGGCGAAGAACAGCCCGACATCGGCGTCGAGCACGGCGAAATCGGTGGCCGAGAGGGGGGAGCCGGCAGCGAGCGCCTGCAGGCGCTCGCGCAGCGAATGTGGCCAGGCGGTGTCATGGGTGGCAAGCAGCCGGGGTGTTTCCCCGGCCAGATCAACCAATGCACTGTCGACGGCATCCATGCTCGTCCCGGACATGACGCCGACGAAGAGTGCCATGGCTTACGGGGTGACTCGAGCCCCGCTTGCGCTAGCCACCATGGTGTCGGCCGGAATGGCTTCCAGTTTGGCCAACAGCGGCGCGGTGACCTTGCGGAACTTGGCCAGTTCGGCATTCGGCAGCGCCAGCGACTTGGGCAGTTTTACTTTCAGCGGGTCGCGATGCTGACCATGAACGCGGAACTCGTAGTGCAGATGCGGACCGGTCGCCAAACCTGTTGAGCCCACGTAGCCGATCACCTGGCCCTGTTTCACGCGGTTGCCGTTCTTGGCGCGCTTCGAGAAGCCGTTGAGGTGTGCATAAAGCGTGGTGTACTTGTTGGCGTGCTCGACGATGACGACGTTTCCGTAACCGCTTTTCTTGCCACGGAAGACGACGCGTCCGTTGCCGGTGGCTTTGACCGGGGTGCCGCGCGGTGCCGCATAGTCAACGCCTTTGTGCGACCGCCAGCGTTTCAACACCGGATGCCAGCGGCGCGGATTGAAGCGCGAGCTGACACGGGCGAACTTGATCGGGGTGCGGATGAACGCACGACGCTTGCTCTTGCCGTCGGCATCGAAATAGCCGGCGTCACCATTGCTGTCTTCATACAGCAGTGCGCGGTGCGTGGTGCCGCGGTTGGTGAACTCGGCGGCCAGGATCTTGCCGTTGCGCAGCTTCTCGCCATCCAAATACTGTTCCTCGAACAACACGCGGAACTGGTCGCCGGCGCGAATCTCGAGCGCGAAATCGATGTCCCAGCCGAAGATGGTCGCCATCTCCATGATCTGGGTATCCGACAGGCCGGACTTCTGGCCGTCGACAAAAAGAGACGACTGGATGACGCCGGCGCTGGAAGCGACACGGGTGTCGAGTGCCTTGCTGACTTCTTCGGCCTTGATCTCGTCGTCCGAGATCGCGACCCGCAGGCTGTCTACGCGGTTGCGATGCAGCTCCAATTTCAGCAGTTCGTTGTTGTCGTCGAACTGAAAGCGTAGCTTCTGGCCTGGGCGGACGTTGGCCAGTTCCTTCGCTTCTTCGCTGCTGGTCACGATCTGGTGCAGCAGGCGTGCGTCGAGCCCCTGCTTACTAAAGATGCGGGATAGTGATTCTCCCTTGGCGATCTTATGTTCGACCCAGCGCGTAGCAACAGCGTCGAGCGACGCTGTCTCAATCTTTTCGGCAACTGCCGGTTCGACGGCAGGCTTTTGTAGGTCTTCTTCGGTTGCGCTGATGGTTGGCTGATCGGCCTGCTCGACGGGGGCGGTTTGCAGAATGCTCGGCGCCTCGAGGTCGGCACTCTCGATGTTTTCGGTCTCGAGCGACGCCAGTGTCGTGACTGTGGGCTCAGCGGCTTCGCCGCTGGTATCCGCCTCGACTTGCGCGGCGACCGGTGCCGCGGTTTGCGCGACCGGCGCGGTATCGTCGCCCGGCGTTGCCAGCAGGCTCTGCTCGCTTTCCGTGTTGGTAGGGGCGGGTTGGGTTGCGGTAGCTACCTGACCCTGACTAGCGCTGCCGCCGATCTCCACCCCTGGGATATGCAAAGGTGCAGACACGCTAACGCCTTCCTGAACGGGAGAGGATTCGCTGTAGGTGATGGCGCCGAGATCGATGTAAGAAACGGCGCCAAAAGTCGCCGCAAGAACACCGATACCAGCTAGGAGTCGTAACCGTCTCTTATGCTTAGGACGGCCAATC
>MWSE01000034.1_pt1:0-27500 | contig 45983 bp, 33 predicted proteins | sample 1021931 | NCBI WGS metagenome assembly MWSE01 (sample SAMN06338154, study PRJNA374545) | mollusc metagenome | biome: marine bay; material: sediment; isolation source: gill 28 cm from animal B | host: Kuphus polythalamius | place: Philippines: Mindanao | collected 2011-09-12 | reverse complement strand
CTGCGCAACGCTAATCGGCGCAGGGTTAGTCGGTCCCTAAGGCGAGGCAGAAATGCGTAGTCGATGGAAATCAGGCTAATATTCCTGAACTTTTTGCATGTGCGATGGAGGGACGGAGAAGGCTAGGCCAGAACACAGACGGTCTTGTGTATCTAAGCGCGTAGGCAGATTTCTTAGGCAAATCCGGGAAATCAATGCTGAAACGTGATGGCGAAGGTTCTAAGGAACCTGAGTGGTCGATGCCATGCTTCCAGGAAAAGCTCCTAAGCTTCAGCATGCAGAGAGCCGTACTCTAAACCAACACAGGTGGGCAGGGTGAGTATCCCAAGGCGCTTGAGAGAACTCGGGTGAAGGAACTAGGCAAAATAGTACCGTAACTTCGGGAGAAGGTACGCCCCTGGCGGTTTACGCTGCTGGGGGCCGCAGTGACCAGGTGGCTGCAACTGTTTATTAAAAACATAGCACTCTGCAAACTCGAAAGAGGAAGTATAGGGTGTGACGCCTGCCCGGTGCCGGAAGGTTAATTGATGGGGTTAGCTTATGCGAAGCTCTTGATCGAAGCCCCGGTAAACGGCGGCCGTAACTATAACGGTCCTAAGGTAGCGAAATTCCTTGTCGGGTAAGTTCCGACCTGCACGAATGGCGTAATGATGGCCACACTGTCTCCACCCGAGACTCAGTGAAATTGAAATCGCAGTTAAGATGCTGCGTTCCCGCGGCTAGACGGAAAGACCCCGTGAACCTTTACTACAGCTTTACACTGGACTTTGAACCTATTTGTGTAGGATAGGTGGGAGGCTTTGAAGCCGGATCGCTAGATTCGGTGGAGCCAACCTTGAAATACCACCCTGGTATGTTTGAAGTTCTAACCCAGGCGTTACAGCGCCGGGGACAGTGTATGGTGGGTAGTTTGACTGGGGCGGTCTCCTCCCAAAGAGTAACGGAGGAGCACGAAGGTACCCTAAGTACGGTCGGACATCGTACGGTTAGTGCAAAGGCATAAGGGTGCTTGACTGCGAGACAGACATGTCGAGCAGGTACGAAAGTAGGTCTTAGTGATCCGGTGGTTCTGTGTGGAAGGGCCATCGCTCAACGGATAAAAGGTACTCCGGGGATAACAGGCTGATACCGCCCAAGAGTTCATATCGACGGCGGTGTTTGGCACCTCGATGTCGGCTCATCACATCCTGGGGCTGAAGTCGGTCCCAAGGGTATGGCTGTTCGCCATTTAAAGTGGTACGCGAGCTGGGTTTAGAACGTCGTGAGACAGTTCGGTCCCTATCTGCCGTGGGCGTTTGAGAATTGAGGGAAGCTGCTCCTAGTACGAGAGGACCGGAGTGGACGATCCTCTGGTGTTCCGGTTATCACGCCAGTGGTATTGCCGGGTAGCTATGATCGGACAGGATAACCGCTGAAAGCATCTAAGCGGGAAGCCCCTCCCAAGATAAGTTCTCACTGGACTCTTGAAGTCCCTAAAGGGCCGTTGAAGACTACGACGTTGATAGGCTGGGTGTGGAAGTGCAGTAATGTATGAAGCTAACCAGTACTAATTGCCCGTGAGGCTTGACCATATAACGCCCAAAATCTTTGGGCGAAGCGAAACTGACCCAAAGCGTCTGATCGATCAAACCGAATGCTTGCTCACCGCGTAAGCGATGAGCACAACAGTTTGCCTGGCGGCAATAGAGCATTGGAACCACCTGATCCCATCCCGAACTCAGAAGTGAAACGATGTATCGCCGATGGTAGTGTGGGGTTTCCCCATGTGAGAGTAGGTCACTGCCAGGCTTTAACCCAAAAACCCCGGTCATGAAAATGGCCGGGGTTTTTCTTTTGTTGCGCATGTACCGATGCCGCTTCACACTGGATTACCGCGACGAACTGAGGACGGCGCCCATCGTGCCCGCTCGGTATATGTTTGAATCGAGCAACGCTCTAACTGGTTGATGTCGAAATGAAGTTCGCTGCGCTACGCTTGATCAAGTTGTCGGCGGTCTCTGTTTTCGCCTTCATTGGCGTGGTCGCCGGGCTGGGCGGCTTAAATCTCTATACCTACCACCGCTTCACGGAAGAAACCAAGGTTGCCTCGCTGGATTTTGAACAGCTCGGTGAACGCTTTTATGCCGTCACCTTGACGCCGCAACAGGGCCAGCCACTCAAGTTCCAGTTGCGCGGTGACGAATGGCAACTGGATGTCCGTATGATTAAGTGGACCGACTGGTTGACCTTCCTGGGGGAGAGCCCGCTCTATCGTCTCGACCGTATCTCAGGCCGCTACATTGCGATCGACGAAGCACGCGCTAAAAAGCCCCAACTGTTTGATCTGCGGGAAGATAGCGGCATCGATGTATGGTCGTTTGCGCGTGAAGCGGGCGAATGGATTCCCGGCGTAGATGCTGCTTACGGTTCGAGTGTCTACCTCCCGATGCGCGACGGACAGCGGTATGATGTCTGGATTTCACGCACCGGGCTGCTGGCCCGCAAGAGCATCGAGAGGAGTCCTGGTTGAATAGCGACATACGGTACGACATCGTTGCCATGGATTTGGCGGCGCACGAGTTCGTGTTACGTATGGAGATCAAACAGCCGCTGCCGGATAAACAGCAGCTGACGATGCCGGCCTGGATTCCCGGCAGCTATATGATCCGTGACTTCGCCCGCAACGTAACTGAGATATCCGCGTCAGACCGAGAGGGTCCGGTCGACCTGATCAAACTGGACAAGCAAACCTGGCAGGCAGCTAGATGCAGCGGTCCGCTCATCATCGAATACCGCGTTTATGCGTTCGATTTGTCCGTGCGCAGTGCCTTTCTCGACCAACGACGTGCCTATTTCAACGGCACCTGCCTTTTTCTTTGCCCGGCTGGGCGCACAGATTTCGCGTGGCAGGTCCATATCTCCGATCCCGCTCACCAAACGACATCTGCCTGGCGGGTTGCCACGACGATGCCAGCGGACGATGTCGACGAGAGCGGCTTCGGTGTTTACGCAGGTACAGGCTACGCGACACTGATCGACTATCCGGTTGAGATCGCCGATTTTGATCAGGCCGAGTTCCAGGTTGGCAGCACGCCGCATCAGATGGTGTTCAGCGAGGCGGGCCGTTACGACCTCGATCGAATCGCAGAAGATGTTGCTCCGATCTGCGCCGAGCATGCAGCGATGTTTGGTGAATTGCCGGTCGATCGCTACCTTTTCATGACCCTTGCAACGGCCGACGGCTACGGTGGTCTGGAGCACCTCGACAGCACCAGCCTGATCTGCAAACGCTCCGACCTACCGGTACCCGGCGCGGGTAAGCCCGAGAAAGGCTATCGGCAATTTCTCGGCCTATGCAGCCACGAATATTTTCACTTGTGGAACGTGAAACGCATCCGCCCCGCGGTGCTGGCGGCGACCGACCTTAGGTCAGAGGCGCATACTGAATTGCTGTGGGCGTTCGAAGGCATTACGTCTTACTACGACGAATTGGCGCTTGCGCGCTGCGGCGTGTTGTCCGATGAAGACTATCTGGATCTGTTTGCCGGCACGGTGACACGGGTGCTGCGCTCTCCGGGACGTGTCCGTCAATCCGTTGCCGAATCGAGCTTCGACGCGTGGACCAAGTTCTACAAACAGGACGAAAACGCTCCCAATGCCATCGTCAGCTACTACACCAAAGGCGCGCTGGTCGCGTTCGGTCTGGATATGCTGCTGCGCCAGCGAAGTGCCGATCGTGTATGCCTGGACGACTTGATGCGGCTGTTGTGGCAGCGATTCGGCAAACCGGGCATCGGTGTGCCTGAACGTGGCATCGAGCCATTGGTTGCCGAGCTACTCGGCGAGTCGGTACAGGACTTCTTTGCCAGCTACGTCTATGGCACGACACCGTTGCCTCTGGGTGACTGGTTTACACAGGTCGGTGTCGGCTACCGCGAACGTCCGGCCAAAGGTGCCGACGATCTCGGTGGCTACAATCAAGACGGCGTCGACAACGCCGGCAAGCCACATCTGGGGGCGCGTTTCGAAGGCCAGGCCATCGGCATCAAACTGATCCAGGTGATCAGCGGTGGTCCGGCGCAGCGCGCGGGACTGTCGCCGGGTGATATTGTCGTTGCGGTTGACGGTGAACAGGTCAACTCGCCGAATCTGTCCGAATTGTTGGAGCGCGTAGGAGACGGCGAAGCCGATGTGCATTTCTTCCGCCGCGGTCGACTCAATCAGGTGAGCCTGCGCCCCGACTCCGCTCCCAACGATACCTGCGAGCTATGGTTGCTTGCTGACGACATGATCGATCACACCACCAAGCAGCGCCGCACCGCGTGGCTATCATCCAATCAGTCAAGCAACTGATACGCATCGAGATGCCATTTCGCGATCCGCTCTTGCAACGCCTTGCAGATGGCAAGTTTCATTCGGGCCAACAACTCGCCGAAGCGCTCGGCGTGTCTCGAACCGCGATCTGGAAGCAGATCCAGGGGATCGAGGATGCGTTCGGGCTGAGCGTGCATGCGGTGCGAGGTAAGGGCTATCGACTGGGCTCGCCGTTAGAGCTATTGGATGAACAACAGATCCGGGCGCAACTCGGACAGGCGACGTCAGCCAAGCTGGAGAGTCTGGGCCTTCTCACCTGCACATCATCGACCAACAGCCACGCGATTGAACGCTTGCCTGAGTCCAACGGGCGCGCACGCGTTTGGTTGGCCGAACATCAGACCGCCGGCCGAGGACGCAGGGGACGGCAATGGGTCTCTGCCTTCGGTAAGAATCTTTATATGTCGCTCGCATGGCGCTTCGAATTGCCGATGACGGATCTTGCCGGGTTGAGCCTGGTCGCAGGCGTGGTCGTGGCCGAGGTACTGCATGATCTCGGTTTGCGCGGCCATTCGCTCAAATGGCCGAACGACGTGTTGATCGATGGGCGCAAGCTCGCCGGCATCCTGGTTGAGGCATCGGGTGAGGCCGGCGGCCCTGCGGTCGCCGTCATTGGAATTGGTATCAATGTCAGCCTACCGGCTGGAGCCGGCGAATGTATCGATCAGCCGTGGTCCGTCCTCGAGGATCACTGTGAGACAGCGGTATCGCGCAACCGCCTTGCCGGCATGATGGTCGACCGGCTGATCGAGGCCTGCAGCGCTTTCACCCATGAGCGACTGGCGCCATTCGTGTCGCGTTGGAGTGCGTTCGACGCTTACCTGGGGCACGACGTAAAGGTTGTGAAGGGAGAGCATATTACCGAAGGCATCTATCGGGGCATCGCAGCGTCCGGCGCTATGCTGCTCGACAACGCGAACGGGCGCAGCGAACACCATGCCGGAGAGGTCAGTCTGCGCCGGCTGAGCGAATCATGAGCGCTCTGCTATTTGATCTGGGCAATTCCCGCTGGAAGCTTGCGCGAGCCGATGGCGACGACATCGGTTCAGTCGTTTATGGCGCTTACGGCGATGACGCAGCGCTGCGTTCGGCCGTTATGCGCGAAAGCGGCGGCGTCAGCGCGATCTGGTTGGCCAGTGTGGTTGACCGTCTGACCACGATGCGGACGATCGCGATGCTCGAAGAGATGTTCCCGATGTCGGTGCAGACGGTCAAATCGACCGACCCAATGCCCAATGTCGTATCCGGTTATCACCACCCAGAGCAGCTGGGCATAGACCGTCTGCTGGCGATGGTCGCAGCGCGCGCAGCCACGTTACAGCCGCTGTGTGTGGTGGATGCAGGCACTGCCACGACGATCGACTTCGTCGACACGGAAGGACAGCATCTCGGCGGTTTCATCATGCCGGGCACCAAGATGTTTCGCGACTGCCTGCTGGCCAATACCTCGATACCGCGTGATGAACGCGTCGAAGACGGTGCAATTGTCGGCCGCGATACGCCCACCGCGGTTGCATTGGGCGGGCTGTATGCCGTTGCGGCAACTGTTGAGCATTTCGTTCGAGGCGGTACCAGCCTGTTTCCCGACCAGACGGCGCATGTATTTGTTGGCGGAGGTGATGCCGAGCGTTTTCTCGACCTGCTTCCCCAGCCATGCACTAAACTAGACCACTTAGTGTTGCGAGGGCTTGCTGTGATTGCAGCGGACGGAGATTCCTAAGTGCGCTGGTTTGTCGTATTTCTTCTGATTGCCAACATCATTCTCTTTATCTGGGTTCAACAGCATTCGCAGTCTGATTCCGCGTCAAAAACACAGGCGTTGCCCGAAGTCGGGCGATTGCGCTTGATGTCCGAATCGGCCGAGCAGGAACAGGCCAAATCCTCGAAGCCGGATGAATCGCCGTTGATCGGCACCCAGGATTACTCCGGGTCTGCGGCTGAGTCCGACGATGATGGCGCTGGCCAACGCGCGACGCTGGCGCAAGCAGAAGCAAAAGCCGAGCAGAACGAGCCAACCGTGCCGCAACCGGATGGACGTGCCGCGCCCCCCGGCGATGACCTGCAGGTGGCGCCATTGGCCGATGCCGGTCCACCTCCAGAGCAGGCGGCCAAGGCACTCCAGACTGAGCCCCTGGTATTACCTGAGCCTGCAGCCGAAGAGATGGCCGACGTCAAACAGGCCGACGCGCCTGAGGTAACGCAGGTTGAGGAGGTAGGGGCCGGCAGCGTCGCCGAGTCACCCGAGCCCGAACCACTGCAGCCGGCGCCGGACGCGGTTAAACCGGTATGTGCCAGGATCGGCCCGTTCGTTGCGGAAGACGCCGACAAATTGCTCAAATCGATGCCGCGGTTCGTTTCCCTGATTGAAGACTCGAGCGAGAGTACCGCTGTCGTTACCGGTTACTATGTGCTGATTCCACCTCTTCCATCGCGGGCGGATGGCAACAGCATGGTCAAGCAGTTGGCCGACAAGGGCATCAAGGATACCTTCCTGTTTCGTTCCGGCGCGCTGAACAACGGTATTTCACTCGGGCTCTTCAAACGCGAATCGAACGCGCGGCGGCATGCGAAGAATGTTGTCGGAAAGGGGTTCGGTGCCGAGGTGCGTGAACGTAAATCGATCCAGGAGCGACGTTGGCTCGTCCTCAAAAACGAGGAAGGTGGGGAGTGGGCTGACACCCTCCCGCTGCCCGAGGGCGTGGAGACCCAGTCGCGAGCTTGTCCGGCAGATTGATTGACGCGGGCTTCGCGTGTTCGCCAATAGACTTTTTTGCTAGAATCGCGCCGTCTCAGGCAGCAAGCCGTTTCATCGTCGCTGGCGTAGCTCAGTAGGTAGAGCAGCTGATTTGTAATCAGCCGGTCGGGGGTTCGATTCCTCTCGCCAGCTCCATTTCTTTCGCGGCGTATCCCGTTTCTTCGCGATTCGTTTCGTCTGAACCAACCCCTCAACGAAAACGGCATCCTTCGTTTTCTGGCAGAATTCCCCACGAATTTCGCAAACCGAGGCTGACGACGTCAGTGCAGACGGGCTCTGGTTCCAACCAAATTGACGGTGCGACGGCGCATCGCACAGTACGTGCAGGCAGGTATCTGCTGAGTTGTCTTTGCGGATTGCTGCTGTGGTTGCCCGCTTCAGGGTATCCATCGACACCTGCCGTTGACGTTTGTCTCGATTATCACTGTGATGCCACTGCCAATGCGGTCTTATCCGCCGATGAATGGCTTGAGATTCGCCGGGCGTTCGCCGAGGTTGGATCGGCAGAAAGCGAGCGCGAGGCCATCGCCCGTGCAATTGGGCTGATGGAGCGTTTTGTCGGCGATAAGGTCGGTACGGCGGACGATGCGCCGATGAACGAAGCCGACTCCGGTGAGCGCGGGCAATTGGACTGCATCGCCGAGTCGACCAATTCAGCGACCTATCTGCACTTGTTCGACCGGCAGGGTTTGCTCAAAGCCCACGACGTGGAGCAACGGGTGAAGCGGACGCGCTGGTTGTTCGCGGTGCATTGGACGGCAGTAATCAGAGATCGCACGAGCGGTCAGCGGTTCGCGGTCGACTCGTGGTATCGCGGTAACGGCGAACCGGCGATTGTGCAGCCGCTCGAAGAGTGGCGGCAGGCTTTGAACGAACCGGTAATCGAATGACGCGACACACCTGCACCCGCTGACGCTCCGGGAGGCAGCCCACCCAAAGCGTCATTCGCGGGCATGCTCAGGCGGCCTTGCTCATCTCTTCCAGCACGTATGCCTTGGCAGCGTTGAAATCGGTCTTGCCACTACCCAGTGTTGGAACGGCATCCACGGTGATGACCTTTGAAGGGATCGTCAGTGCGTTGCATTCGGCCGCCAGTAGCATCTCGCGCAACTGCTCGGTCGTAACGTCCGAGGTCGTCAGCAGGATGATCTGTTCACCTTTCTTTTCATCCGGAATGGCGACGGCGACCATCTCGACCGATTCATCGTCGATCGCTTTGCGCACTTGTTCCTGAACCACGGACAGGCTGATCATCTCGCCGCCGATCTTGGCGAAGCGCGAATAGCGGTCGACGATGGTCAGGAAGCCGTCCTTGTCGAGGTGGCCCTTGTCGCCGGTCTTGTACCAGCGCTGTCCGTCGATCTCGACGATCGCTTCGGCGGTACGTTCAGCATCCTTAAGGTAGCCTTTCATTACCTGCACACCGCCGATCAGGATCAGGCCGTCTTCACCGGCCGGCAGGCTTTCAAGTGTCTGCGGGTCGACGATACGGAAGCTGGTGCCCGGCAGCGGCATGCCGACGGTGCCTTCCTTGCCGCCCACCTGCACCTTCCAATACGCGGTATCGATGCGGTCGGGCAGGTTCACGCTGGCCACCGGTGTGGTCTCGGTTGTGCCATAGCCTTCGTAGATCGGTTTGTTGAACTTGCTGCTGAAAGCCGCGCGTACATCGGGGCTCAAGCGTTCAGCGCCGGCGACCACCACGCGCAGCGATTCGAGCATCAGCGGATGAACGCGCTTGTTACGCGCATACAGGCGTAGGAAGGTCGAGGTACCGCACAGCATGGTCACCTTGTGCTTGGCGATCGCCTTCGCCGCGTTCAACGCATCGGTAGGGTCCGGGTGGCAGACCATCGGTATGCCTTCAACCAGGGCCATAAAGGTAGTCACGGTCAAGCCGAAGGCATGGAACAGCGGCAGGCTCGACAACACCCGGTCGTCTTCGCGCGTATCCAACACGTCCGATACCTGGGTGAGGTTCGCCATGATGTTGGTATGCGTCAGCTCGACACCCTTGGGTTCACCTTCGCTACCGCTCGAGAACAGGATCGCTGCAGTGCTTTCCGAAGGTACCTTCTTGATGAACAAGGCCTCGAGCACCGATGCAGGAAGCAGATACACTGCGGCGAGCATCATGACGTTGGCCGCCTTGCTCATCTGCGGCATCAATTCTTCGAGGTAATACACTTCAACGCCTGCAAACACCTCGCTCAGATCGATGCCTTTCTTGGCGAGCTTGTCCATGAAGCGCTTCGACGTGTACAGCGAACGCATGCCGGCTTTGCTGACCGCCGAAGCGATCGCGGCCGTGGTGCTCGTGTAGTTCACGTTGACCACGGTCTTGCCGGCGGCCAACGCCGCCATGTTGGCGATCGCACCCGCGCTGCTCGCGGGTAGCAATATGCCGATGTTCTGCTCGGGGCTCTGCGCGCGAATCACCTGCGACAGGCGCAGCACGCCAGTTGCAAAGCGGTAGTGGCTCATCGGTTTGCCGATGGTGTCGGTCACAGCGATATCCGAGCCGAGTCGTTTTGCCGTCGCCAGCCACGCCTCCGGCAGGGTCGGCATCATCGCGACATGGGTCTGCCATGCCGACACGGACATCTCGCTTACGGCCTGCTTGACCTGCGGTGCGGTAGCGTCGATCGGCAGCGGTTCGCCGAACGCGACGATTACGTTGCGCGACAAGCCGCGGCGTCGGTTGATCTTGAGCTTTTCAGCAGCGCGCGAGAAACGGCTGCCCCACAGACCACGCAGATAGAACGGCAGGATCACGCCTTCGGCATCCTTGGCCGCCTGTTCGAATCCCTTGCGGAACTCGCCCAGCTGGCCGCTGCGACTGATCGCGCCTTCCGGGAACAGGCACACGACCTCGCCATTGCTCAGCGCCTCGCCGACCACCGACAGCGCCTCGCGGCTGCTGCCGCTCGAGATCGGGATCACGCCGAAGAAGTCGAGGAACCAGCGAAGGTACCAACGTTCGTAGATGCTGCGTTCCATGACGAAGCGCACCGGACGTGGCGAAGCCATCTGCACGATGGCCCAGTCGAGCCAACTGATGTGGTTGCCCAGCATCAGCACGCCGCCTTCGGCGGGAATATTGTGCAGGCCCTGCACATTCAGACGATAGTGCGTGGCCATAACACGCGAGACGATCACGCGCACCAACGACTGCGGCAGCTTGTACAGCGTGTAGATGCTACCGACCAACGCGATCACGGCCAGCATGACGATCATGCCGGTGGCCGACGAATGCTGTAGGGCGGCGAATACGGTCAGGCCGAGGAACGTCAGCATAACGACGTTCTGCACCAGGTTGTTGGCTGCCAGCACCTTGCCGAGCTGATGATCGCGGGCGTGGAACTGGATCAGTGCATTCAACGGCACCAGGAACAGGCCACCGAGGAAGCCGATCAGCAGGAAGTTGAGGCCGTGGAAAGCAACCGAGCGGATACCCGGCATCAGCACCAATGCCGCACTGATACCAAGTGCCGCGATCGGGATCAGGCCGGTCTCGATGTAGGCGCGCGATACGCGGCTGGCGACCAGCGAACCGAGGATGATGCCGATACCGCTACACGCCAAGAGCCCCTGGATCACCACAGTGTTGTCGATCGCCATCGTATCTTTGGCGAACGCCGGGAACACGGCCAGAACCACCTGCGAGATTGCCCAGAACAGCGACAAGCCGATCACCGACAGGCGGATCACCGGGCGGTCGAGCGCGATTCGCAGGTTGCTGGTCAGCGAGCGGGCCGTCTTGTACGACTGCCAGTCGAAGCGCAGCTCGGTCCGGGTGGCGCGTTTTTCCGGAAGGCGGTAGGTAAACCAGACCTCGATCAGGCTGCCGAGAACCAGCCACCAGCCGACCGATGCGGTATAGGGGAGCAGGTCCTGCGCGTTCTGGTAGGTATGCCCTGCGAGGTTGCGCTCGAACAAGATCGAAAATACGAAGATGCCGCCGAGGATCGCGGTCGTGGTCACCGCCTGAACGGCGCCGTTGGCGGCCGCGAGGCTTTCTGTTCCGACCAGCTCACGGATGTAGCCGTATTTGGCCGGTGACAGGATCGCGCTTTGCACCGCCAGCAGGAACGTCATGGCGAACGCCATCCAGAACCAGCCCTGGTAATAGCTCAGCGTGATCATCAGGGTCAGGCCCACCGCCACCCAGGCGCTCAGGCGCATGACCTTGTTCTTGGCGAATTTGTCCGACAGGTAACCGGATGGGGTGAACAGTAGAACGAAGGGCAGCAGGATCAACGCGTTGACGATGGCCGTCAGGATGATCTGTGTCTCACCGTCGTAGACCTTGAACAGCGTGTTCTGGATGATGATCTTGTGGCCGAGGTCGACGAAGGCATTGAGGAATGCGGCCGCCATGAAGGCCAGAAATCCGGTGATGCGAAACAGGGAAGTCATCGTTGGGGTTCCGTCCGATTGTTGTCGAGTTGTCTGCAGCCTAGCCGTGTCCTGGGGCTGCTCGAAGTAAAACAGAAAAAGTCGCACCGGGTGCGCGAGTGGGTCGCCTATTCTGCAACCTGCCTCAACGAGACGCCGGCTGCCACCGCGAGCACGCCGGCGATGGCGCCGGCCAGATGTGCCTCCGGTACGCTCGGCCAGGCGGTGTGTGTCAGCACTGCCTGTTGCGTTCCCAGTTCGACGATCAATTTAATGGCGGCAACGAAGGCGGTTACTGAAACGACCGGGTGCCGGGTGCGGCGCCACGCTGCGTACAGAACGGGTACCAGCAACGTGTTGAGAACACCCGACAGGCCGCAGTAGTAGTCCAGCCCGGGGAGCAGGAACCAGACTCCCAGATCCACGGCCAATGTGCCGAGCAGCAGGCCGATGAGCAGACCACGGCGGCTGCTGTGTTCCAGCAATCCGCCGAGAATGGCGAAAGCGCCGAGATTCCAGGCGAGGTGAGCGGCATCGCTATGCACCCAGTGGGCACTCAGCAGGCGCCACCATTCACCCTGATCGATCGCAGCGCGATCGAACACCCAGAACTCTGGCGCCGGGCCGGCGAGCACAAAGCTCAGCGCCGCCAGCCCGACGAGGACAGAAGTCAGCCAGGGCAGCTTGGCGCCACCCTGGCCGACGTCGGCATGGTTGCCGTGCTGGCTCATGCCTTACGCGTCGACCGCGCCATGACCCACACCAGGGGCAACAGCATCAGCAGGCTCCAGGGGCCGAGCGCGCCACCGCCACTGCGGTGGCTGGCCCTGGACGACGAGTACATCGGCTGCTGGGTATCCACCCGGCGCGACGGAGCTGCGCGCTGCGCCCTTGCCTCGCGTGCAGCCTGCTCGGTTGCCACACGTGCCTGGTTGTCGCGCTCGATGCCGTGTTTGGCGAAGATCGCGTCGTCGACGACCAGCATCGAGGTGTAGTCGGTGACCAGGCCATACTCGACCGCCAAATCCGTGATCGCCTGCTTGAGGTCGGGCTTTTCGCCGAAATCATGGATCTCTTGATGCATGTCTTCGATGGCGGCAAAGGCCCACAGGCGTTCGATTTCAGGGTTTTCGGTGGCGGTCGCCGGAAAGGCGAACCGGGTGGCGTAGTGTTTCGCTTCGCCCGACACCTTGCCGTCGATCGCTACATCGGCCATCCCATCGCCCCAGTAATGCCCGAACACAACCAGTTGCTGGCCGCGGTACAGGCTACCGATGCGCTTGGGCGTGAGGTCTGCGACCTTCAGTCCCTGGATGTCGATCGCAACGTCGTGCAGCGCCTCGTGATTGACCTTGCTGGTGGCGGTCAACAGTTGGCCGACGATGTCGTCGCTGTTCGATATGCTCAGCGCGAACCCGTTCGACTCGCGGGTCATCAGATCGAGCAGCGGACGGTTGGCGCTGTTGCCCATGACCATCGTGAACAGGCGGACATCTTTCTTCTGCACCAGGTCGACGAACTTGCGATTCTCGACCTCGCCGACATTGGCTACGCCATCGGTGACCAACACGATGCCGCTGGTACGATCTGAGTCCAGCGAATCGAGGCCGAGCGACAGGCCGGCATACAGGTTGGTGCCGTTGTCTGGTGAGATCTGTGCGACCTTGTCGCTGAATTGCCGCACGTTCTGTTCGTTGACCACCACGAATCCCGGCGTCAGCTCACGTGCGCGATCGTTGAACAGCACGATGCGAAAGCGATCGTTGGGCGGCATCTGGCGCAAAGCGCGTTCGATGCCGTCCGCCAGGGTGGCGTACTTGCCTTGCATCGAGCCCGAGATATCCAGTACGAAGACCCAGTCGCGCCCTTCGGCGATCGGCTTGAGGTCGTCGCCCGGCGTTACCACCAGCATGAAGGTGCCGCGACCGTTGGCGTCGGGCTTATGCGTGATCATATCGACGCTGCCCGGCAGCCCTGCTTGATGCCGCCAGTACACCACCAGGTCTTCGTCCAGCTCGAACGCCGATTGCGCAGCTGACGAATTGGCGGCAGCCTGGTTTGTTTCGTTTAGGACTGCGGCATCCTCACGGGTCAGTCCGGCGGTCACGGCCGTATTGTTCAGGCGGATCTGCCAATCGCCGTTGCCGAGCTGTTGCGTGATTGCATTCGGGCGGCCCGGCAGGCGGACAGCCTCGACCGGTGATGCCGAGCGTACGGTGACCTCGAAGCTGAAGTTGTCGCTGACCGTTTTGTTCGCGGTCCAGAACGCGAGTTTTTGCTCGTCAACACCGCCTTCCTCGAGTGGATAGACATAACGGCCGATCCCGGTATCCACATGCGCCGGTTGCAGGTACACCAGTCGAATGCGGGTGTCGTTCTGCGCACGCACGGGTGACACGAATACCTCAAATGTCTTGTACCCATCTTTCTCGGTCAGGCCGGCGTCATTGCCTGCCGCCTTCTCTTCCTCGTAGATTTTGCGCGCCTGTTGTTTCTCCAGGACCTCGCCGACGACCGGTTTGCCGTCGATCCACATCGTGAACTCGCTTACCGCTCCCTTTTCCGGGACCGGAAAGCTGTAGTTCGCCTCCAGGGGGGTGGCGTGCGGGTTGTGAAATGTCTGATCAACGGTCGTGATGGCGTAGCCGTCCTCGATCACGACGTTGACGTGGTGTTCTTTGATCGTCAGCGGCGGAATGCTGCCATCGGTAGGAGACAGGAGGCCGGCAGCGAAGGTGTCGCTACCGACGGCGCAAGCGAGTATCAGCGCCGTCGCCGCCCATGTGCGGAATGTGTCGATTGATTGCATTTTGATGTTCCTTCTCAATCCTTGGTAAATGCCGGCGCTCTTGCGTGCAGCCCAGAAGCCGGTCCGCATTCAGCGTTGAAGATGCGCTCGCCCACTGCAATCAATCTGGAAAAAGTCGCGTTTGGCACCCCTTGAGGGCGCGCGAGGTGATACCTTCGCAATCGAACGAGGGTGCGAAGGCTAGGATTCGCCGGAGTGCCTTGCCGAAAACTGACAGAGCCGGTGGCTCGGCGGGAAGATCACCAACAGGGGCAGTGCATGCCGCAAACACAGCAGCTCATCGATACACTCAAGCACGCCTTGAAGGCGCAGAAGCGCACCTACGCCGACGTGGCCAAGGTGCTGGAACTGTCGGAGGCGAGCGTGAAGCGCCTGTTCTCGGACAAGAACATCTCCCTGCTGCGTCTCGAGCAGATCTGCCAGCTGCTCAATATGGAGATCTCCGACCTGGTGCAGTTGATGAATCAGCGCTCGCAGCACATCTCGCAGCTAACGCGCGAACAGGAACAAGAGATTGCCGGCGACCGTATTCTGCTGTTGGTGACGGTTTGCGCGCTCAATCGCTGGACGCTCGCCGACATTCTCGACCACTTCAATATCCGCGAGGTCGATGCCATTCGCTGCCTGACCCGGCTCGACCGCTTGAAGATCATCGATCTGCTGCCGGGCAATCGCATCAAGTTGCTGATTTCGCCGACGTTCCATTGGCTTGAGAACGGCTCACGGGCGTTTGCAGAATGACTTCTTCGACTCGCGCTTCGACCGGCAGAACGAGAAACTGCTGGTCGTCAACGGCATGCTCTCGCGCAAGTCCAACGCTGTGCTACAGAAGAAGATGGAGCGCCTCGCGCGCGAATTCGCCGAGCTCAACGATGACGATGCGGGGTTGCCGCTCGACCAGCGGCACGGTGTCACGATGGTTGTCGCTATGAGCGACTGGCGTTTCGGCTTGTTCGCCGATCTGCGGCGTTGAACGTCTGTTTTCGGTCAGGAATCAGCACGCACAGCCGGCAGCCGCAACGAGAAACGGCTGCCTTCGCCCGGCGAGCTTTCGACACTCAGACTGCCGGCATGGCGTTCGGCGATTCTCTTGCAGATGGCGAGCCCCAGCCCGGTGCCGGGGAACTGCTCCCGTGTGTGCAGGCGTCGGAACGGTTCGAAGACTTCGTTGTAGTCGGCAGAGTCGATGCCTATGCCGTTGTCTTCGACACGAACCTCGACGAATCGCTGGCCGGTTGCATCGGTGCTTGATTTCGATCGGATCGCTATCTTGCATTCGCGATCGGTGCGTCTGAACTTCAACGCGTTGGAGATCAGGTTCTGTAGCAGTTGACGAATCTGCGTGGCATCGGCAAACACCGAATCGTTGACGTCAACCGTGATCGCCGCTCCGTTTTCCTGGATGGAGAACGACAGGTCGCTGAGAATCTCGTCGATCAGACCCTTCAATGCGACCTGTTCGAACGGTCGGCCGCGCGTCGTCACCCGCGAGTACTCCAGCAGTCCTTCGATGAGTTCGCCCATGCGCTTGGCGGCATCGACCATGTAGGTGATGTACATGCTGCCGTCACCCTGTACCTTGTCGGCGTATTCGAGTTCCAGCAGTTGGCCGAAAGAAGAGACCTTGCGCAGCGGTTCCTGCAGGTCGTGCGATGCGACGAATGCAAAGCGTTCGAGATCCTGGTTTGATCGTTCGAGGTCTGCGGCCTGGCGTTCGATCTTCTGCCTGGCGGCGACGAAGTCCGAGATATCGTGCACGATACCGACGAACATCCTGCTGTCCTGTTCGTACAGCTCGCCAACCGACAGCGCCATGGGGAAAGTACTGCCGTCTGCGCGTCGCCCGGCCACTTCACGGGCCGTTCCGATGATTTTGCTGTCGCCCGATCTGAAGTAATTCCGCAGATAGTTGTCGTGCTGTGAATGATAGGGCTCAGGCATCAGCATGTTCACGTTCCGCCCGAGGCACTCGGTTTCCGCGTAACCGAACAGCCTCTCGGCCGCTATGTTCATGCCGATGATCCGACCTTGTTCATCGATTGTAATGAGGCCATCCACCATTGTATCGACGATAGCGCTGAGTAGCGATTCGCGCATGGCGAGTCGTTGGTTGAAATTGCTCTGACGTTTGCGTTCGGCGCGCATGCCGACCAGCATGATGCCGAGGCTGCCGACCATGAATGCGGCAAAGATAGCGAACGTCTGGTGACGCATCCTGCGTTTTTCCTCGGCCAGCCAGCTGTAGTTCGGCCGGGCGAGGAGGGTCCAGCGGGAGTTGGGCACCGGCAGTGAAAGTGACCATTCCTTGCGTTCGTCGTCAGTCAGCCGGAAAGGCCGCTGTAGTTTGTCGCGCGCGCCGGAGGAGGTTATTTCGATCAAATTCGGATCATCGGTCAGCGCCAGTATGTAACGTCGACCACTGGTCTCACTGGCTGCCAGCAACTCTGCGATCGCCGTCGGTGGCACACTGATAAAGAAGATACCGCGACGCCCATTGGCCAGCGTCCAGTGTGTCATCAAGTCGATATGGTAGGCGTGCGGTGTCGGGTGAATCTCGGACACCATCGCGCTCTCGGTCAGCGGATCTTTTTTCGAGAATTCATGGATTCTCGCCCGGCACACGTCACCGATCAGGCCATCGAAGTCCTCGAGTTTCGGCGAACCGGACTCATCCGCCAGGGTGAATGTGAAAACCTCGGGGAAGACGCGCTGAATGTGCTGAAAGAAGTCGTCGCGTGCGCGCCAATCGAAGGGATTGTCGACCAGGTGTTGGATCTCGTCTCTGCGATCGGCGGCGATCAGTGCCAACAGCGCGGATTGCTGCGTCATCGAGCGGCTGATCAGTGAGCGCAGCGACAAGGCTTCGGCGCGAATCTGTTCTGCATCGGCCTGGACCACCAGTGCGACCCGCTCATGCTCGACCCACCAGAGCAGGAACGCGATAGCGATAACTACACCCCCGCCCAAGGTCACCAGGAAGCGAACCGGCGAAGCGTGCTGCGCCTCCTGGTTGCGCGACAGGAGCTTCAAATACTCCTCCGCGAAGAGGGTAAAACGATGCCGTATTTCTCGGCCAGCTGCGCGAGTTCCATCGGCTGGTCGATCAGAAAGCCCTGTAGGCAGACATCTTTGCTCTGAGTGAACATCTTGCGCTGCTGTTCGGTTTCCACGCCCTCGACGACGATGCGAAAGCCGAGTTTCATGGCCAGTTCGATCAGGCTGTTGACGATGATGCGATCACGATCTTCGCCCGGCAGGTTGCTGACGAAGGAGCGGTCGATCTTCAGCTTGGAAACCGGCAGATGGCGCAGATAATTCAACGATGAATATTCGGCGCCGAAGTCGTCGAGTGTGGTGCGTACGCCAAGATCGGTCAGGCGGTTGATCTGTTGCAGGGTTTGGTACAGGTCGTTGGAAAGCGCGGATTCGGTGATCTCGATCTCGGGGATCGTGTCGGTCAGCCCGTACTCATCGATCATCCAGCCGACCGAGCTCGCGTAGTCCATACTGTTCAGCGTCTCGACCGATACGTTGAGGCTGAAGCGCAGGTCCGGGTAGCGCGTTCGGGCGCGCGGCAACCAATCGCGGCATCTACGGCAGACCTCGCGCAGCACCAGGTTGTCGATCTGCGCGATCAGGCCGGTCGATTCGGCGACGGCCATGAACTCCGACGGCGGCAGTAATTCCGTCGATCGGTCCCGCCATCTCAGCAGCGCCTCTATGCCGATCAATTCATTGCTGCGGGCATCGACGATCGGCTGATAGAGCAGATGGATCCCGGCCTCGTTCATCGTACTGCGCAGCAGGTCTTCGGTGCGCGTGCGATGGTCGGCTGCGCTGCCGAGGTTTGGCGTATAACCGACAATCGGCGCCGAAACTACGTATTTGGCGTGACGCAGGGCCAGGTCTGCGGCGCGCATCAATGCCGAAGCGTCTTCTCCGTGAGCCGGGCACTGAGCAATGCCGACTTTTATCGAGATGTTGACCACGCGGTCGCCGACCTTGATCGATCTGCACAGATAGCTGCTGCTGTTCTTGAACAGCTGGTTGATCTCGCCGATGTCCTGGTTGCCATACACCAGCAACGCGAACTCGTCGCCACCCAGGCGGGCAATGAAGTGTTCATCGCCCAGTTGTTCTTTCAACCGATTGCCGAACACCCGCAATACCTCGTCGCCTGCTAGGTAGCCAAGGGTTTCGTTTATCGATTGGAAGTTCACCAGGTCGACGATGACCAGGCTGAACGGCTGAATGGGCGTCTCGTCCGGCGACAACAGCATGCCCAGGCTGGCTTGAAACTCTCGCCGGTTGGGCAGGCCGGTGAGCAGGTCGGTATTTGCCAGCTGCGCGCGCTGCAATGCCTCCTCGTTCTGTTGCTGCAAGGCATGACGCTCGATCGCATAGCGAACAGCGCGCGGCCAGAACTGGAGGTCGGAGAATGACTTGCCCAGAAAATCCTGTGCGCCGGCTTTCAGCGCGTCGATGGCGCAAGGGTCACCGGTGGTGCGGGTCAGGACAACAATCGGCAAGTCGTCCACGGCGTTATGCAGACGTCGCAAGGTATCGATCCCTGAACTGTCGGGCAGGTTCAGGTCGAGTAGCGCTGCGTCGTAGTGATTAACGCGTGCGGCATCGATGGCATCGACCAATGTCGATACCGTGGTGATCTCGAACCCCCAGTCTTTTGGCATGGTCTTGCGGATCAACCAGAGATCCTGGTCGTCGTCCTCAATCAGCAGGATGCGCGTGCAATTGACCGTCTGGGGCACCAGTCGCACCTTGCGCATACCCGGGCGGCTCGACGACGTCGGCGTGGTCAAGGTCTCGCCGGTGAAAACCTGAATTCGATTGCCGCCCAGTGTCTTCGCCTGGTACATGGCGATATCGGCATTGCAGACCAGCCTATCGGCGTCCTGGCCATGATCGGGGTAAATGCTGATGCCGATACTGGCCCCTATTTTGACTTCTACCGGACCCACGACAGTTTCGACCCGGTAAGGCGAGGTTATCTGCGCCATCATCCTGGTTACCCGACCGCTTGCGGTGTAAGCGTCGCTGATGGTCGGCATGATCCACGCGATCTCATCGCCGCCCAGGCGGGCGATCATGTCTGACTTGCGAATGGTGGCCGTCAGGCGTTCGGCCAGTTGCTTGAGCAACTGGTCACCCGCGGCGTGCCCATGGATATCGTTGACCGGCTTGAAACCGTCGAGGTCGAAGAAGGCGATGGCAAACTTCTCACCGCGCCGGCGGGAGGCTTCGAGCGTGTGGTCGAGATGATTGGCGAACAGCGTGCGGTTCGGCAGCTTGGTCAGCGGGTCGTACAGTGCCGCCTGCTGTGCCTGGTTCCACAAGCGGTGACGGACCAAGGCGTGCGACAGGATCTGCTTGAGGCGTTCGGTCTCGATCTGCGACTTGGGGAGGTAGTCCTGCGCCCCGGCGGCCACGAGTTTCGGACCGAGTTCCACATCGTCCACCCCGGTCAGTACGACGACCGGCACATCGGCTGAGATCTCGACCAGTTGTTTGACGGCATCGATCCCGGTGCTGTCAGGCAGATTCAGGTCGGTAACGATCAATTGGCAGGCGTTGTTACCCAGCCATTCGCGTGCCTCGCTGAGCGTACCGGTGCAGGCGATCTCGAAACTACCTACGCGCTTGAGAAACTTGGTGACCAGAAAGCGGTCCTGTTCATCGTCTTCAACCAGCAGTAGGTGAATGAGCTCTTGCATCGATCAGGTGCAGTGCGAAGGTCGTCGTGCGACGTCTTTCCAGAAATGGAAGAGGGTCAGCAATGCCTCGGTGAACTCGGCGAAATCCGGATGTTTGCTGACGAAGCAGTTGGCGCCATGGCCATAAGCGAAGTCGATGTCCTCCTGGCTGGTGGAGGTTGATAGTATGCTCACCGGCAGGCAGCGCAGCCGGGCGTCGCGCTTGATCTGCAGCAATGCCTCCCGGCCGTCGAGCTTCGGCATGTTCAGATCGAGCAGTATGAAGTCGATCGACGCATCGGCCGGTGGGGCGAGCAGCAGCTCGATCAGCTCGTAGCCGTTCTTTACCCACAAGAGGCGGACGGGAAAGCCGGATTTTTCCAGCGCTTTGCGTGTCAGCACCACATCGCCATAGTCATCGTCGGCGATCGCGCAGACGAAACACGGCGGCGCGTCGTCAGCGGCGTCGCGGTTTATGTCGATCGTGGAGAGGTCGTAAGTCATTTTGTCGTGCGACGGCGCAACAACGCGTTATGCCCTTTTGATTGTTGTCAGATTGGGGGCGTTTCCCTCTCGGGAATTAACGGCGTAAAGACTATCATCTTTAGAAACAGGTAAGGATTCTGCGCCGGGCGGCGCTACGCCGAATGGGAATGCCTGCCAGGAGATGCCCCTGGAGGGAGACTCTAGCGGCAGCGAGCGACGTATCGGATGACGTCGAAACCCTGCAATCTTCGTGGGGTAATCGGATTACGCGACTCTATCATTGGCGGCTAATAAACATAGCATTCGGAAATATCAGGAGTAAGAACGATGAGTGTGGAGATTCCCGAACGTGACGGTGATGGTTATCTGCTGAGCATGAATGACTGGACGCCGGAGATCGGCAGGGCGATGGCTGAGGAAGACGGTATCGAAATCGATGACGTGAAATGGGACCAGATCCTGAAGGCACGCGAGTATTACGAAGACGAGAACGTCGTGCCGCCGATCCGCAAGTTTGCCAAGTACATCGGCCAGGACCAGAAGGAGATCTTCAAGATGTGGAAGACCGGTCCGATGAAACCGATCACCAAGTACGGCGGTCTGCCTAAGCCGACCGGCTGCGTCTGACGCAGATTGAAGGATGTTCGCCGCGCGCCAGGGGCGCGTGGCCACGAATCCCCGAAAACCGCAGATCCGTCAACGGGCTGCGGTTTTTCTTTGCCGCCTTCGACAGCCATTCGGGCGCTACCGCCAGCCCCCCGTATCGGCGCCAATACCACGCCAGATACCCGCTAAATATCCTCGCTGCAACGCCTAAAGAATCCGCCTCGAACGTCGATACCGCCTAGAACCGCGCTGCGTCTGCGAACCGCTATCAGGCTACACGCTGCAGGCATGCGCTTGGCACTTCGCCAGCTTCGTCCGCTGTCGAATGGAAACGTATCAGCTGAATTCAACGAGGAGTTCGAGAATATGGCAGCAAGTATCCTGGCTGTAGATGACTCAGCATCAATGCGCCAAATGGTCGCTTTTACCCTCAAAGGTGCAGGCTATGACGTCGTCGAAGCTGCTGACGGCGTAGAAGCTCTGAATATCGCAAAAAGTCGCTCGGTCAACCTGGTTATCACCGACGTCAACATGCCCAACATGGATGGCATCTCGCTGATCAAGGAACTGCGCACCCTGCCCAGTTACAAGTTCACGCCGTTGCTGATGTTGACCACGGAATCCGGGGCCGACAAAAAGCAGCAGGGCAAAGCTGCCGGCGCCACCGGTTGGATCGTCAAACCGTTCAACCCGGACCAACTGCTGAACACCGTCAAGAAAGTTTTGAGCTGATCGCTCGAACCGGTCAAACCGACAGGAGAGCGGAATGAGCTTTGATATGGCGCAGTTCCACCAGGTGTTCTTCGAAGAGAGCTTCGAAGGCCTGGATGTAATGGAGTCGGGGCTTTTGGGCATGGACCCGGGAGCCGCGGACTCGGAAGAGATCAATGCGATCTTTCGGGCCGCACACTCGATCAAGGGTGGTAGTGGTACGTTCGGATTCAGCGACGTCTCGAACTTCACGCATGTGATGGAGACCTTGCTCGACGAGATGCGCGACGGCCGCCGCGAGGTGACTGCCGACGCGGTCAACGTGCTGTTGCAATCCGTCGATGTGTTGCGCGAGATGCTGATTGCCGCACGCGACGGCGGAAGTGCCGACGAAGAACGGGTCAAGGAACAAAGCGCTGAGTTGGAGCGGGTGCTGGCCGACAAAGATGGCAGTGGCGCCGTGGCCGCAGACGTTGCGGCGAGCGAACCTGTCGAAGCAGCCCAGCCCGAGGTCGAGGTCGAACCCATCGGCTGGAAGATCGTCTTCCGTCCGCACCAACACCTGATGCGCACCGGCAACGATCCGCTGCGCATTATCCGTGAACTCGGTGAGCTCGGTGAGCTGACGTCGACGTGCGACGTGTCGGACCTGCCGTCGCTGGAAGAACTCGAGCCCGAAGACAGCTACCTGTCGTGGGATCTGCGCCTGATCGGGGCCATCGAGAAGACTCAGATCGACGAGATTTTTGAATGGGTTGAAGATGACTGCGATTTCGCCGTGATCCCAATCCTGCCTGAGGGCTTCGATGCGACCCAGGCCGCTGCCGCGCCCGCACAACAGGCACAACCCGATCAGCCGGCTGCGCCCGCCGTGCAGGCCGCCCCGCCGCCGGTCGAACGCCGCCAGGCGGAGCGTCGCGCGTCCGGTAGCGATCGGCGCCAGGGCAACGACCGCCGCCAGGCAAGCGGCTCGGCGGCTTCGAGTTCCATTCGCGTCGATATTCACAAGATCGATGCGCTGATCAACATGGTCGGCGAGTTGGTTATCACCCAGTCGATGTTGGGCATGCTCGGCAACGATTTCGACATGAGCCGTGTAGAGCGCCTGCGCGAGGGGCTAACACAGCTCGAGCGCCATACCCGTGAACTGCAGGAAAGTGTCATGGGTATCCGCATGGTGCCGATCAGTTTCTCGTTCAGCCGTTTCCCGCGCTTGGTGCACGACCTGAGTACCAAGCTCGGTAAGAAGATCGAGCTGAAGATGAGCGGTGAAAACACCGAGGTCGACAAGACGGTTATCGAGAAGATCGGTGACCCCCTGGTGCACCTCGTGCGCAACAGCCTCGACCACGGTATCGAGACCCCCGAAGAGCGTGTGGCGGCCGGCAAGCCCGAGACGGGCACTGTCTATCTAGGCGCATCGCACCGCGGCGGCAATATCGTTATCGAGATTCGCGACGACGGGCGTGGTCTGCCGCGCGACAAGATTCTCAACAAGGCGATCGAACGCGGCTTGGTCAAAGCGGAAGACAACCTCAGCGACAAAGACGTGTACGACCTGATTTTCCAGCCTGGATTCTCTACGGCGGAACAGGTCAGCGATGTGTCGGGCCGCGGTGTCGGCATGGACGTGGTGCGGCGAAACATCAACGAACTCGGCGGTGCGATTGAAATTGAATCAACGCCGGGTGAGGGCAGCGCGATCATCGTGCGTCTGCCGCTGACGCTGGCGATCCTCGATGGTCAGACGATTCGTATCGGCAAAGAGATCTACATCGTCCCGCTGGTATCGATCATCGAGTCCATTCAGATCGATGAGTCGATGCTCAGTACCGTCGCCGGCAAAGGTGAAACCTTCAAGCTGCGCGACGAGTACCTGCCGATCGTGCGCATGCACGAGGCGTTCGGCATCCAAGAACACGATGCGCACAAACTGACCGATGGCATTCTGGTGGTGGTCGAAGGCGAGGGTCGCAAGTGCGGTCTGTTCGTCGACGATCTGCTTGGCCAGCAACAGGTGGTCATCAAGTCGCTCGAGGCCAACTATCGCAAGGTCGATGGCATCTCCGGCGCGACCATTCTCGGCGACGGCTCGGTGGCACTGATCATCGACATCCCGGGACTGATGCGCCTGGCGAAGAACGGAGGCGGCCGAGGCCGCCCGCATCTGGCCCTGACCGCTTGATCGCGAAGAGGTATAGCAATGACCGATGTCGATAACACTGTCGAAGTCGAAGAGGACGAAGGCGCAGGCGTCGAGTACCTGACCTTCGTGCTGGCCGATGAACTGTACGGCGTGAACATCCTTGAAGTTCAGGAGATTCGTGGCTGGGAACAGGTCACTCGCATCCCGAACTCACCGCACTACGTCAAGGGCGTGATCAACCTGCGCGGCACCATCGTGCCGATCATGGATCTGCGTCTGCGATTCAACCTTGAAGCCGAAGAGTACACCAAGGAGACGGTGGTTATTGTCGTGCGCACTACTGACAAGCGCGGCGAGCAGCGTTCGATCGGTCTCGTCGTGGATGCCGTTTCCGACGTTCTGGTCGCACGTGAAGAGCATATCGTCGGCACACCGGAATTCGGGGCCAACGTACCGACCGAAAACATCACCGGTTTGGTAACGGACGACGAAAACATGGTCATGTTGCTGGACGTTTCGAGCCTGCTAGAGGCCGACTGCGATACCGACCAGGGTGAGGCAGCGTAAACCCACGCTCCCCCCACTTGCAGAGATACAGAGAGGTTTAACCGTGCTTGCCAATATGCGTCTTTCAATGAAATTTGGTTTGTTGATGGCGTTGCCCGTCGTTGCGCTATTGGTGACCGCGGTTAACGGATATCGCGACTTTGGCGCATCGAGCGCGACGTTCATCGTGTCGTTCGTCGGCATTGTGCTGACGATCGCGTTGGGGTTTGCCGTGAGCCGGAGTGTCAAGCGTTCGCTTGTCGAAGCCGCCGCGGCAACGCGGGGTGTCGCTGCCGGCAACTTCCATGGATTCGCTAATGCCGCTGTCAGCGACGAGACCGGCCAGTTGCTGGGCGCATTGAACGAGCTTGCGCATCAATTGCAGTCGCGTGGCAGCGATCACGAGTCCGTCGTCGCCGAGCGCGACCGGCTGCACGAAACCTTGCAGGGTATGTCGGTGCCGGTGACGGTGGTCAATGAGGCAAACGAAGTGGTATTCGTTAACCCCGCAGCGACTCATTTTCTGCAGGGGATCGAGGCTGACTGGCGCGCCGAAACGCCCAGTTTCTCGGCACGCGCCATCGACGGCGCGAAGCTTCCGGGGCTGTTCCGTGATCCGGCGCTCAACGGCGTGTTTTCGACCAACCGGCAGAGCGAACGCGTTGCAGAGGGCGACGTGGGTGAAAGACACCTGCGGCTGATGGTTGCACCGTTGCGTGACAGCCGCGGCAATGTGCACGGTCAGGTGGTGCAATGGTTTGATCGGACCGACAGCGTGCGCAAGGCGCGCGCGACCGAAGAGGCATTGGTCGACGAGCGCCGCGCCGCTGAAGAGAACAAGCGTATCCGTATTGCATTGGATCACGTCAACACCAACGTTATGTTGGCTGACAAAGACCGCCGCATCATCTACCTGAACCATGCTGCGCAGGCCCTGTTCGGCGGCGCCGAGCAGGAGTTCCGTTCAGAGTTGCCGGGCTTCAGTGCCGACGACCTGGTCGGTACCAGCATCGACAAGTTCCACAAGAACCCGCAGCATCAGATGCAGATGCTCGACCGTTTGACCGGCACCCATACGGCCGAGATCGCGCTGGCCGGGCGTACCCTGAAGATCACCGCCAACCCGGTTGTCGATGCGACCGGCGAGCGCCTGGGAACGGCAGTCGAATGGGAAGACCGCACCGTTGAGGCCGAGGTCGAAAGAGAGGTCGAAAACCTCGTCAAGGCCGCACAGGACGGCGACCTCGAGCACCGTATCAAGCTCGAAGGCAAAGACGGCTTTTTCCGTCAGCTCGGTGTCGGTTTCAACGCCCTGCTGGATCAGTTGTCGGGCGTGTTCGACGAGATCGCCAACGTGATGGGCAAGATGGCCAGTGGCGACCTGTCGGCATCGATCGAGACCGAGTACCGCGGCAAGTTCGGCCAGGTGCGCAACGACATCAACGAAACTACCGAAAAACTCGGCCAGATCATCGGTCGACTCGACAGTATCGCAGCAGATATTTCCACTGCGTCGGGTGAGATTTCCTCGGGCAACACCAACCTGTCTTCGCGTACCGAACAGCAGGCATCGAGTCTCGAAGAGACTGCCTCCAGCATGGAGGAACTCACCTCGACCGTACGCAACAATGCCGACAACGCGCAGCAGGCCAACCAGGTTGCAACCAGCGCGCGCAGCGCGGCGGAGCGTGGTGGCGAAGTCGTGTCGAATGCGATCGCAGCGATGGACCAGATCAACAGCTCGTCGAACAAGATCGCCGAGATCATCGGGGTGATCGACGAGATCGCCTTCCAGACCAATCTGCTGGCGCTCAACGCCTCGGTCGAAGCGGCGCGTGCCGGTGAGCAGGGGCGCGGTTTCGCGGTTGTGGCCACCGAGGTGCGCAACCTGGCGTCACGGTCGGCAACCGCGGCGAAAGAGATCAAAGACCTGATCCGCGACAGTGTCGCCAAGGTCGAGGCCGGTTCGGCTCTGGTCAATGAGTCGGGAACCACGCTCGACGAGATCGTGGTGGGTGTCAAAAAGGTCGGCGATATCGTCGCCGAGATCGCTGCAGCCAGCGCCGAGCAGTCGAACGGTATCGAGCAGGTCAACCAGGCGATCACGTCGATGGACGAACTCACCCAGCAGAACGCTGCGCTGGCTGAACAGACGTCTGCAGCCTCCGCCGCGATGACCGAAAACACCGAAGAAATGCGCGGCTTGATGGCGTTCTTCCACGGTGCCGGCACTACGAGCTCGTCAATGCCGACGCCCGTCGCGAAGCCGAAAGCCGCAAATGCCGCACCCGCGGCCAAGCCGTCCGCGGCGCCAAAGGCAGAAGCCGTCGCCAAGCCCGCAGCACCGGCCAAGCCTGCGCCCAAGCCGGCAGTCTCCACCGCGAAGCCTGAAAAAGCGGCGGCGCCAAAACCGGCTGCGTCAACTGCCGAGGCCAAGCCGAAGGCTGCTGCACCCAAGCCGACGGTCGAACGCGCCGCACCCGCAGCGCGCAAGCCTGCGCCCAAGGTGGCAGCACAGAGCTTCGATGATGACGAGTGGGAAGAGTTTTGACGTTTCCCGCTGATAACGGCGAAAAAAGCGGCTTCGGCCGCTTTTTTTCTGTGGTTTAGCCGGCGAAATAGTGCCCGATCAGCCTCAAGGACGCGGTCGATATGCCGATCTAGAGTCAATAGATTTCGCGGCCCGCAGTCTGTCTTCGATGCAGGCCGAAACCAAAAAACCTGACAAACGGATCGATCGGGAGCGCGCATGAAAATCAACGAACCTGTTACCAACAACGAGGTTCCCTTTCCCAAAAACACCATTTTGGTTTCAAAGACAGACCATAAGGGCATCATCACTTACGCCAACCCCGCGTTCATCGCGATCAGCGGATTCACCGAGCAGGAGCTGATCGGGCGCAACCACAACCTGGTGCGCCATCCCGATATGCCGCCGGCGGCGTTCAAGGATCTCTGGGAAACCGTCAAGGCAGGTCG
>MWSE01000050.1_pt1 | contig 47316 bp, 46 predicted proteins | sample 1021931 | NCBI WGS metagenome assembly MWSE01 (sample SAMN06338154, study PRJNA374545) | mollusc metagenome | biome: marine bay; material: sediment; isolation source: gill 28 cm from animal B | host: Kuphus polythalamius | place: Philippines: Mindanao | collected 2011-09-12 | reverse complement strand
GCGCCTTCTTGCATCCGTCGGGTTTACGCCGGACGCTCCGTTGCGTTAGCTTAGTCACATTGACAGGAAACGGCATGAGCAAGAAGAAAACCGAACCGGCATCGTTCGAAGAATCGCTCGCAGAGCTCGAAGCCCTGGTCGAAAAAATGGAGGGCGGCGAGATGACGCTCGACGAGTCGCTCGGCGCCTTTGAGCGCGGAATAGCGCTGACAAAACATTGCCAGCAGGCGCTGCAGGCGGCCGAGCAGAAGGTCGAGATCCTCACTGCCAATACCCCCGACGCGCCCACCGAGCCGTTCGACAATGACGCTTGATCCGGCTTTCCAGGTCTTTCTCGGCGATTGCCGGGTGCGTGTGGAACGCGCACTGGATAGCTGGCTGCCCCCCGATTCGACACAGCCCACCAAGCTGCACAGCGCGATGCGCTACGCGACACTCGGTGACGGCAAGCGGGTGCGCCCGGTGCTGGTATACGCCGCGGGTCAGGCGTTCGGCGCGCAGCCCGAATGCCTCGACGGCGCGGCCTGCGCGGTCGAATTGATCCACGCCTATTCGCTGGTGCACGACGACCTGCCGGCAATGGATGACGACGACCTGCGGCGCGGCCGGGCCACCTGCCACAAAGCCTTCGACGAGGCGACCGCAATCCTGACCGGCGACGCACTGCAGACCCTGGCGTTCAGGGTGTTGTGCAACGACGACAGCCTGTGCGTCGATCATCACGACCGGCTGCGCATGCTGGCCGAACTGTCTCATGCCAGCGGTTCGCGCGGCATGGCCGGTGGCCAGGCGCTCGACATGGAGGCGACCGGCAAAGAGATCGATCTGGCCCAGCTGGAAGCGCTGCACATCCACAAAACGGGCGCCTTGATCGTTGCCAGCGTACGCCTCGGCGCCTATGCGGCCGGGGCGTCGCACGACGACCGGCTTGCCGGCCTCGAACATTTCGCCCGCTGCATCGGCCTGGCGTTCCAGGTGCATGACGACGTGCTGGATATCGAGGGCGAGACCTCTGTCCTGGGCAAAACCCGCGGCAAAGACGCCGCGACAGACAAAGCCACCTACCCGGCGCTGATCGGCCTCGACGGCGCACGCGACATGGCGGCCCGGCTGATCGACGAAGCGCTCGACAACATCGCCGGATTCGACAAAACGGCCGATCCGCTGCGCCAGTTGGCGCGCTACATCATCGGCCGCAAGCGCTAGCGGACGTCAGCAGGGGCTTGCCCCCGATCCACTAATCCGCCCCCAAAACATAGCGATAGCGTCTTTTCCATTAGCGGGCGATAATACGCGGCTCCGCCACACCTTTTGCGGTGTTTTGTTGTGACGCCGGCGGCAGATATAATTCTGAGAAAATCACTCAACTATTGAGGTGGGACCGGGTCCCGCGAACTCGACATGACCGTAGCCAATCCGAAACCGACAATCGGTGCCGAGATCGAAGATGTGCAGAGCAGCGCGGATACGCGCCGTATTGCCATCAACAAGGTCGGCATCAAAGACATTCGCCATCCGGTACGCGTGAAAGACCGCACCGAAGGTGAACAGCACACGGTCGCCACGTTCAGCATGTATGTGTTTCTGCCGCACAATTTCAAAGGCACACACATGTCGCGCTTCGTCCAGATCCTCAATAGTCACGAGCGCGAGATCTCGGTCGAATCGTTCAAAGAGATGCTCAGCGAGATGGTCGATCGCCTCGAGTCCGAGCGCGGGCATATCGAGATGACCTTCCCCTTCTTCGTCAACAAGAAGGCACCGATCTCCGGTGTACAGAGCCTGCTCGACTACGAAGTGACCCTGATCGGCGAGATCCGCAACGGCAAGCCCGAGATGTACATCCGGGTGATCGTACCGACGACCAGCCTGTGCCCGTGCTCCAAGTCCATTTCCGATCGCGGCGCACACAACCAGCGTTCACACGTCACGCTGACTGTGCGCACCTGTGATTTCGTCTGGATCGAAGAACTGATCGATCTGGTCGAGAAAGAGGCCTCGTGTGAACTGTACGGTCTGCTGAAGCGTCCGGACGAGAAGTACGTGACCGAACGTGCCTACGACAATCCGAAGTTCGTCGAAGATACGGTGCGCGACGTGGCCGCCCGCCTGAACGCCGACGACCGCATCTGTGCGTACACCGTCGAGGCGGAAAACTTCGAGTCGATCCACAACCACTCTGCCTACGCCCTGATCGAGCGCGACAAGGAAGCGGAACAAAAAGCCGCCGAGTAAATCGCCGCTCAGTACTTGGTGCGCAGGATCAGCAGATTCTCGCGCTGATCGATGTCGAAGCGTTTGAGTACATTCATGCCCAGCAACACGTTGCGCGGGCTATCGCCGCTGATCACGACGGCGCGCACGTTGTTGAAACGCACACCGTTGACCGATAGCGAACGCAACGTCACCTCGTGACCCTCCGCGAAGCCGGACGCGGTAGACACGCCGATACGCCGACCGTCCACCCGGTGCTGCAACCCCAGGCGCTCGGCCTGCGGCTCACTCATCGCGATGCTGGTGGCGCCGGTATCGACCAGAAAGTTCACCGGCTGACCATTGATCAAACCGTCGACGAAGTAGCCTTCTCGCGGGTCTTTCAGAATACGGATCTCACGCCGCTCGCGCTTCTGGTAGTTCGCACTGATGCGAGAACCCAGCTTCAGTTCCTGGCGTTCGCCATCGATCTCAACCACCGCCTTGGCCGGCGAGGCACTGATCAGACGCACCCCGGCAGGCCCGGTCTGACCCGCTGCCAGCACCTTACGCTTGCCATCGATGTCCAGCATCGCCTTGTCGGGGAACAGGGCCAAAACCTGAACCGAAGGGCCGGCCAAGGCCGAACCCGCCAGCAACGCGACGGCGGCCAGTGCCAACAGGTGAAGCCGCACCGTCATAGCCACAACGCCAACAGTTGCAGGCAGGCAGCCGCGAAGACCCCTGCCACCAGATCGTCGAGCATGATACCCAGCCCACCGCCGACCTGACGGTCGAGCCAGCCGATCGGCCAGGGCTTCCAGATATCGAACAGCCGAAAAAACACGAAACCCAGCACGATCCACAACCAGCCGGCCGGCGCGGCAAACATCGTCACCAGGTAACCGGCGATCTCGTCCCACACGATGCCGGGGTGATCGTGTACGCCCAGGTCGCGGGTGGTCTTGTCACACAACCAGATGCCGACGCCGATCACCACGGCCAACACCGCGCCGTAGGTAACCAGCGACAGATGCGACAGCGGCAGATAGAACGCCACGGCCAGAATCGTACCCATGGTGCCCGGCGCCTTGGGCGTGCAGCCCGCACCCAGGCCGAACGCCAGCATATGCACCGGGTTTCCCGGGGTCGGTTTCGGCAGCGTTTCAGGATCGGAAATGGTCGAACCCATCGGGGGTCTCCAAGCTTTCGTGGCCATCCGGGTAGACCAGCACAATGCCTTGTTCATCGACCAGCACGCCGATTTCTTGTATCGCGTGCCCGGCCTTGCGGCAGTCCGCCAGCAGATCGGCGACCTTGGCTTTGGCGACACTGAACAGCAGTTCGTAATCATCCCCCCCGGCCAGGGGATGGCGCCAGTCGCCATTATCGCAGGCTTGGCGAACAGCATCCGACAGCGGCAGTCGCGCCAGGTCAATGCGCGCACCCACCCCGCTCGCCGCGCAGATGTGTCGCAGATCGCCGATCAGGCCGTCGGAGATGTCGATTGCCGCACTCGCCCGGCCTGCCAATAACCGCCCCAGCGTCACGCGCGGCGCGGGCCTGTCGAGTTGCTGCTGCAGCGCGGGATCAGGGGCGCTACTGCCCGATTGAAGCTGCGCGAGGGCCAGCGAGGCGTCGCCCAGCGTACCGCTGACCAGCAGGCGATCGCCGGGGCGCGCACCCGCACGCCGCAGCGCACTGCCGGGCGCGACAAAACCGTGAACCTGCACGGTAATACTCAGCGGCCCGCGAGTGGTGTCGCCGCCGACCAGGTCGACGTCGTATTCAGCAGCGAGCCGACTGAATCCGCGCATGAAGGCGGCCAGCCAACCGGTGTCGGCATTCGGCAGGGTCAGCGCCAGGGTCACCCAGGCAGGTTCGGCACCCATCGCGGCCAGATCGCTGAGGTTGACCGCCAGCGCCTTGTGGCCGAGCGCCTCGGGGTCGGCACCGGCTACGAAATGCCGACCTTCGACCAGGGTATCCATGCTGACGGCGAGTTCCTTGCCGACCGGCACCTGCAGCAGCGCGCAGTCGTCGCCGATGCCGAGGGACACGTCATCACGTGCCGGCGTGGCGTCGGCGAAGAATTGTCGGATCAGGTCGAACTCGGATTCGGCCAAGCCCGGCTGTCAGCGCCGCGACGCTGCCTCCATCGGGCGCAGCGAGCGTGCGGCCTTGTCGAGCACACCGTTGACATAGCGATGGCCTTTTTCGGCGCCGAAGGTCTTGGCCAGTTCCACCGCCTCGTTGATCACCACGCGATAAGGAATCTCGGGATGTTCGAGCAGTTCATAGGCACCCAGGCGCAGAATCGCCCGCTCGACCGGATCGACTGCTTCGAGCGAGCGGTCGACACACGGCGCCAGCGCCGCGTCCAACTCGGCCAGACGGGTCGGCACCGAGCGCACCAGTTCGGCAAAATAATCGGTGTCGAACTTCTTGGCGTCCTGTTCGATCATGAAATGGTTGATGATGGCGGAGATGTCCTGGCCGGCCATCTGCCATTGGTACAGCGCCTGGATGGCCAGACTGCGTGCGCGGCTGCGCTGCCGGCTCACTTCCCGCTACCCCTTACAGTTCGCGCAGCAGGTTGACCATCTCGATGGCCGATGCCGCTGCCTCACCGCCTTTATTGCCGGCCTTGGTACCGGCGCGCTCGATGGCCTGCTCGATCGTGTCGACCGTGAGCACACCGAAGGCGATCGGCACACCGTGCTTGAGCGTGACCTGCGCCATGCCCTTCACGCATTCGCCGGCAACGTATTCGAAGTGCGGCGTGCCGCCGCGGATGACGGCGCCGAGGGCAACGATGGCATCGAACTCGCCCTTCGCCGCGATCTTTTCCAGCACCAGGGGCATCTCGAAGGCACCGGGCAGACGCACCACGGTGATATCTTCCTCGGCTGTACCGTGGCGCTTGAGGGTGTCGATCGCGCCGGCTTCCAGGCTGTCGACCACAAAGCTGTTCCAGCGCGCGACTACCACGCAAAAACGCGCATTGGTGACGGTCAGGCCGCCCTCGATCGTTTTGATACTCATGCAGATTTCCTCTTCGACGCCTGTCGCGCCGAGCTACTCGGTACTAACAAACTCGACCACTTCCAACTCGAAGCCGGCCAAGGCATGCAGGTGTTTGGGCGCGCTCATCACGCGCATCTTGCGCACCCCCAGATCGACCAGGATCTGTGCGCCGACGCCGATCGTACGCAGGTCATCGTCGTCGCCTTTTCTGCGATCCGGGATCTGATCGTCCACACCGTGCCATTTGTAATCCTGGATACGATGAACGATATCGCGCGCCGTATCGTAATTGCGCAGCACCACGATAACGCCTTCGCCCTCTTCCGACACCTGGTCCATGACCCGGCGTAGCGGCCAGCCGCAGTCGCGGGTGCTCTCGAACAGATCGCACAGGCTGTTCTGTACGTGCACGCGCACCAGCGTCGGTCGGTCCGGGCTGATCTCGCCTTTGACCAGGGCCAGGTGGATGTCGTTGCCGATCACGTCCTGGTAGGCCAGCAACTGGAAATCGCCACGCTTGGTCGGCAGATTGCACGAGGTCACCCGCTCGACGGTCTTCTCGTTCTTGATCCGGTACTGGATCAGGTCGGCGATCGTGCCGATCTTAAGATCGTGCTCGGCGGCGAACTTCTCCAGGTCGGGACGGCGCGCCATGCTGCCGTCTTCGTTGAGGATCTCGACGATCACCGAGCTCGGCGAAAGCCCCGCCAGGCGCGCCAGATCGCAGCCCGCCTCGGTATGGCCGGCACGCACCAGCACCCCGCCGGGCTGGGCCATCAGCGGAAAGATGTGGCCCGGCTGGACCAGGTCCTGCGGTTGGGCATCGGCCTTGACCGCGGCGAGCACCGTGGTGGCGCGGTCGGCGGCCGAGATGCCGGTGGTCACGCCCTCGGCGGCCTCGATCGACACGGTGAAGTTGGTCGACGCGAGCTGATCGTCGCTGTTGACCATCAGCGGCAGACGCAGTTGGCGGCAGCGCTCCTTGGTCAGCGTCATGCAGATCAGGCCGCGGCCGTACTTGGCCATGAAATTGATCGCTTCGGGCGTGGTCTTTTCCGACGCGAGGATCAGATCGCCCTCGTTTTCGCGGTTCTCATCATCCATGATGATGACCATGCGGCCCTGGCGCATGTCTTCGATGATTTCTTCAGTAGTGTTCAGAGCCATGATAATGCGACGAATTCGGCAAACGGTGCAGTTTAACAGTAGAGCCACCCCCAATGACAGAATCTGAGGGCGTCATCCAGTACAAACTCGACTACCGGCCCGGCCCGCTGCCGGCCGACGCCGGTCTCGAACCGTTGTTCGACTGGTTTGGCCGCTGCCGCGCACGCGAGCTGATCGGCCAGTCGCCGGAACGCTACGGCGGCTATGCCTACGGCAACATCAGCCTGCGCATCGCGCACGGCTTCATCATCACCGGCACCCAGACCGGCGGAAAGGACCGGCTGAGCGATCAGGACCTTGCGTGGGTGCACGATTTCGACATCGACGCCAACGCCCTGTCGGCCAGCGGCCCCACCCCGCCCTCGTCCGAGGCGATGACGCACGGCCAGATCTACCGGGCATTGCCGCAGGCCAATGCCGTGATCCACGTCCACACCCCTGTGATCTGGACAAATGCACAACGACTGGGGCTGGCACAGACCGACCCCTCGGCCGGCTACGGCACACCCGCGATGGCCGCCGAGGTCGACCACCTGGTGCGCGCCGATGGCGCACCCGCCAAGGGCATCTTCTCGATGGGCGGACACGAAGACGGCATCGTGGCCTACGGCAAAGACCTCGACGAGGCCGGCGAGCTGCTGCTCGCCACCTACCAACGCGTTGCTTGAAACGCGGCGTGCGGCGTGGATAACGGCAAGAGACGAGCCGTTACACAGCCGCGAAACCGCTGCCCGGCTGCATGCAGCCCATGAGACAATAAGACTTGCCTGGCAACGGCGTGCAATACCGATCGTGCCAGCGCAATGATCACCCCAGGTAGACACCGGAAGGGCTGTGAACACATCCGACAAGAAAACAATTTCGCTGGTCCTCGGCAGCGGCGGCGCGCGCGGCTTGGCGCACATCGGGGTTATCCGGGCGCTGGAGCGCAACGGCTGGAAGATTGGTGCCATTGCCGGCAGCTCGATCGGCGCACTCATCGGCGGCTTCTATGCCGCCGGCAAGCTCGATGAGTATGCCGAATGGGTCGAAGAACTGACCGAATTCAACGTGCTGCGCTATCTCGACATCGCCTGGCGCGGCGCCGGTATGCTCAAGGGCCAGATGATCATGGAGACGCTGCAGGAATTCGTCGGCCGTCACAAGATCGAAGACCTTCCGACCCCGCTGACGATCGTCGCGACCGACGTACTCGCGCGCAAAGAGGTCTGGTTGACCAAGGGCGACCTGTTCGACGCCATCCGCGCGTCGATTGCCGTTCCCACGGTTATGACACCACACATGATCAACGGCCGCCCCCTGCTCGATGGCGGCATCCTGAATCCAGTGCCGATCGCCCCAACGCTGCAGGATCCGACCGACGCGGTGATCGCGGTGAGCCTGTCCGGCGTACCGAAGCACATGGGCGGCAGCAACCGGCTGCAAAGGCGGGAAATGAAAATGCCGCAGAAACCCGCCAGGGAGAAACACCGCTATCAGAAGAAGATCGAGGAGTTCATCGACCAGTTGCAGGAACGCCTCGGTTTCGACAACGACGAGACCGAGCAAGGGCCGAACCTGTCGATCACCGATACGGCGCTGTTATCGCTCGACGCCATGCAGGCCAGCATCGCGCGCTGCATGCTCGCCGCCTACCCGCCGGACCTGTTGATCGAGATCCCGATCGACACCTGTGGGGCACACGAGTTTTACCGTGCCGCAGAGGTGATCGCGGCAGGTGACTACTGGGCCCAGATCGCACTCGATCGATTCTCGGCCGACAATGGCCAACTTCCGAATCACGATTAGACGGGCTGGCAGGCTGCGCGTCAGCCCTTAAGAAAGCCCGTTCGCGCCAGCAGGTCCATGTCGATTGATCCAGCACCCGGTTCGGCCGCCTTGTCGCCGAGCAACAGGCGTTCGAGATAGCGTGCCACCAGGTCCACCTCGAGATTGACCTTACTGCCAACGCCATAGCCATCCATAATGGTTTCCTGCAGGGTGTGCGGCACGATATTCAGTTCGAAACGGCAACCGTCGACGGCGTTGACGGTCAGGCTGGTGCCGTCGACCGTGATCGAACCCTTGTGTGCGATGTAGCGTGCCAGCTCATCCGGCGCCTCGATCGAAAACCGCACCGAACGTGCATCGTCGTGGCGCTCGACGACCTTGCCCAGACCGTCGACATGCCCGCTAACCAAATGACCACCGAGGCGCGTCGCCAGGGTCAACGCCTTTTCCAGATTGACCTTGCTGCCTGAGCCGAGCTGGCCGAGGCTCGTCAATGACAGCGTTTCGCGCGACACGTCGGCCACAAAACCGTTGCCGGGCAAATCGACCGCCGTCAGGCACACGCCGTTGACCGCGATGCTGTCGCCCAGCTCGACATCCGACAGATCCAGCTTGCCGGTCAGAACGCGCAGACGCACGTCGCCGCCGCGCTGCTGCAGATCGGCGACCTCGCCAATGGCCTGGATGATTCCCGTGAACATAGACTGCCTCCGGCGTTACTGCTCGAGATAAAAGCATGTTACGCGTTCGACGCGGCGCAGACGATCTCGATCAATCACGTGGCAGTGGGCGCAGTGTCAGACGCAGGTCGGCACCGACCCGGCGCACATCGGCAAACTCAAGCGCCACCCGTTGCGCCATGCGTTCGATACCCGGCAGGTGCACCAGGCCACGCGCGGCATCCCCCATCAGGTGTGGTGCCATGTACACGATCAACTCGTCCACGATGCCTGCCGACAGGGCACTGCCGGCGAGCGTGGCGCCGCTCTCGATCAACAACTCGTTGATACCGCGCTGCGCCAGCGCCTTGAGCAACGCCGTCAGATCGATACGTCCACCCAGTTGCGGCAGACGCAACACGTCGGCACCGGCGGCACGCAGTTCGTCTTCGCTGTCCTGCGACGCGCCCTGGCCACAGACGATCAGTACGTCGCCCGCCAGTTGCAGCAGGCGGGCACGCGGCAAGGTGCGCAGCCGGGTATCGAGCACGACGCGCAACGGCTGACGCAGATAGTCTTCAGACTCGACGCCCGGCAGACCAGCAACCGGCAGGCCGGATCGTCCGCCATGACGGTCAATACGCCGGTCAGCACCGCGCTGCTGCGCGCGCGCAGCAATTGCACATCGCGACGCGCATCCTCGCCGGTGATCCACTTGCTCTCGCCGCTGGCCATCGCGGTGCGCCCGTCGAGGCTCATCGCCAACTTGCAGCGCACCAGCGGCACACCGCTTGTCATGCGCTTGACGAAACCGGGGTTGAGCGCCATGGCATCCGCTTCGAGCAGTCCCGCGTCGACTTCTATGCCGGCATCGCGCAGGCGCTGCAGACCGTCACCGGCGACTTGCGGATTGGGGTCGGTCATGGCCGCGACGACACGCGCCACGCCCGCCTCGATCAGACCATCGGCACACGGCGGTGTGCGACCGTGGTGCGAGCACGGCTCGAGCGTGACATAGGCCGTGGCGCCGCGTGCGGCATCGCCGGCGGCAGCCAGCGCGATGCGTTCGGCATGCGGCTCACCGGCCTTGCGGTGCCAGCCCTCGCCGACCACCCGCCCGTCTCTCACCAGCACGCAGCCAACGCGCGGATTGGGATCGGTGGTGTACAGGCCGCGTTCGGCCAGGCGCAGTGCGCGCGCCATGTAACGATGATCGTCGTCGTTGAAAACGGCGGTCATTTTTCCGGATCGAGCAGGTCGAGCTGGTGGCGCCGCGCCTCGGGCGACAGCTGCTTCTCCAGCTTCTCGATCTCTTCGCGAAACGCGTTCACGTCTTCGAACTGGCGATAGACCGAGGCAAAGCGTACGAAGGCGACCTGATCCAGCCCCTTGAGCTCATCCATGACCAGCTCGCCGATCTTGCGCGAAGACACCTCGGCCTCGCCGCCAGCCATCAGTTTGCGCATGATGTGATTAATGGCGGCATCGGTTGCCTCGGTGGAAACGGGACGTTTTTCGAGCGCGCGTTCGATGCCGGCGCGCAGCTTGCGCCCATCGAAGATAACCCGCCGCCCGTCGCTCTTGACCACCCGCGGCAGGTTCAACTCGGCGCCTTCGTAGGTCGTGAAGCGTTCCTTGCAGACGGTGCATTCACGGCGACGCCGCACCTGGTCGCCGTCACCGTGCAGGCGCGAGTCGACGACCTTGGTGTCCTGGGCGCCGCAGAAGGGGCAACGCATCGTTCAGTTCCCGACCTGTCTCGTCATCCGGTCGCAGCTTGTGCCGCTGAGGCTCAGCGATAGACCGGGTAGTTGCTGCAGATGGTCAACACCTTGTCTTTGACCTTGGCGATGACCTCATCACTGCCGCGCGCATCGATCACATCGCACATCCAGCCCGCCAGGTCGCGGCACTCGTTTTCGCCGAAGCCACGCGTGGTGACGGCCGGCGTGCCGACACGGATACCCGACGTGACGAACGGCGATTGCGGATCGTTGGGCACGGCGTTCTTGTTGACCGTGATGTTGGCCGCGCCCAGCCAGGCGTCGACGTCTTTACCGGTCAGGCCGGCCTCGATGAAGCTGACCAGGAACAGGTGATCGTCGGTACCCTTGGATACGACATCGTAGCCGCGATCCATGAACACCTGCGCCATGACCTGCGCGTTCTTGACGACCTGCTTCTGATATTCGACGAACGCCGGCTCCATCGCCTCTTTGAACGCTACCGCCTTGGCCGCGATGGCATGCATCAGCGGGCCGCCCTGCCCGCCCGGGAAAACCGCCGAGTTGAGCTTCTTCTCTACCTCTTCGTTGGCCTTAGCCAGGATCAGGCCGGCACGCGGGCCGCGCAGGGTTTTGTGCGTCGTCGTCGTGGTGACGTCGGCGATCTGAACCGGGCTCGGGTAGATGCCGGCAGCGACCAGACCGGCGATGTGTGCCATGTCGACGAACAGGTAGGCGCCGACCTCGTCGGCGATGGCGCGGAAGCGCTGCCAATCGACGATGCGCGAGTAGGCCGAGAAACCAGCGATGATCATCTTCGGCTTGTGCTCACGCGCGAGCCGCTCGACCTCGTCGTAATCGATCTCGCCGGTCTCCGGATTCAGGCCATACTGCACGGCGTTGTAGATCTTGCCGGAAAAGTTCGGCTTGGCGCCATGCGTCAGGTGGCCGCCATGCGCCAGGCTCATACCGAGGATGGTGTCGCCCGGCTGACACAGCGCCATGAACACCGCCGAGTTGGCCTGCGAACCGGAGTGCGGCTGCACGTTGGCATAGTCGGCACCGAACAGCTGCTTGGCACGATCGATAGCGAGTTGCTCGGCCTTATCGACATATTCGCAGCCGCCGTAATAACGCTTGGCCGGATAACCTTCGGCGTACTTGTTGGTCAGCACCGAACCCTGGGCCTCCATCACGCGCGGGCTGGTGTAGTTCTCGGAGGCGATCAGTTCGATGTGTTCTTCCTGTCGACGCTCTTCGGCTTTGATGGCTGCAAAAAGCTCGTCATCGTAGCCTTCAATCTTCATGTCTTTACTGAACATCGACCACCTCGTCTCGCGTGTATTCAAAATGCAAACGGCCCCTGTACGGGGCCGCTCGGCCGGAGCAGCCAAAAGGCCCCGGGGAAACGGAAAGTCTGATGGAGAACAGGGATACCGTCAACCCGGCCCGAATGGGGTGTCGGCGGCCCCGAAAACGAAAAAAGCGGCGCCTGACGGCCGCCGCTTGTCTCGCGATGTATGGGGTGGACGATGGGGCTCGAACCCACGACCACTGGTGCCACAAACCAGGGCTCTACCAACTGAGCTACGCCCACCATTGAACCGGTTTTGCTCGATGTGTGCATCGAACCAGGCCCGTTCAGCCTGTTTTTGCGATCACCCCGCGGGATGAATGGCGCCCCGAGGAGGATTCGAACCCCCGACCTACGGATTAGAAGTCCGTTGCTCTATCCAACTGAGCTATCGGGGCCGTATTCAGGAATGTACCCGAAAATTGGTCCGTGCTGTCAGCAGGCCATTGCACATGGCCCGCCGGCGCAACACTCAAATCTGGTCGGGGTAGAGAGATTCGAACTCCCGACATCCTGCTCCCAAAGCAGGCGCGCTACCAGACTGCGCTATACCCCGAATAGGTCTTCGCCAATTTGCGAAGGCGCCATATGATACGGGCGGCCCACAATGGCGTCAATCGAGGCGAGGCACTCTGCTATCATGCCGGTTTGCCCCTCGAATTGCCGGACAGCACAGCAGGAAACCCGATGAGCGCACAGATTCTCGACGGCAAGGCCATCGCCGCCGACCTCCGCGAAAAGATCAAGCACCGCGTCGCCGAGCGGCTCGCCTCCGGGCAGCGCGCTCCGGGTCTTGTGGTGGTGCTGGTCGGCGAAAACCCGGCATCCCAGGTCTATGTGCGCAACAAACAGAAGGCCTGCGAACAAGTCGGCTTCCATTCCGAACTGATCGAACTCCCCAAGGAGACCAGCCAGGACGAACTCCTCAGCCTGATCGACGGACTGAACGGCCGCGACGAGGTCGACGGCATCCTGGTGCAGCTTCCACTGCCCGAGCAGATCGACGAAGACGCGGTGACCGAGCGCATCCTGCCGACCAAGGACGTCGATGGTTTTCATCCGTACAACATCGGCCGCCTGGTGCTGCGCCAGCCGATCCTGCGCCCGTGCACGCCGAGAGGCGTGATGACGATGCTCGAGCGCACCGGTATCGATCTGGTGGGCAAGGACGCGGTCATCATCGGGCAATCCAATATTGTCGGCCGACCGATGTTTCTCGAGCTGTTGATGGCACGTTGCACCGTCACCGTGTGCCACAGCAAGACCAAGGATCTGGCCGGCAAGGTCGGCGCGGCGGATATCGTCGTCGCCGCCGTCGGTGTTCCCAAGTTCGTCAAAGCGGATTGGGTAAAACCGGGCGCGATTGTGATCGACGTCGGCATCAACCGGCTGGATGACGGCACGCTGTGCGGCGACGTCGACACCGGCCCGGTCAGCGAGGTCGCCTCGTGGATCACACCGGTGCCCGGCGGGGTTGGACCGATGACCATCGCCACCTTGCTGGAAAACACGCTGCAGGCCGCGGAGCTCCACGCCGAGCAACACGCCTGAGCAAGGCGAACTGAAAAGCCGCACTCGCCGGCTGATTTGTCGATTTTAAGTTTGGTTTAAGTCGTAGCGTCTATCGTTTTGTTAGGGCCTGCTAAAGGCCAAAAAACGGCGGAACGACACGACAAAATGCAAGCTAGCTCTCACAGCTCTCACGATCACCCGTCCTACGCGCCACGCGTCAAGCATAGCCTTGAAAAAGCCGAGGCCTACCTCGAGCGTCGCCCTGAAAAACATCGCAAGGAGATGCGGCTGATCGAAGCGGCGTTCGATTCGCTCGCGCCGATTCACACGGTACTCGATGCACCGTGCGGTGTTGGGCGCGCATCGATCTGGTTGGCGCAACAGGGTTATGACGTCACCGGCGTCGATCTCGGCGAGGCGGCCTTGAGAGTCGCGGCTGAACAGGTCAAAGCAGCCGGCGTTCACGTCAGAATCGAGGCGCAGAATGTCTTCGACATGACCTATGCAGACCGTACTTTCGACGCGGTCCTGTGTTTTCGACTGCTGCATCACTTTGCCGACCCGGCCCAGCGTCGCGAGATGATCAAAGAGATGTGCCGCGTTGCCGACCGTTACGTGGTGATGTCGTACCACTCACCCTGGTCGATCGCCACCGTGAGACGCCGTATCCGCAACCGCATCAGCGGCAAGCCAATACGGCAGCATCCGGCGTCGCGCGACGAGATGGTGTCGGCGTTCGCCGCAGAAGGTTTCACCCTTCACCATCACAGCGAATGGTCGCCGTTTCTGCACTCGCTGCAACTGGCGGTGTTCGAGCGTCGCTGAGATCGAAGGTCAGGCGACAATGCGGCGGTGATCGCCGTTAGTTCGCGCTTCCGCCAACTTGGCCCCGGCGCGCTCGCGCAGATCGGTGAGCGGCTCGCCCGGCTCACGCAACACCACGCCCATGCTGGCCGTGATCTTGACGATATCGCCGCGGAACTCCAGCTGCTCGCGTGACAACATCATCGCCAGACGCCGGCAAAATGCCTCGGCCTGCGTCAGCTCCTCGCACTGCAGATACACGGTGAAATCGCCGCCATCGTGCTCGCGCACCGGCAGGTCGCCTTCGCGCGTCTGGCCACGCAGTTGGCGACCGGCGAACTCGATCAGCGTCTCTACCGCCTGTTCGCCGTAGCGACGCTCGACATCGTCGAGATAATCGATCTGGATGCGCACTACCGCGAGCTGGCTGCGCCCGCTGCGATCGTCACGCGCCATCTGGTTGGAAACCGCCTCATCGACGTACGACTGGCGATACAGGCCGGTGGCCGGATCGCGCGTGCCATTGTCCACCTTCAAACGGCGAACCTGCCATAGCAGCGCCAACGAAGCGACGATCATCAGGACCGCAGCGAGCAGCAGTGCGACCGAAACGAGCGAGACGCCGGTAACCGCAACGGTTTCGGTCTGCGGTGCAGGCGGCTGCCCTTGTGCGCTCAGGTCGAACCCCGGTGTGAACCACCCGCCCAGCAACAGACCGAACAAGCCGACCGCGACCAGGGCAAACAAAAACGCTGTGCGTTTCATCGGCTTATCGTCTGCAGCATCCGCAGCGCCTCTCATCACACTTTTCCTGATCGAATGCCCATTTGCACGCTAGCGGCAGGCCGACCTTTTTTTAAAACCGGTCGGCCTGTGTACAATCGCCTACCTTCGCATCCGAGCAGTTTGAGGCAGCCAATCGCTATGGCCCAATACATTTACACCATGAATCGCGTCAGCAAGATCGTGCCGCCGAAACGGCAGATTCTGCGAGACATCTCTTTGTCGTTTTTCCCCGGTGCCAAGATCGGCGTGCTCGGCCTGAACGGCGCGGGTAAATCGACATTGTTACGTATCATGGCAGGAGTCGATACCGATATCGATGGCGAAGCCCGCCCTCAGCCCGGAATCAAGGTCGGGTATCTGCCGCAAGAGCCGCAGCTCGATCCGAACAAAGATGTACGCGGCAATATTGAAGAGGCCCTAAGTCACATTACCGATGCGCAGGCCGAACTCGACAAGGTATACGCCGCCTACGCTGAGCCGGATGCTGATTTCGACGCACTGGCAAAACGTCAGGGCGAACTGGAGAACATCCTGCAGGCATCGGACGGTCATAACCTCGAGCGTCAACTCGACGTTGCGGCTGATGCATTGCGGCTGCCGCCTTGGGACGCCGATGTCACCAAGCTTTCGGGTGGCGAGCGTCGTCGTGTGGCGCTGTGCAAGCTGCTGCTGTCGCAACCCGACATGCTGCTGCTCGACGAACCGACCAACCACCTGGATGCCGAGTCCGTCGCCTGGCTCGAGCGATTCCTGCACGATTACTCCGGCACTGTGGTTGCGGTTACCCACGATCGCTACTTCCTCGACAACGTTGCCGGTTGGATTCTGGAACTCGACCGCGGCCACGGCATTCCGTGGGAAGGCAACTATTCATCCTGGCTGGAACAGAAAGAGAACCGCCTCGAACTGGAAGAAAAGCAGGAACAAGGCCGAATCAAGGCCATGAAAGAAGAACTGGAGTGGGTTCGCTCGAATCCGAAAGGACGTCAGGCAAAAAGCAAGGCCCGCCTCGCCCGATTCGAAGAACTCCAGAACCAGGACTTTCAGAAGCGCAATGAAACCAACGAAATCTACATTCCGCCCGGTGAACGCCTCGGCGACCTGGTGATCGAAGCCAACGGCCTGCAAAAATCGTTTGGCGACAAACTGCTGTACAAGGATCTGACCTTCAACCTGCCGAAAGGCGGCATCGTCGGGATCATCGGCCCGAATGGCGCGGGTAAAACGACACTGTTCCGCATGCTGACCGGTGACGAGAAGCCTGACGCCGGCGAGCTGCGCATCGGCGACACCGTCAAAATCGCTGCAGTCGACCAGAGCCGCGATTCATTGGATGACAAAAAGACCGTCTGGCAGGAGATCTCAGACGATCAGGAAATCATCACGGTCGGCAACTTCCAGATGCCGTCACGCGCATACTGCTCCCGTTTCAACTTCCGTGGTTCGGATCAGCAGAAGAAGGTCGGTGACCTGTCCGGCGGTGAACGCAACCGCGTACATCTGGCAAAGCTGCTGAAATCCGGCGGCAACGTGCTGCTGCTCGACGAACCGACCAACGACCTCGACGTCGAAACCCTGCGCGCGCTTGAAGAGGCCTTGCTGGCCTTTCCCGGCTGCGCAGTGGTCATCTCGCACGATCGCTGGTTCCTCGACCGCATCGCAACCCACATCCTGGCATTCGAAGGCGATTCGGAAGTGGTCTGGTACGAAGGCAACTTTGCCGACTATGAAGAAGACAAGAAACGCCGGCTTGGCGATGAGGCGATCAACCCGCATCGCATCAAGTACAAGCGCATCGACGCCTGAGTTCCCCCCCAAGAGCACAGTCGACGCAAACAAAAAGGCCCCGATCAGTATCGGGGCCTTTCTGCATCACCGGCCGCTACGCCGGTGATCACACTGCTTTTCGATCTATTGCGCTTCTGCCTGCGGTGCCGCCGGAGCACCCGGCTGCGGCATCGGGGGTAGATAACCGTAAGGCGCGCCATAGTAAGGGACATAGCGGTTGTAGCCGTGTCCCGAGCCGTATCCATGGCCATTGCCGTTACCCGATCCATACCCGTTGCCGCGCATCGAGGCCGAGAACGTCATATCGAACGTGAAATCGGCGTCGCCAATACCGTCAGCGAAGCCGTTGTTGTAACCGCTGCCGAAACCACTCGCGTCGTTCCAGCCCCAGAAGGACCACGCATGTGCCGTAGCCAGCATGGCAACCATTGCGATGATCAGTTTCATGTTTAAATCCTTTGTACTGCTTAGCGCGCATCGACGATCTTTCTGTCGCCAGTGCCACACTTGTGAAGTATATAAGTATATTCTGAAGTATCAAGTCTTTTTATCGGCCGAAAATTTTTTTCTTGAGGACTGCTGTTCCTGAATCGCCGTATGCGGAGCTCAACATGACCGATGCCAAACAATTCTTCGCCCGGGCCAACCGTCTGCTGGAACGCTGGGAGGCCCAGATAGACGGCCGCGCGCAGCCGCCTGATTGGACCTACGATGCCTACCGCTGGCGCCACGACCGGCGCGGCGTACGACTGGTGCCCGTCCGCCATCCACATCGGGTCGACCTCAAAGACCTGCTGTGCATGGAGCGACAAAAAGCCGAGGTGGTGCGCAACACGGCACAGTTCGTCGCCCGCAAACCGGCCAACAACGTGCTGCTGTGGGGTGCACGCGGCACCGGCAAGTCGACCCTGATCAAGGCGGTGTTCAATAACTTCGTCGATCAAGGCCTGCGCCTGATCGAAGTCGAAAAGGAGCATCTGGTCGACCTTGTGGAGATCGTCGAAACACTCGAAGGCCGCCAGGAGCGCTTCCTGCTGTACTGCGACGACCTGTCGTTCGAGGCCGATGACGCCGGCTACAAATCCCTTAAAGCGGTCCTCGAAGGTTCGATCGCCGCACCGGCCGACAACGTGCTGATCTACGCCAGCTCGAACCGGCGCCACCTCCTGCCCGAGATGAAGGCCGAGAACCAGGACGTGCACCAGGTCGACGGCGAAATCCACCCCGGCGAGGCAATCGAGGAGAAGGTGTCCTTATCAGAACGCTTCGGCCTGTGGTTGTCGTTCTATCCGTTTACCCAGGACGAGTACCTGCAGATCGTCGAGCACTGGCTGACCCAGCTGGATGCCGGAAGCTGCGACGATGAAGCGACACGATTGGCCGCAGTGCAGTGGGCCGGCCAACGTGGTTCGCGCAGCGGACGGGTCGCTCGTCAGTTTGCCGTCGATCAGGCAGGTCGACATGACTGAAGAAGTGACCGTTCGACGCATCCGCTTCGACGACCCAGCCGATGCCCGACAGTATGTCGATTTACTCGATGCCTATGCGCGCGATCCGATGGGTGGCGGCACTGCGCTGCCGGATGAAGTCCGCGAGCGCCTGCCCGGCGACCTGGCGAGCCATCCAACTGCGCATGGTCTGTTTGCCGAAATCGACGCCGCACCGGTTGGCTTCGCAACCTGTTTTCTCGGCTACTCCACGTTTCTCGCGCAGCCGTTGCTGAATATCCACGACATCGCCGTACTGCCGACGTGGCGCGGCAGATCGGTCGCCAAGACACTGCTGGAAGGGATCGTCGATCTCGCACGGTCACTCGATTGTTGTCGGGTCACCCTCGAAGTGCGCGAAGACAACCCGCGCGCGCAGTCGGTCTATCGCGCAGCGGGATTCAGTCCGGCCGACTGCAGTTTGTTCATGACCAAGTCAATCGAGCGATAGATAGCCCGCTACCCCCTTGCTGCCAGAATGCAGAGCAAAAAAAACGCCCCAAGCAGGGGCGTTCCTCCATCCACCTTGTGAACTCTTTCTGTGTCTGTGAGTCTTCGGTTTGCGCGGGAGTATACAGACCAAGTTAAGTTAAGAAAAATAAGCGATTGTTAATACGCTTCAACCTCTTACCGAGGGTCAGATAGCGCACTTGGCGGCCGACTGGCCGCCACGAAGTCACAGCGAAACATCAGCCGCTGGCGGCCAATTTTTGCTGCAACGCAGCAACACCCGCGGCGCCTAGCACAACGGCGCTGGCAAACAGCCCAACCTCATCAAGCGACAAGGCGGACAACGGCAGCAAAGTGTCCGGCAGGTCGGCGACCTGAGTCGCAAAGTCGGACAACCGCTGTCGCAGGCGAGTCAGCCAATAGACGGCAGCCACCGCCGACATCACGCCGAGCACCAACAGCAATCCGACGTGCCGCGCAATCGATGACCGCCCGCCAAACCAAGCACCGAAGCCAACGGCGACCCCTGCAAGTCCAAGCGATAGCCCGGCAAACAATGGGGACCGAAAAGACTCCGCCACCGATGCGGCAAAAAACTTTAGCTGCAGGCTATTGACCACGTATCGGATCGCCCAATCGTGACCAACCCAACCGATGGCAAAGTAAATTGCGGCCATGGCAAAGGTGATGATCAGCGTCGCCTTCGTCGTCATATTGATGACTCAGGCAGCGGGCGTGACGTGGGACGGGTGGTCGTGGCGGCTTGCCGCCAAGCTCGAAAAACATTCATGCGGATTGCGCTGCATCGATTCGCGTGGAGTTGGCCGTCGACCTTACACCAACGGGCGTTCTCAGTCGTCGCTCGGAAGGCCGCCGAGCCTGAGGGGCAAGGGGTCCATTTCCCTCAACAATCGCCTTCGAAAAGGCACCAGCGGAAGTGAGCAAGACGCCGCGCGCCCGCTCGGCTGCGGCCGCCACACGCAGACCTCAAGATCAAACAACCACAACCCGAGGGCGAGCGCTGCGAGTCGGTTTACAACGACACTTTGCACGTCGACTGACGAGAAAGCCCCTTTCCAATCAATCAATTGAAGTCATCGCCCATAACCACCCGGGGCGGGACGAGCGATCCCATTCATCATCTACGACGTTGCGGCCGTCGGACAAATCCACCTTTGTTTGTCAAAAAAATGAAATAAATTTATAGTTTATCTGTCACAAATCTCAAAAGGACACGAGATGCTCCCTCGCGAGGCACATCTAGCGCCGACAGCGAGGTATTGTCGCTCGTCGCCCGCCACTTCGACCTGCGTCAGCCAACGGGCATATCTGTAAAGCCCTTGGCCATCACCAACAATTCCAGCCTCTTCCGCGTCAGCGGCGAAACACTTCCGACCGATATCCTGGTCAAGCGCGTCAATACGAACGACGCGGAAAGTCAATACCGATCACTCGTCGAGATTGGCGAGTCATTTCGCGACCCGCATTTTTGTGTACCACGTGCGATCGGTTACGACCTACCCGAACAAACGATTTTCATGGAGCACGTCGATGGACCGGATCTGCGAAGACTACTGCTCGCCGGTGACGATCCGAAGTACGACAAAGACCGCTCAGTCGAAATGGCTGGTCAGTGGCTCCGGGCTTTTCACAGCATCAATGTGGCGACGCCTTCCCCCATCGACGTAGATAAGAAGCTAAGAAATGTCCGCCGAGCCCTTGATCGCGTACGAGTACATTATGAGAACGACCCCCGGTTGAATGCCGTTATCCGCCAGTTCTTCGCTGATGCTGAACAACTGACGGAGCTGCCAGTTCCCACGGGAATCGTTCACGGCGATTGCAAACCAGCGAACCTTCTGTTCGGGGTGGAGCGTGTAGCAGGCATCGACTTCCGTGACGGCGCCCGCGGCCCCCAAGTCATGGATGTGGCGCAGTTCGTCAACAACCTACGTCTGCTCGGCATTCATCCGCTTGGCATCCGACACATGCGGCGAACGGAGAATTGGGTACGGATTTTTCTTCAAGCCTACCGACAGCCGCCATATGACTTTCCCGAAGAGGCTTTGCGCTGGCTGCGGTTGCATCATTACCTTCGTCACTGGAGCGAAGAGCGACTGCGCGGTTCGTGGAAAGGCAGGCTTCAGGCCTCTTGGCTGAGGAAACAGATTATCGCTCTGACACACCAGACTGACCGCGACGCACACTGATGTCGGCACCTTTTTGAAGTACCCGGCCCAGATAGTGTTGTATGAGTCGCTATGAAATAATCGAACGCAAGATCGGCTTTTCTTGCAGGGAGTTGCACGATGGAACAGGCTAGCGGGGGTAAATACCGGAAGAACTGGGACCCCTCAGAGCATTACAAAGATATCGCCGTCGCCGAGGCTTATGACAAGGCCCGGTTCTCCAGCGTGGCCGGCCGTGTTTTCGACCGACTCGAAAAGAACGCCCTCGGAAAAGCGCTGTCAGCGCTCCCAAACGACTCCCTGATTCTTGACGCACCGACGGGTACAGGGCGGCTGGCCGAGAAGATGTTGCAGATGGGACATCGGGTTGTGGGCGCGGACATTTCGCCCCAGATGCTGCATGTTGCCGAACGCAAGCTTGCCCCATTCGGCGATCGATACACGACCATCCATTCCGACGTCCATGACCTGCATGGCGATGCTTTGCACGTCGACGCAGTCGTCTGCGCTCGCGTTCTGATGCACTTCCCATTGTCGGAGCAGATCGATTTTCTCTCGGCCGTGGCCAAGCTGACCGATGGTCCGGTTATATTCAATCAATCGGTAGTGACCGGCTACCATCGTGCGCGTCGAGCGTTGAAGAAAATGCTTCGTAATCAGGCGCCAGCGGCATTCCCGCTATCAAGTGATGAAGTAAATCAGCTTATCGACGGTGCAGGCTTGGTTGAGGAACAGAGGTACAACGTGATGCCCGCCGTAAGCGAAGCGGTGTTCTTCGTCTGTAGAAAACGTCACCAAGCGTAGCCACGACGCCGATACATCGCCAGGATCAAGATCAAAACAACATCAAGGGACCAGAGTACTTGAAACGGTGACGGCGCTTTGAGTCAATCGTTGTCGATTCTGAGTCCTATCTTCCGGCATACGGCCATTGAACGGGAATCAACCCGGTACGCGCCGGTGTGGTGAGCGCACCATAGCATTACCGCTGGTCGAGCTATCGCCATCCTGCGCAGAGTTAGCGGGACTGCTCGCACTAGTCGCGCGATACATATCAAAGACCCGATCGGATACTCCCCTATCGCCATAGCGACGATCGTTAAAGCGAGACCTTTCGTGATCGAGAAAGCTGACTCGTCGATTCCGGCCGACGACTAGGCTACCGAGCTCTTCAGAGTTGGTTTGCAGAACTTCCCTTGAAGGCAGTGCCCACACGATGCTGTCGCGACCCACCCAGCGGTTTAAGGCGCAGCGCCAGCAGTACTACCAGAATCCCACCATAGATCGCCGGCTCAAGCACATCGGCCTTGACCAGCCAAACGAAGTGCAACACGCCTAACGGTGCGATCAGATAGATCAGCTTGTGCAGCGACTTCCAACGCCTGCCGAGCCGACGCATCATGCCCTTGGTCGAGGTCACCGCGAGCGGCACGAGCAACAGCCACGCCGCAAAACCGACCGTGACGTACGGCCGCTTGGCGATATCCGCAACGATGTTGCCCCAGCTCAACTGCTGATCGAGCCAGACCCAAGTCAGAAAATGCAGTGAGATATAGAAAAAGGCGAATAACCCCAACATGCGCCGAAAGCGTAGGAGTTGCGACATACCCGTCAGTTGCCGCAACGGCGTAACCGCCAAGGTGATCAGCAGAAATCGCAATCCCCACTGACCGGTCACATCGGTCACGCGCTCCAAAGGATTTGCACCGAGATCACCGATCACCGTGCCATAAGCGAGCATCAGAAACGGCACGAGGCATAGTACAAACACCCATGGTTTGACCACGAACCTCAGCCATCGATCGGGTAATACGGCAGCAGACATCAGTAGAACTTGGCGAGGTCCATTCCGCGATAGAGATCGGCTACCTGCTCGGCATAGCCGTTGAACATCAAGGTCGGCTGTTTACTCGAAAACAGTCCGGCGCCGATGATACGGTGACTGGCCTGACTCCAGCGTGGATGGTCGACCTCAGGATTGACGTTGGCGTAAAAGCCGTATTCGTGCGGCGCCAGTTTCCACCAAGTGGTCTCCGGAATCGTCTGGGTGAACGAGATACGCACGATCGACTTGATGCTCTTGAAGCCATACTTCCACGGCACGACCAAACGCAACGGGGCCCCGTTCTGATTGGGCAGCAATTCGCCGTACAGCCCTGTCGCAAAGATCGCGAGCGGGTTCATTGCCTCATCCATGCGCAAGCCTTCGCGGTACGGCCAGTCCAATACTGCACGCCGCTGGCCGGGCATACGCTCCTTGTCGACCAACGTTTCAAACGCCACATACTTGGCCTTCGATGTCGGCTTGAAGCGTTTGAGCAGGCTGCTCAACGGGAAGCCGACCCAGGGAATCACCATCGACCAAGCCTCGACGCAGCGCAGCCGGTAGATGCGTTCTTCCTGCGGGATACTACTGAGGATGTCCTCGATGCCGATCTCACCGGGCGCTTCGCACTCGCCGTCGACAACAACGGTCCAGGGACGTGTCTTGAAGTCCTTGGCGTTCTCTGCCGGCTGGCTTTTTCCGGTGCCAAACTCGTAGAAATTGTTGTAGGTGGTCACATGCTCGTATTCCGTCAGCTCCAGCTTGTCGCCGTAGGCCGTGTCGATCACGTTCGGGATCGGCGTGCCTGAACCGGAAGGCTTGACCAGTGCACCTGCAGGGCCTGATGCAACAGCGCCGATCCCCAACGCGGCGGCAGCCTTGAGAAACTCGCGGCGCTTGGCGTAGACCTCAGGCGAGGTGATTTCCGAGGGTCTGACGTCTGACGGCTTTTTGATCAGCATGTGTTACACCTGTAGCGCTTGTTCGCAATGAGACCTGCCGGCACGCGGTTTCATTTCACGACGAATCCCCGGGGCGGACGCGGTTTCGCCTCACCTGCCACAAAATCGGAGCCAATGCGCCGAAGAACGTGGCCATCATCGACCATTCCTGCGACCCACCATAGGCGAGCACGCCGAATCCGGCGCTGCCACCCAGTAACACTGACAGCAAAACCAGACGAATTCTCCGGCAGACCGAGCATCTATTTCGCGCCATGTGCTGATCTGGGCCCCACCACGACTTGAGTTCGAAGTCCCAGCGTAATACAAAAGTGGCATGTCGAGCGCTACCGACATCCCTGCCGCGCGTTGTTTTGGACAACGCATGCTCAGCCCGTTTCGCGGCGTCATGCACTCGGTCGTGACCGAATGGGCAGATGCCGTGACCACCGACGGCCGGGAATGGACGCTATACGTGCGTGGGGAATGCCTTTACGACGATCTGGCGGATTTCGAGGGTGAGAAGCTCACGATCCCCGACGTGAAATATGGTACTTGGTCGGCAGCGGCGGGTTTCGCGCGATCACCGATCCGGCTACCCACCTTCGATGCCAAGGTCAGACACGAAGGCGAACGGCTGCTGACAGCCGTGCAAGCCCATGCTGATCAACTGCCCTTCCCATTGACCGACCGGTTCGAATACTGGCTGCTGCACGGCGAGTCGCGTTTGCCGCTGGCGCTGATTGCGTCAAGTTGCAGCTCCGAATTCGAGCCGCCGGCGATGTTGCGTTGGACGCCGGGACAACTGTGCATGGCCGAAATGGCCGAATCGCGCACGCTGCATGACGCGGTCAACCGATTGGCCGGCGAACAACCGCAGGCAATGTGGTTCGAGCGCCATGCCGACGGTAGCGGCACCCCGGTCGTCCACGCTGGCGGAGCAGTGGCGAAAGACGAAACGCCGCTCACGGCCGACACCTTCGCCGAGTTCTACCTCGACGCCGATGCACTCGATGACGGACTGGCGCATTTGTTCAAGCAGGTGCTGGCTTGGCAGGCACCGGCACTGCTGCAGTTGCCGACACTCAGCAATGCACAGCGCAGCGAGTTCGAAACCGCGGCCTGTCGACATGCCTTGCGCCTGGCCGAGCAATTGCCGCTCTATCCCTGCGTCCTCGATGAGACGCAGATCACCGCCGCGCTGGTCGAGGCACGACTACGCCGCACGACCGGCGCCCCCCTCGACAGCGCTGCGTCCGGCAACAGCCTGTCACCCGACTACATCGAGATACCCGACGCATAGCGTGTTACGCCGCCTACTGGCCGATCCCAGTAGTGAACAGTGACGAGATCAACTGTTCGACCGGTGCATTGTCGTCGGTGAGGATCGGGACCGTGCCGAGCGCTTCGATATCGGTCGACAGGCGCTGGGTGACACGCAACCAACGGCGACGCGGCTGAGTCACCGCATTCAACTCATCGGGCACGCCGACGATCTCGGTAGGTTTCTTCGACGCACTGAGCACGTAAGTGACGCGTGACTTTTCGTACGGAACCTCGTGCAGCCAGACGTCGACGTGCGCAAACACATCGCCCAGCGTGCGCATCATCGCCATGGCCAGTCGCCCGTCCGGATAGGTGTCGACCAGGTTCAACACGTAGATGCCGTCGTCTGTGAGGCGCGCATGAAGGAGCTCGGCAAACTCTCGTGTCACAAGGTGGTACGGCACAGAAACGTCGTGGAAGGCATCGCCGACGATGATGTCGAAACGTTCGCCCGCGGGTAAGCGACGCAGCACGGCGCGCGCATCGCCGTGGATAACGCGCATGTCGCCGTCGTCGAGAAACAATTCGTCGCGGGCGATCTGCGTGACCACCGGATCGAGTTCAGCAACCGTAATGTCGACCGGCATACTCGCGAGCCACATGGCGCGCGGTTGTGTGTAGGCGCCGCCGCCGACAAAGAACGCCTTGAGCGATGCCTTGTCATGATGGTGACGACACATCAGTTCCTGCATCAACTGCACATAGGGCGCAGAGAGATAGGTGCCATCGTTCTCGACGTTGGTGCCGTGCAGTAGATGATCCAGCACCAGGCTGCGCGCCTTGCCCAAGGTCGGGTGCTCGCCTTCGTCGATCGTGCGAATACAGAAATAGCTGCTTTCGTGATCGCAGGGAGACGCCAACGCCGGGTTGAACCAGGTGGAGATGCCCAGACCTATCGCCGCTGCAAAGGCAACCGCCGTTGCCGTCAACCGCTTCGGTCCGGTCAACGGCGTCATCAACACCAGACCGCAGAGAAACAGAGATACACCGCTGACCAGCACCACATTGCGCGATCCGACTGCCGGAATCAGCCACCAGGCAGCAGCGAAGGTGCCGATGATGCTGCCGGTTGCACTCAGTGCGTGCATCATGCCGACAATATGGCCGGTACGCTCACTCTGTGCCAACGCCAGCGTCGTCAGCAGCGGCGTAACGATGCCGATCAGGATCGCCGGAAGCAGAAACAGCGCCATCACGAGCACCAGGCTGGTGCTCAGGATCGACAGTTCGATGTGTTCAAGCCGACTGGCAATGAGCCACAAGATCCATGGGATCGCCAGCGAGGCCAGCCCGGACAGCAGCAGAACGCCACCGGCCGCGCCTGCGGTCGCCCGGCGGTCGGCCCAGGCACCGCCGAGCGCGTTACCGACCGACAGGCCCGCCAACACGATGCCGATGACGGCCGACCAAGTGTACAACGACACGCCGACATAGGGTGCAATCAGACGCGCCGCGACGATCTCGAGCACGAGCAACAGTGCCGAGCTCAGGAAGACAACGACGGCGTACAACGCGATGCGTTGCTGCGGCGATGTCATGTCGCGGGGCTCACGCATTTGGCGAGGTCAATAGCAATCACGTGAACAGCCCAACCCTCAGTAGTGCGGCGGCGGTGGTTCCGGCGCGCCCGCTTCGCCCAACGGCGATGGTTTGAGTTCCGCCAGTACATTTTTCACGTGCTCGAGTTCGTCGCGCAGCCGGTCGATCAGTTGTTGCTGCTCGATCACCGTCTTGCTGAGCGATTCCAACTCGAGCTCCTGGTGGGCGAACTTCACCTGCAGGTCTTCGATGGCGTCCTGCATATCAGCCCAACCAGCGACGCGCGTTGCGGAACAGGCGACGCCACGGCGCATCTTCGAGCCAGGTGTCGGGATGCCAGGAGTTCTGCACCGCGCGCACGACGCGCTCGGGATGCGGCATCATGATGGTCACACGGCCATCGGCATTGCACAGTCCGCTGATGCCGTCCGGCGAACCGTTCGGGTTGGCGGGATAGCGGTGGGCGATATCGCCACTGTTTTCGATATAGCGCATAGCGACGAACGGCTGCGCACTGGAACGATGCACGTCGTTGCCGAACTCTGCGCGCCCTTCGCCGTGTGCGACCGCAATCGGGATGCGCGAACCGGCCATGCCGTCGAGTAGGACCGACGGTGTCTTGGCCACCTCGACCATAACGAACCGGGCCTCGAACTGCTCCGAGCGGTTGCGCACGAAATGCGGCCAATGGTCCGCCCCCGGTATCAGACTCTTGAGGTTCGACAACATCTGGCAGCCGTTGCACACACCGAGGCTGAAGGTGTCTTGGCGCTCGAAGAAGGCACTGAACTGGTCACGAGCACGGGAGTTGAACAGGATCGACTTGGCCCAGCCCTCGCCGGCCCCCAGCACGTCGCCGTAGCTGAAGCCACCGCACGCCGCCAGACCCTGGAAGTCGTCCAACGTGACCCGACCGCTCAAGATGTCGGACATATGTACGTCGATGCACTCGAATCCGGCCTTGCTGAACGACGCAGCCATCTCGACCTGGCCGTTGACGCCCTGTTCGCGCAGGATCGCCACTCGGGGCCGGCGCGTTTCGACGAACGGTGCCGCGATATCGTCGTTCACGTCGAACGTGAGTTTCACCGAAAGACCCGGGTCTGCTTCGGTGATCCGCGCGAACTCTTCGGCGGCGCAATCCGGATCGTCACGCAGCGCCTGCATATGCCGGGTTGTTTCCGACCAGATCTGCTGCAGATTCGAGCGCCGGTCTTCGAAGATATGCCGCTCGCCGTGACGGATGTGAATCACATCGGATTCGACAACGGTTCCGATGAGCTGACAGCAGGTACCCAGACCGGCCTGCTCCAACATGTTCATGACATCGTCGCTGTCGGTGTGCCGCACCTGCAGCACAGCGCCCAACTCTTCGTTGAACAGCACGGCAAGGTCATCCTGCGCGAGCCCGGCCAGATCGATCTCGAGCCCGCAGCGTCCGGCGAACGCCATCTCGCACAAGGTGGTGAACAGCCCGCCGTCGGAGCGATCGTGGTAGGCAAGCAGCAGTCCTTCGCGATTGAGGTCCTGCACCGCGTTGAACATGGCCCTCAGCAACGCCGCATCGTCCACGTCCGGCGCCTGGCTGCCGATCTGTCGGTACACCTGGGCCAGCGCCGAGCCACCGAGGCGATTGCGTCCCTGGCCGAGGTCGATCAGCACCAGATCGGTATCGCCACGATCCGTGCGCAACTGTGGCGTCAACGTGCGACGCACATCGTTGACCGGGGCGAACGCCGAGATAATCAACGACAAAGGTGCCGTCATTTCGCGACGCTCGTCGCCCTGCTGCCAGACCGTCTTCATCGACATGGAGTCTTTGCCCACCGGTATCGCGATACCGAGCGCCGGACAGAGCTCCAGACCGACCGCGCTGACCGTCTCGTACAGGCGAGCATCTTCACCAGGGTGACCCGCGGCCGCCATCCAGTTGGCGGACAGTTTCACATCGCCGAGCCTGTCGATCGAAGCGGCCGCCAGGTTGGTCAACGCCTCACCGATCGCCATTCGCCCGGATGCGGCGGCATCCAGCAGTGCAAGCGGCGTGCGCTCACCCATGCTCATCGCCTCGCCACGGTAGCCGTCGAAATCGGCCACGGTCACGGCGACATCGGCGACCGGTACCTGCCAGGGACCAACCATCTGGTCGCGCGCCACCATGCCGGTGATGCTGCGATCGCCGATGGTGATCAGAAATGTTTTGTTGGCAACCGTCGGCAGGCGCAATACGCGTTCACCGGCAGCGGCTGCGGTAACGCCGTCGAGTGCAAGTTCTTTGAGAGCAGGTTGCAGACGTTGTACGTCGCGATGCATGCGCGGCGGTTTGCCGAACAGCAGACTCATCGGCATGTCGATCGGATTGGCGTCGAAGTGTCGGTCACCCAGTGTCAGGTGCTGCGCGTCGGTCGCCTCGCCGACGACCGCAAAGGGACAGCGCTCACGCTCACAGATCGCCTTGAAGGTGTCGAGCTGGTCTGCAGCCACCGCGAGCACGTAGCGTTCCTGCGACTCATTGCACCAGATTTCCATCGGCGACATGCCGGGGTCGTCATTCGGCACCTCGCGCAATTCGAAGTTTCCGCCACGCTCTCCGTCGTGCACCAGTTCCGGCAAGGCATTCGACAGACCACCGGCGCCGACATCGTGGATGAACAGGATGGGGTTGTCCGCGCCACGTTGCCAGCAACGGTCGATCACCTCTTGGCATCGCCGTTCCATCTCGGGATTGGCGCGTTGCACGGAGGCAAAGTCCAGATCCTCGGCCGAGGTGCCCGACGCCATGGACGAGGCGGCGCCGCCGCCCAGTCCGATCAGCATCGCCGGGCCGCCCAGGACGATCAGCGGCGTACCGGCCGGGAAGGACTTCTTCTCGACATGTGCCGCGCGGATGTTGCCCAGGCCACCGGCCAGCATGATGGGTTTATGGTAGCCACGCAGTTCGTTACCCTCGGCCGCCGGCACCTGCTCTTCGAAGGTACGGAAATAGCCGAGCAGATTGGGACGCCCGAACTCGTTGTTGAACGCCGCGGCGCCGATCGGGCCTTCGGTCATGATCTCGAGCGCGCTGACGATACGTCCGGGCTTGCCGAAGTCATGCTCCCACGGTTGCTCCGCGTTGGGAATGCGCAGATTTGAGACCGAAAAGCCGCACAGGCCGGCCTTGGGTTTGGCACCGACGCCGGTCGCGCCTTCGTCGCGGATCTCGCCACCCGAGCCGGTTGCCGCACCGGGGTCGGGCGAGATGGCGGTCGGGTGGTTGTGCGTCTCGACCTTCATCAGAATATGGATGTCTTCGTCGTGACGGCCATAGATACCGTTGTGCGGATCGGGATAGAAACGGTAACCCTCGCTGCCCTTGATCACCGCGGCATTGTCCTTATACGCCGACAACACATCCGCGGGCGATTGCTCGGTCGTGTTGCGAATCATGCCGAACAACGAGTGGGGCTGATCTTCGCTGTCGATCGTCCAACTCGCATTGAATATCTTGTGCCGGCAGTGCTCGGAATTAGCCTGGGCGAACATCATCAATTCGACGTCACTCGGATTGCGCCCCAGCGCCGTGAAGCTCTCGACCAGGTAATCGACTTCGTCATCCGACAAGGCCAAACCCAGTTCGGTATTTGCCTTCGCCAGCGCTTCACGGCCGCCGGCCAGGACGTCGACGCTGGTGAACGGTTTCGGTTCCGCGTGTTGAAACAGCACGTCGGCACGATCCATATCCTCGAGCACGATCTCGGTCATGCGGTCGTGCAGTTCGGCCGCAATCGCCTGCCGCCGCGCCGCATCCAGCACGACACCATGCAGCCAGTAGGCGATACCACGCTCAATGCGCACGATGTTCGTCAATCCGCAGTTATGCGCGATGTCGGTCGCCTTGCTCGACCACGGCGAGATAGTGCCGGGCCGCGGAACCACGAGGAACAGATCACCTCCCGCGGTGGCCTCACCGTGTGCCGGACCATACTCCAGAATCTTATCGAGTACCGCGCGCTGTCCGGCGTTCAGTTCGCCGTCGGTTTCAACGAAATGCATGAAGGTCGTCTGGACGGTCACGCCGCTGCCGACGAGCGGCGTCAGGCGGGCCAGAATCTTCTGCAGGCGGAAATCAGAAAGGGCGGGCGCGCCGCGCAATGTGAGCATGGATACCCCGGGGCACAAGAGACTACTGGGAAACTTTGAATGATACTTCAGCGCGCCTACCGCGTCAGGTAAGGATCGCGAACCAATCGCTCGCCTCGTCCTGAATCAGCAGGCTGAGGCAGTCACAGATGTCGTCCGATACGCACGCCAGTGCCGATCGCGCCAGATCGGGCGAATTGTTCTTCTCGCTCAGGTGGCCGGCGACCAGGTGGCGCAGGCGGGTGTGATCGATCTGTTGCAGAAAATCCGCCGCCTGCTTGTTGTTCAGGTGACCGTAGTGACCGCCGACGCGTGCCTGGAGGCTCGGCGGATAGGGCCCGTTGGCCAGCATGTGCGGATCATGATTGCATTCGAGCAGCAGCGCATCGACGCCATTGAACGCATCGACGACGCGCGGCGTGATGCTGCCCAGATCGGTCAGCAGACCGAAACGTACCCCACCGTGCTCGAAGACGAACTGTGTAGGTTCGCGCGCATCGTGCGGCACCGGCACCGGCAGGATATCGACATCGCCGAGACGAAAGGCGCCGCCATGACCGGCAAACAGGTTGAGCGTCTTGATCGCACCGTATTCTGCGGCGCGCCAGGTGCCGTGCGACATCCACACCGGCACACCGAACTTGCGTGCGACCGCACCCACGCCGCGCATGTGGTCGCCATGCTCGTGGGTGACGAGGATGGCGCTCAGCGCGGCGGGATCGAAGTCCAGCCGTTCACAGCGCGCGACGAACTCCCGCGCGGCGAATCCGCAATCGACGAGAATGCGAGTTTCGCCAGCCTCGATCAGTGTCGCGTTGCCCCGACTGCCGCTGCCGAGCGAGGCAAATCGAAACGCCATCGTCGATCAGCGAATTTGCTCTTGTAGCAGCGTCAGGATACGTACCGCAGTCGGCGAGTTATCCGGCTTGCCTTGTTCGTCGGCGACCGCTACCGCCACCTGGTCGTTGCGCGTGCCGACCTTGACCTGGTAACGATTGTCCTTGTCGATTTCATCGTCATCGGACCAGAACGCTAGGCTCTGCAGGAAGCTCTTGTCCGCTGCCTGTTTCGAGGGGTCGTTGTAACGAACATAGTAGATGCCGGCTGATCGGTCGCGATCTTCGACCGCGAAACCGACGCGGTCCAGTGACAGGCCGACCAGACGCCATGCCCGACTGAACGAATCGTCGATCAGCAACACGGTGCCATTCTGGGTATTCAGCAATTGAGAACGCGTCGGCTCCTGCTCGCCGCGCGCAGCCAACTGCGTGCGCGCACGTTCATCGGCGGCGCCGAGGTAGACCATCAGGCGACGCAGCATCTCGGCCTCGAGTTGCGGATCGCGTTCGCGCGGCACCCAAACCGTATTCTCGACACCGGAGCCACCCGCAGACTGGATGACCTCTTCTTCCATGCCGAAATGCGTCATATAAACCTCGGTAGCGCCGCCATTACCGGCACGCTCGAGCCGCACCCGGTATTGGTCGCGGGTGCCGGTTTCATACAGGCCGTCGAACACGCTGCGGATCGTGTCGGTGACGATGTCGCGTTTGATCTCGGCACGGTTTTCCAACCAGCTGGTGCGCATGACGCCGACCGACGGATCCTGTTCGAGCATCAGGATGCCGTTCTCCTGCCAAAAATCGATCACGCGCGGCCAGACTTCTTCAACCGGCGACTGAACCAGCAGATAGCGTACGCCCCCATCGTTGACGATCTTGAAACCCTGGATCTGCGGCAGGACGCTGCCGTCGGATACGCGCCGCGCGCCTTCGTCTACACCACGCAACTTGCGGTCGGTCACGTATTCCGAGTAGCTGGTCGACACACCGCCAAAGTTGTCGGGCACGCTCATTCGATCATTCATGCGATCAGAGGTCAGGTCCGGCGGCAATTCGAGGTTGCGTTCTGCCTGCTTCTCGCGCTTGTACTCGACTGATTTGTCGGGCAGCACCTTGTCGGCACTCCAACTGCTGCAGGCAACCAGTCCGGCGCTCAACAGCACAAGGACAGCGTGACGGGACAACGTTTTAATCATGCTTGAAAATCCTGCGACGCTGCCGTGGCAACGCTCTCTGGTCGGTTCTTATAGTATGCCTGCGTGCTTCATGGCGGCGCGCAGTTCATCGTGATACCTGTCCGCGAACCAGGTCAACGGTAGGCGGATACCGCGTTCGATCATCCCCATCTCGGCCACCGCCCATTTCACCGGGATCGGATTGGACTCGAGGAACAGTTTCTGGTGCAGGCCCGCCAGCGGCGCATCCAGTTCTGCCGCCTTGTCGCGATCGCCGGCCAGCGCGGCCGCACACATCGCATGCATGGCCGCCGGTGCAATGTTCGCCGTCACCGAGATGTCGCCGTTGGCGCCGGCGAGAATCGCCTCACGCGCGGTCGCGTCGTCACCGCTGTAGATGGCGAAGTCCGGGCCGCACAGTTCGCGGATCTGCGTGACCCTCTCCACCTTGCCGGTCGCTTCCTTGACACCGATGACGTTGTCGAGTTCCGCAATGCGGGCAACGGTTTCGGGCAGCATGTCGACCGCGGTGCGGCCGGGCACATTGTACAGAATCTGTGGGATATCAACGGCCGCGGCGACCGCTTTGTGATGTTGGTACAGGCCTTCCTGGGTCGGCTTGTTGTAGTACGGCGTGACCAGCAGACAGGCGTCGGCGCCGGCCTCGCGGGCGCAGGCCGTCAGCGCGATGGCCTCGCTGGTCGAGTTGGCGCCGGTACCGGCAATCACCGGCAGGCGCCCGGCAACGTGCTCAACCACCAACGAGATCGCTTCGCAGTGTTCTTTTTCGTCCAGCGTGGCGGACTCGCCGCTGGTGCCGACCGCCACGATGGCATCGGTACCCTGCTCGATGTGCCAGTCGATAAGCTTGCGAAACGCCGCTTCATCGATCCGGCCATCCGGGTGCATGGGGGTGACAATGGCGACCAGACTGCCCTGGATCATCCGACGGCTCCGATGGAAATTAAGCGCGCCATTCTATCGTGACGCGATTTCGGCTGCCAACCGCGCCGCCGCGGGCGGGCGAATGAATGCCCCCATTAATAGGGTCAGCTTGAGCGGCTTAACGCACACCAGTAGAAAAAGCCCGACTCGACAAGGGGATATGGCCGATGAGTGGTTCTGAAGACAGTGTGCGCGAGATACGCATCAACCCGATCGTACCGACCGAATCCGTGCTGGTCGCCACCGCGCGCGGCATGCGGCCGAAAAAGGCTGAAGAACGGGTCGAGCGCGACACACGCGCGGTAGTCGAAACCTGCCCGTTCTGTCACGGCAACGAAGAGCGCACCCCGCCGGAGATCAAGGCCTACCCAGACAGCCAGGACTGGGAGATCCGCATCGTGCCCAACCTGTACCCGGTGCTGGGCGATGACCGCGAGCAGCAGAATCTCGCCTTCGGCCTACAGCAGGTGATCGATGGCTACGGCCGGCACGAGGTCGTGATCGACAACCCGAATCACGGCATCGCAGTCCACGAGATGGGGCGCGAGCACCTGGCGAACCTGTTCTCGGTCTATCAGCAGCGCATGGCCGAACTGTACGCCTCGGATACCCGACTCAAGTACGTACTGGTGTTCAAAAACTTCGGCGCGGCGGCCGGCGCCAGCATCCCGCATACCCACAGCCAGATCATCGCCACGCCGGTCGTGCCTGAAAACGTTCAGAACGAGGTGCAACACAGCCGCGAGTACCGCCGCAAGTTCAGCCATTGCGTGTTCTGTTCACTGATCGACGAAGCGCTGACCTACGAAGCGACCATCTACGACCGGGATTCCGGCGAGATCCGCCGCAAGATCAATGTCGGCCAGTACGTGGTCGAGCGCGGCAAGCATTTCGTGGCGATCAAGCCATTCGCCAGCCGTTTCGAGTGGGAGATTCACATCCTGCCGCTCAAGCACCAATCCGACTTCCTCAAGGCGACGCGCGAACAACTCGCGGATTTCGCGCGCGTCCTCCAACGCACCATGAGCCGCCTCGAGAAAGTGGTCGGCGGCGTGCAATACAACTTCTTCCTGCATTCCGTACCGCATGGCCCCGAGTACAGCGACTGCGGCGACAGCTACCACTGGCACCTGGAGATCTGTCCGCGAACCAGCATTCCTACCGGATTCGAGCTGGGCTCAGGCCTGTTCGTCAGCACCGTCAGCCCCGAGTCCGCCGCACAGGCACTGCGCGACGCAGCGATTGACGACGACTGAGCGCACCACGTCGGCAAAGATCGTCAATCGACCGAGACAAGGCGAAACGGCGGCAGTACACTCGTATCTGTCCAAGCCATTTTGTGTTCACCACCTCTGATGCCAGCCAAGAACAGCCATCTCGTCATCTCAGCGCTCGGAAACGACCGGCCCGGTATCGTCAACCAGTTGTCGAAGGCGATCTTCGAGCTGGATTGCAACATCACCGACAGCCGCATGACGGTGCTCGGCGGTGAGTTTGCGATCCTCTTGCTGGTCGAAGGCCCGTGGAACCGACTGGCCAAACTCGAAGACCTGGTACCCGAACTGCAGAGCGAACTCGATCTGACGATCACCACCAAGCGCACCGAGGAACGCAGCGGCCAAGCCAACCTGCTGCCCTACGGCGTCGACGTGGTGTCGCTCGATCACCCGGGTATCGTGTACAGCCTGGCCAGCTTCTTTTCCGACAAGAACATCAATATCGAGGATATGACGACCAGTTCTTACGCCGCCGCACACACCGGCACGCCGATGTTTTCGGTGCGTATGAACATCGGCATTCCCGCCGACATCCACATCGCGGCGCTGCGCGACGAATTCATGGATTTCTGCGACAGCATGAACATTGACGCGGTGCTCGAACCCATCAAAGGCTGAGAGCGCCCACGGAGTATCTCAATCATGACGGACGTCAGCATCGGCAAGAAGGTGCCGAAAATTGCGTTGCATCTGACCGGCGACAAGCACGCCACACTGCACGACTATCGCGGCAAGCCGTTGGTGCTTTATTTCTACCCCAAGGCCAGCACGCCCGGCTGCACCCAGGAAGGTCTCGACTTCACCGCAGCCATCGCCAAGTTCCGACGCCAGTCGTGCGTCATCCTGGGCGCTTCGCGCGACAGCCTGAAAGCGCAGGACAACTTCAAGGCCAAGCAGAATTTTGCATTCGACCTCGTCGCCGACCAGGACGAAACCCTGTGTAACGCCTTTGGCGTAATCAAAATGAAGAACATGTACGGCAAACAGGTACGCGGCATCGAGCGCAGCACCTTCCTGATCGACGCCGACGGCAAACTGCGACAGGAATGGCGCGGCGTGAAGGTCAAGGGCCACGTCGACGAAGTCCTCGAAGCGGTCAAGTCTCTCAAGAAGTAAGCATCCTACTTCCCTCCCGGAGCAACATGGGCATCAAATCTCGCGCCGACAAGAAACTCTTCGTTCTCGATACCAACGTGCTGATGCACGACCCGACCTCGATCTTTCGCTTTGCCGAACACGACATCTTCCTGCCGATGGTCGTGCTCGAAGAACTCGACCGTGCCAAGAAGGGCACATCCGAAGTCGCACGCAACGTGCGCCAGGTAAGCCGTTTCCTCGACGAACTGATGACCTCGGCATCGAAGAAAGACATCGATTCCGGCCTGCCGCTGCCGTGCACCGGCAAGTTTCGCGCAAACGGCGAAGACGACGAACAATGCGGCCACCTGTTCTTCCAGACCCAATTGCAGCCAGCGGTGCTACCGCAGACCCTGCCGGGCAACACACCGGACAACAACATTCTCGGTACCGCAGTCGCCTTGTCCGAGATGGCACCCAATCGTCACGTCACGCTGGTTTCCAAAGACATCAACCTGCGCATCAAGGCCGCTGTGATCGGTATCCACACCGAGGACTATCACAACGATCAGGTGCTCGACGACGTCAACCTGCTGTACAGCGGCGTATCGGAACTACCGGCGGACTTCTGGGATCGACACAGCAAGGACATGCACTCCTGGCAGGAAGAAGGCCATACCTTTTACCGTATCTCCGGCCCCGACACGGTCGACTGGTACGTCAGCCAGTGCCTGTACATGGAAAGCGATCCGCCGTTTGAAGCCATCGTGCGTGAAAAGGACGGCGACGATGCCATCATCGAAATCGTCAACGACTTTCGCTCCAACAAGCATGCCGTCTGGGGGATCAGCGCGCGCAACCGCGAGCAGAACTTCGCGCTCAACCTGCTGATGGACCCGAACATCGATTTCGTCTCGCTGCTCGGCACCGCCGGCACCGGTAAGACCCTGCTGGCCCTGGCAGCTGGGCTTTCTCAGGTGCTCGATCAGAATCGCTTCCGCGAGATCGTCATGACGCGCGTCACCGTGCCGGTCGGCGAAGATATCGGTTTCCTACCGGGTACCGAGGAAGAGAAGATGACGCCGTGGATGGGCGCCCTGATGGACAACCTCGAGGTGCTGACCCAGACCGAAGGTGGCGAATGGGGCCGGGCTGCAACCGACGATCTGCTGCGTTCACGCATCCGCATCCACTCGCTGAACTTCATGCGCGGCCGCACCTTCCTCAACAAGTACATCATTCTCGACGAGGCGCAGAACCTGACGCCGAAGCAGATGAAAACCCTGATCACGCGTGCCGGGCCCGGCACCAAGATCGTATGCCTCGGCAACGTAGCGCAGATCGACACGCCGTACCTGACCGAAACGACCTCGGGCCTGACCTACGTGGTGGATCGATTCAAACATTGGCCGCACGGCGGCCATATCACGCTGATGCGCGGCGAGCGCTCGCGTCTCGCGGAGTTCGCGTCAGACGCGCTTTGATAAGTGTTCGAACGACTGTGCTACGCCGCCGTGGCCCGCGCCACGTGCTGCTGCAATGCGGTCTCGACGTCGCGATAGCCGGCATCGACCGCCCGGAATGAGCGTTCAGCGTCGACAAAGTTGCCGGCGCGCACCAGCTTTTCCGTCTCCTTGGCCAGCTCCGACAGCTTGACCGCGCCGACGTTGGCACTGCTCGACTTGAGCGAGTGCACCGGTATCAGCATGGCCTTGACGTCGCCTTGGGTGATCGCGGCGCGCACCTGGGCCAGCAATTGCGGCGCATTGCGCAGATAGGTCTGCAACAGGTCGACATAGTCGTCTTCCATGATTTCCTTGAGTTCGCGTAGCACGCTTTCATCGAGCACGGCTTCTTCCTTGATCTGAGGTTGAGGGATCGGTGCAGTCTTCGATTCCGCCTGCTGCACCAACTTTGCCGATGCTGCCAACCAACCCGAGACACAACTGTGCAGTTGTTCAAGGTTTATCGGTTTCGCGAGGTAGTCGTCCATACCGGCGGCGAAACACTTCTCGCGATCGCCGGCCATGGCGTTGGCGGTCATGGCGACAATCGGGGTCGGCACCCGTTCCTTTTCCTTCTCGATCTGGCGGATCGCACGGGTTGCCTCGTAGCCGTCCATCAGCGGCATCTGGCAATCCATGAAGATCAGGTCAAACCGCTGTTTATCGTATTGCTGCAATGCCTCCTGGCCATCGGCAGCGGTCATGCATTGCAGACCCAGTTTCGACAGCGCCTTGCGTACGACGCCGAGATTGACCGGATTGTCCTCGACCAACAACACCTTGCCGGTGAATTCGCCACCGGCAGCCGCCTCTTGAATGGCGCTGAGCTCGACCTCCTTGGTCGACACATTGAGGTCGTCGTAGATCTCTTCCGGGCCGGGATCGGTATTGCCGAAATGGCGGCTCTCGACGTCGAACAAGCGATACAGCACCCGCCGCAGCGGCTCCGGCCGTACGCTGTCGGTCAAGACCAGCACCCCGAACTCGCGTTTGAGCCGGTGTGCGAGCTTTTCCGAACGCACCGCAACGATGATGCGCACGCGGCGCAACGCCTCGATGCTGCGGACTTCGGATAACAGCGACGGCAAACGCGTTTCCATGCCGTTGCCATCGATCAGCACGGCCTCGAACACCCACGACTCGCCGAGCAGTGACGTCGAGTGCAGTTTCGCCAAGGCATCGCCCGCGTCGGACGACGACTCCTCGGCAACCCCCCAACTACGCAGGTGGGCCGACACGCGTGAGCCGATGTCCTTGTCGGGGATCAGGGTCAGAATGCGCACGCCGTTGAGGTCGCGGCGTGCCGACGGCACTTCCATGACCGATTTGCGCAGCGGCACCAGGAACCAGAAGGTGGACCCCTGCCCTTGCGCCGAGCGCACGCCGATGCGTCCGCCCATCAGTTCGACCAGGCGCTTGCAGATCACCAGGCCAAGCCCGGTGCCACCGTGCTTGCGCGTGGTCGATGCGTCGGCCTGGGTGAACGACTGAAACAGCCGGTCGGCGGTCTCCGGCGTCATGCCGATACCGGTGTCTGCCACCGCGAACAACAGTTCGACTTCTTTCTCGCTGGTATGCCCGCGCGACACCTCGACGCGGATACCACCCTCCTCGGTGAACTTGATGGCGTTGCTGATGAGGTTGATCAGGATCTGGCGCAAGCGGATCGGATCGCCACGCACCACGCTCGGCACATCATCCGCCACGCTGGCGCTGAGTTTCAGATTGTGATTGCCTGCGCTGCCGCTCATCAATTCAATGATCGCGCGCACCAGGTCACGCACGTCGATCTCGATAGTCTCCAGCTGCAGCTTGCCCGACTCCACTTTGGCGAAGTCGAGGATATCGTTGATGATGCGCAACAGGTGACGCGACGAACTCTGCGCGGTGCGCACCAGCTTGAGTTGCTCATTGTTGAGCTGCGTATCGTGCAGCATCTCCAGGATCGGCAGGATGCCGTTGAGCGGCGTGCGGATCTCGTGACTCATGGTCGCGAGAAACTCGGTCTTGGCGCGGTTGGCGTCTTCGGCCAGGTTCAGGATCTCACTCAATTCGGATTCGAGCGTCGAGCGCTGACGCTCGGTCTCGCGTAGCCGCGAGCGGGTGTCGTCGACCTGCTTCTGCAACTCGGACGATTCCAGCCGCATAAAGTGCAGGTCGCCCTTGGTCATATCGACCCGGCGCGCATACACCGCTGCGATCAATGCGAGGAAGGCCAGCGCCGACCATAGACCGAGCGGCAGCAACAACGCCCCGCCGGTATAACCGGAGATCATGGCGAACAGGCCAATGCAGAACAGCTGCACCACCATTTGGATGACCAGCCCGGTCGCCCAGGACAACATCGGCAGCAGCGCAAACGCCATTGCCAGCGTGGCCACCACCAGCATCACCGCAGACGACGTCGACGGCCCGACCGCGATCGCTGTGGCGAAACACCAGGCGCTGCCGTTGAGTGTCATAACGATCAGGGTCACCACCCGCCAGATTCCCAGCGAGCGCCTGCTGAGGAACTTGCTGCCGACGACCGGACCGCCGAACGCAGCAATCAACGCCGGCACCGTGGCCCACACCAACCAGGTGCTGCCGAGGTGCGTCTCGGCTGAACCGAGCTGCGCGACCAACGCCACCAGAATCAGCAACACCCCGCCGGACAGACCGGCCAAACGGACAGCCTGACGCAGGTTGTCGATGCCGATCATCTGCTCCAGCGCCGGCCCGAGGTCAGGCGTATTTTCAGTGGCGGTGGGGGGGGCGTTATGCCCGTCCAAAGGGGTCACGGATTGAAAGATCTCCTCGGTACAACGTCGCGATGCGCCAGATCATTGTATTGTTTAATCGAAACAGCGCGTTAGGATGTATGATTGTGGCAGAACACGCGGTGATAGCCTATCGTGGCAATCCGGCCCACGCCAACCCGCGAGGCGCCGGAACCGTGTTACTCGGCAAGGAATAAGGGTTGTACCTCATGGCGCCATCGCCGGACGATTTAGCCCCAGCGAAGATCAAAGACAAAGATGCGTTCGTTCAGCAGTTGCCCAAGCGGGTCGCTGCCATCGAAGACATCTGGGCCAAGATTAGCGACGGCAACTGGGATCAACGACAACTCGATGCGCTGTACGAGCGCGTTCAGGAGATCTCCGAGTCGAGCAAGACGTTCGGCCTGTTTCAACTCAACGAAAGCGTTTTCTCGCTCGAAGTCTACCTAAGTTCATTTGTCGGCGCCGATATCGAGCCCGGCGAGGCGCAGGTGGACGCCATCAGCGGATTGCTTCGCGCCCTGCGAACGGCATCCGACTTGTGCACTGCCAGCGAGCAGGAAAAACCCAGCGCCCCCGCGACCACCGAAGTCGCCGTCTTCATGCTTGGCGACCAGACCGGCGTCACGTCCGACCTGGCGACGGCGCTGGGCAAGCTCGACTGCAAGGTCGAATACTTCGCTCGCGGCCGCGAGCTGCTGGACGTATTGCAGTCGCGGCGACCGAAGGTGATCGTCGCCGATGCAGCCAAATTGAATGACCTGCAGGCGATAGCGTCCGATCTCGAAGAGGCGCGCGATGCGGGTACGCAGCATATCCCGCTGCTGGTGGTCAGCGACTCATCGGCGCTGCAACAGCGTGTCGAGGCTATCCGCGCGGGCAGCGACGGATTCTTCGTGGCGCCACTGGATGCGCCGATCGTCGCGAAACAGATCCGCGACCTGATGCGTCCTGAACAAACCAAGCCGTTCCGTGTACTGATCGTCGAGGACGACCCCACCCAGGCCGAATTCGCCGGATCGATCTTGAAGAAATCCGGCATCGAAACGCTCGAAGTTACCGAGCCGGTCAAAGTGATCGACCAGCTACGCACCTTCAAGCCCGACCTGATCCTGATGGACATCTACATGCCGGAGGTCAACGGCCTGGAGCTGACCACGGTGATCCGTGACCTGCCGGAGTTTGTCGCGGTACCGATCGTGTTCCTGTCGGGCGAGCAGAACACCGACAAGCAACTGGATGCCTTGAGCGTCGGCGGTGACGATTTTGTTGCCAAGCCGATTCGCCCGAAACATCTGCTGACCGTGGTCGAAAGCCGGATCCGCCGCTCGCGCCAGGTGATGAGTGCAACCGGGCAACCACCTAAACGCGACCGTGTGACCGGCCTGTTTTCACGCAAACACCTGTTGGATCGCGTTGCCCGCGTACTGGACGCCAACGACAAGAGCGGCGTGTCGGCCGTTGTCATCGTTCGCCCCGATCACCTGCCTGATCTGAAACTGCAGTTGGGCATCGGCGGCATCGATCACCTGATGGCGGAGTTCGGTGGCGTGATCATGGATGCGATCGGCGATCGCGATGTGGCGGCACGCATCGACGAACACACCTTCGGCGTGCTGTTGAAGCGCGACACCAATGCCGGCATCGAAGGGCTGGCAAAACGCCTGCTGTCGCAGCTCTCCGATCATTGCTTTTCTTCAGATACTTCGCCGACCGGCAGTATCGGCCTGTGCGTGATCAGCGAACGCTACGACGATGCCACCGGCATACTGAACCGCGCCAAGGCAGCCTGCGATCAGGCCGGCGCACAAGGCGGCAACCGCATCGTTACGCATATCTTCGCCGAAACAACGAAGCAACCGAAGGCCGCACCTGACAACGAACTGCGCGATCGGGTGCGCGACGCGCTGAACAACGACAGCTTCATCGTCCAGTATCAGCCGATGCTCGACCTGCAGACGCGCGGCAGCGAGGCCTACGAAATCCTGCTGCGGGTCGCGAATGCAGAGGGCGATCTGCTCGGCGACCGTGAATTGATCGAGGCCGCCGACGCGGCCGGCGTGGCCACCGATCTCGACCACTGGATACTCGACCACGCTATCGACATCCTCAAGAAGCGCCGCGACACCGGCCGACGCACGCAGATCTTCGCGCATCAATCGGTGTACAGCGCACTCGACAGCCGCCTGCCCGACTACCTCTCTGAGCAGCTGCACCAGAAGCGTTCCAACGGCACCGGCCTGGTCCTGGACTTCCGCCTGCCGGACATCTCGCATGACCTGAAAGCCGCCAAGCGCAACATTGGGCGGCTGCGCGATATGGACATCGAGGTTTCCTTGTCGCGCTTTCCCGAGAAGGATGCGGCGTTCAAGGTGCTCAAGTACCTGCACGCCGATTACATCAACATAGCCCCTCGCCTGCTCAAGGCCGACCGCGCCGTGATCAGCAGCGTCATCCGCCAGGCGCACGAAGCCGCAGCCAAGGTCATCGTGTCGAACATCGACGACCCGCGCAGTATTGACCTGCACTGGTCATCCGGGGCCGACTATCTGCAAGGCAACTTCATTCAGCGGGCGCTCGAAGACATGGACTACGACTTCTCGCAGGTCGTCATCTGAGCAATGCTCGACAGCGCGCAACTGAGTGCATTCAACCGCCACTTTCCGAACATTGCTGCCGATGCTTGGTTGCGCGAACGGATCACGACCGCCACAGCCGCCGTGGAACTGGAGCGCGGCTGCAACATCTGCTACGAAGGCGACGAGTGCCACCATCTCGCGCTGGTTGTCTCGGGCGCAGCACGTGTATTCAAGCTGGCCGAGTCCGGCCGCGAAATCACGCTGTACCGGGTTGAGCCGGGAGAATGCTGCATTCTGACTGCGTCGTGCATGCTCAGCGGCGAACGCTTCCCGGCCAATGCCACAGTCGAGACTGAGCTCGAAGCGGTGCTGATCCCGCAACGCCAGGTGACGGCGTGGATGGGCGAATCAGCGGTATGGCGACAGTTTCTCTGGAAGCTACTGGCCGAGCGCCTTGGCGACGTGATCAGCCTGGTCGAAGAAGTGGCCTTTCGGCGCATGGATGAGCGCCTGGGCGAATACCTTGCCGACCATGCCGAACACCATGGGCCGGTGCTGCAGGCGACACACCAGAAGATTGCCGCCGACCTCGGCACGTCACGCGAAGTCGTCAGCCGCATGCTCAAGGATTTCGAACAGCGCGGGCTGCTGCAATTGAGCCGCGGGCGCATCGAACTCGGCGACGCAGATGCGCTTCACTCGGTCTCCCAGTCAATGTGATTTAGTCACTGACACCGCCGCAGCCGCTCTCTACTCTAAGCGTGTCATAACGCCGAACACGTTTTCAGGAGAAAGAGCATGAGCAAGAACGTAGGTACCGTCGATCGCGCGATCCGCGCAATTGCAGGCATCGCCATCATTGCATGGGGATATGTCGAACAGAACTGGCTGGGCGCTATCGGCCTGGTCCCGCTGTTCACCGCGGCCATCGGCTGGTGTCCGGCATACGTGCCGTTCGGCATCAAGACCAACAAATCGTAAGCCGGTATCGGCCGACCCGCGGCTGATCGTCAAGCAGGCTTGGGAAGCGGTTTGCGTGCCGGCCAGGCACGCAATACCGCATTGACCAGCGTCGCCAGCGGGATCGCAAAGAACACACCCCAGAATCCCCATAGCCCACCGAACACCAGGATCGCGACAATGATCGCGATCGGGTGCAGATTGACGACCTCCCCGAACAGCAGCGGCACCAACACGTTGCCGTCGAGCGCCTGGATGATCAGGTAGGTGACCGACACCCAGATGAAATCCTGTCCCCAGCCCCATTGGAACCATGCCACCAACACCACCGGGAAGGTCACCACGGTCGCACCCACGTAGGGCACCACAACCGATAGGCCGACGATGACAGCCAGCAGCATCGCGTACTGCAGGCCGAAGTACGAGAAAGCCACGAAGCTCGCGGCCCACACGATGATGATCTCCCAGAACTTGCCGCGCACATAGTTCGCGATCTGCCGATCGACCTCCAGCCAAACCAGGTTGGCCAGGCTGCGCTCTGTCGGCATGAAGTTGCTGAACCAGCGCACGATGATGTCTTTGTCTTTGAGAAAGAAGAACACCAGCATCGGCATCAGAACGAGGTAGACGACGATGGTCAGCACGCCGACGACCGACGAGATCGACATCGTCAGCACCTCCTGCCCATAGCTGCCGATCTCACGGCGGATCCCATCCAGGATCTCCTGCGCCTGCGCGGGTGAGATCACATCCGGAAAGCGCTCTGGCAGGGTCATCAAGGCCTGCTGACCGACCGAGATCATGACCGGCAATTGCTGAATCAGTTCGGTAACCTGGCGGGACAGCATCGGCATCAGGCCGAACAGAACCAGCGCAAGGAAAAGCACGAACACGACGAATACAAGAGTGACCGAGATCCAACGCGGCAGCCCCCGGTCTTCGAGTATCACGACCAGGCCTTCCAGCAGGTACGCGATCACCGCACTGGCGAGCACGGGGGCCAGCATGTCGCCCATCGTGAGCACGACCGCAAAACCGATCGCCAGCACCAACGTCAGAAACACGATCTGTGGATCGGAGAAGGTGCGCTTGAACCAGTCTGTGATAAGTCGCATAGCGTTGCTCTTCAGGGCCCCGGGACATCGTGCCCAGCCACCGGACGGTAACAAACTGCCGACGCATCCGGCAAACATCATTAGATCTGGATAGTAACGCGACGACGCATGCGACGACATTCAGAACGTCGTTCTCGCCCAGCCTACCCTTCTTGTTCGGATGTCGATTTTACGCGCTCGTAATGACGACGGAAGATGATCTCCAATTCGTCAATCACCTCGTTCGCCGAACGACCCTGCATGACATGCGCTGTCATCAATTCCGAGGTTTCATGGAATAGATCGTTCTTGTCGAGCATGGGAAAAGTTTCAGACAGGCGCCGGATCGCACCGATCACGGACTCCGCATCGGGCCGCGGTATATCCAACGGCTCCATGCGCTCGACGCTGCGGCCACCAGTGTGCTCGTGCGGGGCCTGCTGCGTGAGAAACTCGGCGTAGTTCAGCAAGCACTCCTGCTGCGCGGGCGCCAGTCGCTTGAACAACTTCAGCAGTCGTTGCTGAGGGCCGGATGTCATTCGCTTGGGTGGCAGCATATCGGGAACCCGATCGGGCGCGACGCCGACCGGCACCTAGCTGTCGCGATGCTCTTCGCAGTAGGCGCGTGCGAAATCGAGGAGTTCTTCCATGACGCGCACGCGGAACTTCTGTTTCTGGTGCACGAAAGAGAAAGGACGCTCGAGTGGTGGATCCAGATCGATGGCGACCAGGGTACCCAGGCGCAGTTCTTTCTGGATCGTCGCATTGGAAACCACTGAGATGCCCATGCCGGCTTCGACGGCGCCTTTCACCGCCTCGGGGCTGCCCAGTTCCATGGCGACATCCATGCAGCGCTGGCAGTTCGAGTTCTGGTTCATATGCTCGGCGATGACCTCGCGCGTACCCGAACCCTCTTCGCGGCAGATGAACGGGTACTCGAGCAACTCATCCAGCGAGATCTGCTTGCGCCCCGCCTTGGGATGACCAGGGGGCACGATGGCGACCAGGTTGTCGCGGCGACACTCGTCGACCACCAGGTTCTTGTTGCTGACCGGCGCCTCGACAACGCCCAGGTCGATGGTGTTGTTCTCGACCATCGATACGATGCCGTCGGTATTGGCGACCTTGAGATGAATGCTCACGTCCGGATATTTGGCGCGAAAATCGCCCAGCAGCGCGGGCAGCATATATTCGGCGATCGTCGTGCTCGCTCCGATCGTCAGCGAACCACTGATCTCACCGGTCATCTCGCGCACCGCGTTTTCCATCTCGCCGTACAGCTCGAAGATCTTGTCAGCGTACTCGTAGACCCGCGCGCCGGCCTCGGTGAGGCTGATGCGGTTATGCGTACGGTCGAACAAGCGGGTGTTGAAATATTCCTCCAACTGCCGAACCTGGAAGGTCACGGCGGGTTGCGTCATGTGCAGGGTCTCGGCAGCCTTGGTAAAGCTAAGCAGGCGCGCGACTGTATGGAAGACTTGCAACCGACGGTCGGCCATAGCTCAAATACTCTCAGTGGTTCGATAAGCGAGCTTTATATTATAGCCAGTTAATACTGCAAAGTCTGCCGGGACATTTCACGGTGAACTGCGAGCGTCGCACTCGGACACGCGTCCATATTCAGACGGTTGTACAGCTAGCTTTTCTTTCGTTTATAGCCTAGCCTCTCGGCCTAAGCAGGCACAAAAAATTACTCATCAGACCTGCGGTTACCTCAGTTGATTCAAGGAGAGTTGTCTATGGCGCAGACCCTGCGAGCCCATCCGTCCATCAAGACCCTTTTCGTCGCCGGCACCGTCGGCCTGAGCTGCTCGCAGCTGACCCAGGCGGCCGGTTTTGCGCTCATCGAACAAAGCGTTTCTGACATGGGAACGGCCTACGCAGGGGCGGCAGCAACCGCACAATCGGTAGACACGCTGTATTTCAACCCCGCCGGTATGACCCGACTACCCGGCACGAACGCCGGTGGCGCGGTACACCTGATACTGCCGCAGACCGAGTTCAACAACGAGGGGACGTCTTTCTCACCGGCACTCGGTCCGTTTGGCGGCGCCCCAATTTCGGGGAGTGATGGCGGCGACGCGAGCGAGCTGGCCCCCGTGCCGCACGGCTACATCACCCACCAGCTGAATGACCGCGTGTGGGTCGGCTTGGCGATCAACGCCCCGTTCGGCCTCAAGACCGAGTACGACGACGACTGGGTCGGCCGCTACCATGCGATCAAGTCAGAGGTCAAAACGATCAACATCAATCCCTCGATCGCCTATAAGGCGAGCGACAAGGTCAGCCTGTCGGCCGGCATAAGCGCGATGTACCTCGAGGGCGAGTTCACCAACGCGATCGACTTCGGTACGCTCAACGTCATCCCCGCCGTCCAAGGCGGCTTGGGTGGTGCCTTGGGTGCGGTGTTCCCCGGGCAGGCCGATGGCCACGTGGTGGT
>MWSE01000038.1_pt2 | contig 47688 bp, 49 predicted proteins | sample 1021931 | NCBI WGS metagenome assembly MWSE01 (sample SAMN06338154, study PRJNA374545) | mollusc metagenome | biome: marine bay; material: sediment; isolation source: gill 28 cm from animal B | host: Kuphus polythalamius | place: Philippines: Mindanao | collected 2011-09-12 | reverse complement strand
GCCATCGTCGTTCCGGTTATGGTCGGGATGTTCGCGCTCTGTGTTACGTTCGTCATCGTCGGTGCACAGCGCTACGTGGCGCTCTATCTGAAGTATGAGAACCTCAACCGCATCGAACTCGATACCTTGCCGCTATCGGATCTGGTGACGCCGCAACCGCTCAACTCGGTGCATGTGTTGGCGCAACAGAAAACCAACGAGTCGGAGAACGTCGCGATCCCCGATCGTGTGTACCTCAACGGCGACGTGCGCTGGGTGATGGAAAAATCTCCGGCATTCCTTGCCGGCCGCCTGTTCGGGCATATCGAACAGATATTCAACCTGTCGGCGACGGCGCCCTCGCCGAGCTTCGCCGCATTGGAAAGCGTCGACTTCCCGACCGGCGAAGGCTTGGCGCTCGGCCGCAACGTGTTCAACGCGGTTATCAAGGGTCTCGGCCCCATCAAGTACTTCAACTCATTCCCCACCGACGTCAAATACCTGCGTGACGATAGCGGCGAATGGGTGCAAGTCGTGTCTTTGGCACGCTGGGACGGGATACTGTTCCCTAGCTTGGAGTTCGGCGGTGTAGTCATACTGCGTCAGCACAACGACGAAGGCATGCTGGAGGGCATTTGGAGCGGCACCAAGCGGCTCGTGATCGGCGAAGGCGAATGGATCGCGCCGGAAGACATCAACAAATACGCCTATCTGAAAGGTCAAAACCTGGTGCCTTATATCGTCCACCGCACGATTGCAGACTCATTCCGTTTTCGGGCCGGCTTTCTTGGCCCAATGCCAGGTCTGACCCACCAAGGCGATATTCGTATCCCGGATCTCGCTGAAGACCTGAATCCGCAACCCTTCGTGTCGTACTTTCGCGAGGTCGACAACACCGACGGTCTGTTCGCCTATTTCGGCCTCGAACCCTGGCTGAAGTCACGTCGCGGCCTGTCGGTGTCGCTGTTCATCCCCGGTGACGGACATGACGGCGCGGTGTATGTCTACGATCATCAGCAACACAACGAACGTCTGACCGGCACCACGGCCATGGCATCGAAAGTGATCGACAGCCGCAAGAATTACGATTGGTCGAAAGCCCGACCGGTGGAGCATCGTGCTTACATTCGCGATATCGCCGGCAAGCGCCGTCTGTACTTTCTGACCACTGTCGCGGTCATCGATGCAGATGGCAATATGGCCGGCAGCACGCCCGATCTCGTGATCACGGATGCGAACTACGACATCCCGGTCTGGGTGGACGTCACCAAAGGAATCGATGCCTGGGACGCACAACTGACGCGCGATATGGATGGCTCGTACAGCAAGGAAAAACCCTAGCTGCCGCCCTTGGCTGAACAGCCCCACTCGTCGAGTAGCTGTGAACGAGTCGCCTCCAACCACTGCAGCGCCATGATGACGCTCGTCGAATTCAAACGCTTGAAGAGCTGCCCCAACGCCTCGGTGCGCGGCATCGTCACGACGCGCATCTCTTCGCCTTCGTGTTCCAGGCCGTATACGCCGCCGGCACCACTGGCATCCACCCAGCCACAGTAGAGATTGATCTGCTCGACCGACATTCCGGGGCTGACATAGAAGGCGCCGATATGGGTCAGCGCTTTGAGCGTACAGCCGGTTTCTTCGACGACTTCGCGACGGGCGACTTCTTCGGGGGTTTCGTGTTCGGTATCGCAGAAGCCGGATACCGTCTCGGTCGACCATGGCGGTTCGCTGCTACCCATCAATCCGACGCGGAACTGTTCGACGAACACCAGCGTATCGAGTGCCGGGTCGTACAGCAGGATGGAAACCGCGGCGAGGTTCTCGATGCGCTCGCGCACGATGTCGCCGCACCAGCCGCCGTGGAAACTGCTGTGTCGCAGGGTGTAGCGCTTCATTGTGAAGAAACCATCGAAGACGGTTTCGTTTTTCTTCAGTTCGACATTCATCGTCTTTGGCTCGCGCAATAAAAAAGCCCGCTACGCTGAGCGGGCTTTCATTATGCCTGACGAGGCGAGCCGGATCAGTTGATCGATTGGTAGTAGTCGATCAGGATCTGCGCCACTTCAGGACGCGAGAACTCTTTCGGCGGTGCAATTCCGTTGCCGAGCATCTCACGCACCTTGGTGCCGGACAGCAGCACAAAGTCGTCCTTCTGGTGATCGGGCGCTTCGCACATCATGACGACCTTGTTGAGCTTCTTCGACCAGGCGGTGTGGTCGGCCTTGAAGATCTGGATATCCAGCGCACCCGCCGGAACCTCTTCTTCGAAGATCGTCTGCGCGTCGAATGCGCCATAGTAGTCGCCGACGCCGGCATGGTCGCGACCGATGATGAAGTGGGTCGCACCCATATTCTGACGGAAGTAGGCGTGCAACACGGCCTCACGCGGACCGGCGTACAGCATGTCGAAACCGTAGCCTGTGACCATCGCGCTATTCGGCGGGAAGTACAGCTCGACCATCTTGCGGATGGCGGCATCGCGCACCGGCGCAGGGATGTCGCCCGGCTTCAGCTTACCGAGCAGCATGTGGATCACCAAGCCATCGCAGCCGAGGCGATCCATGGCCATATGGCACAGCTCTTCGTGCGCCAGATGCATCGGGTTACGCGTCTGGAACGCGACGATCTTCTTCCAGCCACGCTCGGCGATCTCGTTGCGGATCTCGACCGCGGTACGGAAGGTGTCGGGGAAGTCGGTGATGAAGTACGAGAAGTTCAGCACCTTGATCGGGCCCGACAGTGCAACGCGGCCCTGCGAATTGAACGCAGCAACGCCCGGATGCTCGGGGTCAGTGGTGCGGTAGACCTTCTCGGTCATGGTCTGCATCTGCGCATCGGTGACGGTCTCGATCGACTCGATGTCCATCACTGCAAGTACCGGGTTGCCCTCGACGTTCGGGTCGCGCAGCGCGATGCGCTTGGCATCGCCGATCGCGTCGGTGTTCTCGACCAGACACATGACCGGCACCGGGAAGAACGAACCGTCGCTCAGGGTCATCTTCTCGGCCGCACCCATCGCATCGGCGACGTTCATGTAGCCCTTGAGCGGGCTGAAGTACCCGGCGCCCATCATCACCGCGTTGCCGGCAGCCTGGGAACTGATGACGACCGACGGCAGGCTCTCGGCTTCGTGGCTGAGCGTGCCGTGCTGGTCAGAATCGTAGACAAACAGGGGTTGCAGGGTATCTGAACCGACTGGTTTGATCATGCGGGGGCCTCCTGGGGGGTCATTGCATGTGGCGGCACAAACAGCACGCCGAAGACGATGGAAGAAACTCGGGCTAGATGTTCCAAACGGTTGTTTTTATTCGTGTTTGAATCAGAATCTACCGATAACCTTATAAATCGGGGCATAAAGCTATCAGACCTGACTGGGGTTCGCCCAATTAATCTCTTTATGCAAGAGTAAAAAATCGCCGGGTCCGATTATTGACGTTCTCAGGCCTGCTAAACGGGTCCGAAGTGACACCTTTGTGAACCGCAGCGCAGCATTTCGCGCTCAAGCAATCGCCGCGGCTACCTCGGCATTGATCGCCGCCAGACTCGCCAAGGGATCGTCGGATGCGGTGATCGGGCGACCGACCACCAGGTAACTCGTACCGGCCTTGATCGCGTCGCCCGGGGTCATGATGCGTTTCTGATCGTCCGTCGACGACCCGGCCGGCCGAACTCCCGGCGTGACCAGATGAAACGCCGCGCCACGCTGCTCACGCAACATCGTCACCTCGAGCGGCGAGCACACCACGCCGTCCAGTCCGCTGTCTTCGGCCAGCGCCGCCAGACGACTCACGTTGTCGGCCGGCGTGCCTGCGTAACCGATCTCAGCGATATCGTCCTGACCAAGGCTGGTCAGTATCGTCACCGCGATCAACAATGGCCGCGATTGGCGCTTGGCCAGCCGCTCGGCTGCGGTCGTCATCATCTTGCGCCCGCCCGAGGCGTGCACGTTCACCATCCACACACCCAGGTCGGCGGCCGCCTCGCACGCCGCTGCAACCGTGTTCGGGATGTCGTGGTACTTCAGGTCGAGAAAGATTTCGAAACCCTTGGCCGCCACCTGCTCGACGAACGCCGGACCCGCGCGGGTGAACATCTCCTTGCCGATCTTCACGTGGCATTGTTGCGGATCGATGCGTTCGAGCAGATCAAAGGCAGGAGCTGTCGCCGGAAAATCCAGGGCGACGATCACACGGGAGTCGTTCGAGGTCATAGGGATACCAAAGGTTCAGTACTTCAGGCTTCGGGCTCGATCACGGCCCGGCGTTTTATCGTGCTCCAACTGCGGCAGCTCGGACATTGCCAGTGCAGCGTCTTGGCAGCGAAGCCGCACTGGGCACACTGGTAAACGGGCTTGTCATCGAGCAGACGCTTGATATGCGGCCGCAGGGTTTCGAGAAAGCGCACCGACTGGCCGTCGGCCATGCGCGAGTTGAGTTCGATGCCGCGCATCAACAGCGGCAGGCTCGGCGCCGTAGTCAGGTGTTCGACCAGGAAGGTCGCGGCGGCGTCCTCGCCCTCCTGCTCCTTGACCAGGTCGGCCAGCACCAACTCCGCGCCCGCCCCCGGGTGCGCCTTGGCCAGTTCGGCCAGGTAGGTGCGCAGATCGTTCAGCTCGCCGAGTTGGCGGTAGCCGTTGACGATATCGGGCAACACCTCGGGCAGATAGTCGGCGTTCTGGTCCGCGGTCTGCCGCAGGATCTTGACCGTCGATCGGTAATCGCCCTGGGCGGCGGCAAATTGCGCCTGCAGGTGATTGGCGCGCACACAACCGCGATAGGTATTGAGCGCGCGCTTGAGATGCGTCTGCGCCTCCGACACCCGACCTGCCAGCTTGGCCGCGAGTGCGAGTTCGCAGTGGTAGTGCGACTTCTGCAACAACATCTTGTCGCCGGTGATCGATTCGATCTGCTCGGCGATCTCGAGGCAGGCCTGCCAGTCGCGCTCTTTCTCGTAGATCACCAGCAGGTTCTTCAACGCCGGCTTGACGTGCAACTTGGTCTCGCGCAGCTCGCGAAACAGGTTTTCGGCGCGGTCGAACAGGCCGGCGCGCATATAGTCCTGGCCGAGTTCGAGCAACGCCTGCGCACGCTGATCGCGTGTCAGCGCGGGACGCGCGATCAGGTTCTGGTGAATGCGGATGGCACGCTCGACTTCGCCGCGGCGACGGAACAGGTTGCCCAGTGCAAGATGCGTTTCAACCGTGTCGCTGTCGACTTCGAGCATCTCGACGAAGGCATCGATCGCCTTGTCGGGCTCTTCGTTGAGCAGGTGATTGAGACCGCGGAAATACACCGGATCGGTCTCGCCGACGTATTTCTTCTTCTCTTTGCGCGCGCTACTGCGCGCCGCCCACCAACCGGAGGCGGCTGCCACGGGAAGCAGCAGCAAGAGAAGTTCCTGCATCGATCAATGCCCTTTGATGGGCATGTTCCGCAGGTTCTTGACCTCTTCCGTCACCAGGCGGCTTTGCCGGCGCAGATCGGCGTTTTCCTTTTTCACCCGCATGAAATACACAGTACCGGCCAAGCCACCCAGCAGGATGCCACAGCCCATGGCCAACAACAGCAGCAGCGATAGCGGTAATTCCGGCGTCAGAAAGTACAGATCGACGACCACGGGCTTGTCGTTGATGATTGCGAAACTCGCACCCACCACGAGAAAAACCAGTATGAAAAACAGCTTGATGATGGCCAACTTAGCTTTCCCCCAATGATTCGATCCGGGCCCTACGGTAAAGGCCCATCATAGCAAGGAAAGCCGGCCCGAGCCGCATGCACGCGGCGTTACGGGATGCGGTTGGCAGCGGTTTTTGTCAGGCGAACAGGTCGATCAGGCTGCTCGCCACATTGACCAGTTTCGGCAACTCGGTTGAAGCCTGATTGGCATCGATATCGTCGCCGTTCGCGTCACCCAGCAGCCCGCCGCCACCGGATGAAGAATCGTGAGCGCGGCTGTCTTTGTGCGCATTGGGATCGCCGACATCGGCACGCACCAACTGCAGCGATTGTTGATCGAACATCTCACGCAGGCGCGGCATGGCGGCCTCGAGCGCCTCGCGAACCGCGGCATGCGGTGCCAGGAACGACACGCTGGCCTGGTCCTGGTTGACGCTCAGACGCACCTCAAGCGGCCCCAGGTTGGGCGGATTCAGCTTGAGCTTGGCGAACTGCTGTTCACCCTGCACCATCCAGGCGAGGCGGTCGACAATCGCGCTGTCCCAACCGCGGCTGCCGACCGTCTGCGGCACACCCATCTCCAGTAGGCTCGAGGCAAGTTGCGAGGAAAACTGCGTATTCGGCGCGACCTGCTGCGCGGCGGCCACCAAGGCGCCGAGCGGCGTTGCCTGCGGGTCAAAGTTGCCGATCGCGGCGTGGTTGGTCTGCAGCGTACCGTTATTGAGCAGATTGCCGGCCAACTGCGGCAGCGAGCCCTTCTTGACCAGCGCGTCGAAAGACATCTCGCCTTCCGCCACCAGATCCATGCCCTTGAGCATCTCGGCGAAGTCCATGCCGCCGCCGGCCTCCGCCAGGAGCGACTTTGCCGCCTGCGGCAAGCTCATGCCGCCCGAGAGCATCTCTTCGAGCCGCTGCAACAGCTGCGGCGTCATCTGCATCAGCAGTGCCTGGACCTCGGCGGAAAAGCCCGCAAGCTCGGTCTCCGCACCGGAAAACAGGTTGGCAAGCCCCGTGGTTTCGCCACTTTGGCCGGTACCGGAACCACTCACGAGCCCGGTTGCACCGGCGCCGAGAACGGGTAACTGGAACATAGCGGTCGCCTTCATCGATCGTTCGTGGCAGTTCAGGTGCAGGCATTGTGCCAACCGCCATTTCCCGGTTGTGCGCGATTTTGTCGGCCACAACGAATCCGTTAGGCTCTGCCACCTTCATGCCATTCACAGAAACGTCGCACAAGGAATCGATATGACAGAATTCAAGCAATCGGTCGTCGTTCTCACCGGTGCCGCCGGCAACCTGGGCGGTGCTGTCGCCCAGGCCTTCGCTCAACAAGGCGCCCACCTCGCGCTGATCGATCACAATGCCGACGGCCTGCAAGCTGCACTGGAGCGCTGCGAAGGTCAGGCCTCGGCCAAGGCGTTCGAGACCAACCTGATCGACCCCGCTTCGGTGAACAAATCGATCGACGCCATCCTTGAGACCTTCGGCAAGATCGATGTGCTGGCCAACATCGCCGGCGGTTTCCGCATGGGCCCGCTGATCCAGGACACCGACGACAAGGACTGGAACTTCATGATGGACCTGAATGCGCGCTCGGTGTTCAACACCTGCCGTCGCGCCATTCCGGCCATGCTGGACAACGGCGGCGGCCGCATCATCAACGTGTCGGCGCGTGCCGCCGAACAGGGCAAAGGCAAAATGGGGCCTTACTGCGCCTCCAAGGCCGCGGTGCTGACACTGACCGAATCGCTGGCCGCCGAAAACAAGTTCAACAACATCAACGTCAACTGCATCCTGCCCGGCACGATCGACACGCCGCAGAACCGCAAAGACATGCCCGACGCCGACTTCGACAAGTGGGTACCACCGGCGGCCCTCGCCGATGTGGTCATGTTCCTGGCATCGCACGCCGCGCGTTGCGTGACCGGTGCCGCGGTTCCGGTGTACGGCCAAAGCTGACATCGATCCGTCAGACAATGAAAAGCAAGACCGTGGAACTCGCCTGCGATCGCGCGCTCGCCGCAACGCTCGGCGAGGCGCTGACCGCCTACGCACATGCCGCTTATCCCGTGGGCGGCTCGGATTGTGCGCAGGTGGCGCGCGAGACCCTGTTGGAAACGGCCAGGCAGTGCGCCGCCCACCAGGATGGCGGGTTGAGCGTGCGCAAGCGCCAGCTAGCGCAGATTCGGGCTGCCGTGAAGTGGTATTGCTCAGAAAATCCGGCACTCGATGCCGCAAATAGCGAGAGTTTGCTCACGCTTCTCGGTATCGAGTGCAGCGATTGACAGTGTCCTTGACACACAACAGGGTGCCGATGGCCGATCCTAGGCATACAATGCCTTAGCCAAGTGATTGGCTCCATCGCAAAATCACAATAGCTAAGGGGAGAAGCAAGATGGCTATGATGGAAGAGTTCAAGAAGTTCGCCATGCGCGGCAATGTCGTCGACATGGCCGTTGGTATCATCATTGGTGGTGCGTTTGGCACCATCGTCAAGAGCCTGGTAGACGATGTAATCATGCCGCCTATCGGACTGCTGCTCGGCGGTGTCGATTTCACGGATATCTTCATCACGCTGAAAGAAGGCGCAACCGCAGGGCCCTACGCAACACTGGCCGCTGCCCAGGATGCCGGCGCTGTAACGCTGAACGCCGGCCTGTTCGTCAACAGCGTGATCAGTTTCACGATCGTTGCGTTCGCCGTATTCATGCTGATCAAAGGCATGAACTCCTTGCAGAAGAAAGAAGAAGAAGCACCGCCGGCACCAACCGAGAAAGAATGCCCGCATTGCTTCACCAAGATTCCGATCAAGGCAACGCGCTGCCCACATTGCACCAGCGAGTTGAGCTGAAGACACAAAAAAAGGCGACCAAGAGGTCGCCTTTTTTATATGGCGTCGGCGTCAGTCGATACCGGTCAGATCGGAGATATCCGCCCTCGCCCAACGGGCCTTGGCAACCTGCCAGTGCTCATCGGCCGGCACCACCTCGATGTCGAAACGATAGAGATCGGCCTTGATCGACACCAGGGCATCGAGCGACTCCACCGGCACACCGGCGGTCGCGACGAACACGATGGCCGTGGCGCTGTCGCCGGGCTCGCTGACATCGATCGAACGCACCAGCGTGAACAGATGGATGTCGCTGTGTCCGCGCAAATAGCCGAATAACGATTGCACGGCGGCACGCCGATTGGGGTGCCATTGGTCGCTGTAATCGTCATGAAGGTAGTCGGCGGAACGCTGTACGGAGCGCGCCTCGACCGCCTCGGCCATGCCGTCGATCGTCGCGCGCACCTGTTCTTCGGGCGTCGATTCGTCGCCGCAGGCGATCAAGCCAACGGCCAGCATCGCAAGCAACACCGGCCGCCAATGTTTAACGCAGTCCCAGAACATCCTGCATGTCGTACAGACCGGCATCGCGGCCGTGCAGCCAGCCGGCGGCGCGCACCGCACCTTTGGCAAAGGTCATACGGCTCGACGCCTTGTGCGTGATCTCAACGCGCTCACCTTCGGTAGCGAACCACACGGTGTGTTCGCCGACCACGTCGCCGGCACGGATGGTCTCGAAACCGATGGTTTTCGAATCGCGCGGACCAGTGTGCCCTTCGCGGCCGTAGACGGCGACCTCTTTGAGATCACGCCCCAGGGTATTGGCGATCACCTCACCCATGCCCAGCGCAGTGCCCGATGGCGCATCGACCTTGTGCCGGTGATGCGCTTCGATGATCTCAATGTCGGCATCTTCACCCATAACCCGCGCGGCCAATTCGAGCAGGCGGAAGCAAAGGTTCACGCCGACGCTCATATTGGGCGCGAACACCACGCCGATATCGGCGCTGGCCTTCTTGATTGATGCCTTCTGCTCTTCGCTCAGACCGGTGGTGCCGATCACGATGCCTTTGCCGTGTTGGCGGCAGACCTCGAGATTGACCATGGTTGCCTGCGGGCTGGTGAAATCGATGACGACATCAAATGCGTCGACGACCTTGGTCAGGCTGTGCGAGACCAGCACACCCAGCTTGCCGACGCCGGCAAGCTCTCCGGCATCCGCACCGACAAGGGTCGAATCCGGTCGCTCGGTTGCTGCAGCCACGGTCACGCCATCGGTGTTGGTGATGGCTTCGATAAATGTCTTGCCCATGCGCCCGGCGGCGCCCACTACAGCAACTCGAATCATGCAGGGTCCTTGTTCTTCTCTCTGGTTATAACGTCACCGATAAAGGCTGATTTTAACACTGCCTGCAATACCCTGCCTGATGACAGAAACGAAAAAGCCCGCCAATTGGCGGGCTCTTCAAACATACAACGGTTGCTCACAAGCGGCTCAGAACCCCATCTTCTCGAAGAAACCCTTCACGCTGTCGACCCAGGAGTGGGCATTGGGGCTGTGCTTGCGGCCGCCACCCTTCAACGAGTTGTCGAGGTCCTGCAGCAGGCTGCGCTGTTGATCGGTGAGTTTGACCGGCGTTTCGACCACCACGCGGCAGATCAGGTCGCCCTGCGGGCCGCCACGCACCGGTTTCACGCCCTTGCCACGCATGCGGAACATCTTGCCGGTCTGCGTGCCTTCGGGAATCTTCAGCTTGACCTTGCCGTCGAGCGTCGGCACTTCGAGCTCGCCACCCAATGCTGCGGTAGTGAACGCAATCGGCACCTCGCAATACAGGTGGCTGTCGTCACGCGAGAAAATCGGGTGCTCGCGCACATGCACCTGCACGTACAGATCGCCGGAGGGGCCGCCATGGTCGCCGGCCTCGCCCTCACCCGCCAGGCGGATGCGATCGCCGGTATCGACGCCGGGCGGCACCTTGACCGACAGGGTCTTGGTCTCTTGCACGCGACCCTGGCCACGACAGGTACCGCAGGGATCATCGATCACCGAGCCCTTACCGTGACAGGTCGGACACGTCTGCTGGACGGAGAAAAAGCCCTGCTGCATCCGGACCTGGCCCGCGCCCTGGCAGGTACCGCAGGTACGCGGCGAAGAACCTTTCTTGGCACCGGTACCGCCGCAGGTCTCACACTGCACCCAGGTGGGCACCTTGATCTTGACGCTGGTACCGGCAACTGCATCTTCGAGGCTCAGTTCGAGGTTGTAGCGCAGGTCGGCGCCGCGCTGCACCCGTGAACCGCCGGCACCGCCGCGGCCCCCGCCGAAGATATCGCCGAATACGTCGCCGAAGATATCGCTGAAGCTGGCACCGCCACCGCTGAAGCCACCACGGCCGCCGCCCATCGAGGGGTCGACGCCGGCGTGACCGAACTGGTCGTAAGCCGCGCGCTTTTGCGCGTCGGAGAGAACCTCGTAGGCTTCCTTCGCTTCCTTGAAGCTTTTTTCCGCTTCCGCTGCCTTGTCGCCGGTATTGCGGTCGGGATGATGTTTCATCGCCAGCCGCCGGTAGGCTTTCTTTATCTCGGCCTCACTGGCGTTCTTGGCGAGGCCGAGGACTTCGTAATAATCGCGTTTAGACATACCACCCACTCGGTAAAGCAAAACCGCGCAGGCTGCGGAGCACCTGTTACACCCTGTGCTTCACCCGCAGCCACCGCGGTTTGGACGCGGGGTGGATGCTTGGTCCACCCCTTCGCCGTATCGGCTTATTTGCCGTCTTTGACTTCCTCGAACTCGGCATCGACGACGTCGTCGTCGGCCTTGCCCGAATCCGATGCCTCGGCACCGGCCGCACCCGCAGCGCCGGCTGCACCGGCGGCGGCAGCCGCGTCGGCACCACCCTGCTGCGAATACAGACGTTCCGCCATCTTGGCCGATGCGTCGGTGAGCGCCTTGGTCTTGGCCTCGATCTCTTCCTTGTCGGTGCCTTTCATGGCCTCTTCGAGTTCGGCGACCGCCTTCTCGATGGCCTCTTTCTCACCGGCCTCGAGTTTGTCTTCGCCCATCTCTTCCATCGACTTCTTGGTCGCATGGATCATGGTATCGGCCTGATTGCGCACCTGCACCAGTTCGTGGAACTTCTTGTCCTCGTCGGCGTGGGCCTCGGCGTCCTTCATCATCTTCTGCACTTCTTCTTCCGACAGGCCGGAAGAAGCGGTGATGCGGATCGACTGTTCCTTGCCGGTCGCCTTGTCTTTTGCCGAGACGTGCAGGATACCGTTGGCGTCGATATCGAAGCTGACCTCGATCTGCGGCATGCCGCGCGGTGCCGGCGGGATGTCCTGCAGGTCGAAACGACCCAGCGACTTGTTCGCCGCCGCCTGCTCACGCTCACCCTGCAGCACATGCACGGTGACCGCGGTCTGGTTGTCGTCGGCGGTCGAGAAGGTCTGCGACGCGTTGGTCGGGATGGTCGTGTTCTTCTCGATCAGCTTGGTCATGACGCCGCCCAGCGTCTCGATACCCAGCGACAACGGGGTTACGTCGAGCAGCAGCACGTCTTTGACTTCGCCACCGAGTACACCACCCTGAATGGCGGCACCCATCGCCACCGCCTCGTCCGGGTTAACGTCCTTACGCGGCGCTTTACCGAAGAAGTTCTCAACCACTTCCTGAACCTTCGGCATACGCGTCTGGCCACCGACCAGGATCACGTCGTCGATGTCGGAAGCCGATACGCCGGCATCCTTGAGCGCGATCTTGCAAGGCTCGAGCGTACGCTGCACCAGCTCATCGACCAGCGACTCGAGCTTGGCGCGGGTCAGCTTGATGTTCATGTGCTTCGGACCGCTCGCATCGGCCGTGATATACGGCAGGTTGATGTCGGTCTGCGAGCTCGATGACAACTCGATCTTGGCCTTCTCCGCGGCTTCTTTCAGACGCTGCAGGGCCAGCGGATCGTTCTTCAGATTGACGCCCTGGTCCTTTTTGAACTCGGAAACCAGGAAGTCGATGATGCGCATGTCGAAGTCTTCACCACCGAGGAAGGTGTCGCCGTTGGTTGACAACACTTCGAACTGGTGCTCGCCATCGACTTCGGCGATCTCGATGATCGACACATCGAAGGTACCGCCGCCGAGGTCGAACACGGCCAGCTTCTTGTCGCCTTTCGACTTGTCGAGGCCGTAGGCCAGCGCCGCGGCAGTCGGCTCGTTGATGATGCGCTTGACGTCCAGACCGGCGATGCGGCCGGCGTCTTTGGTCGCCTGACGCTGCGAATCGTTGAAGTAGGCCGGCACCGTGATGACCGCCTCGGTGACTTTCTCACCCAGGTAGTCTTCGGCGGTCTTCTTCATCTTCTGCAGCACCTTGGCCGAGATTTCCGGCGGCGCCATCTTGCTGCCGTTGACTTCGACCCAGGCGTCACCGTTGTCGGCCTTGACGATCTTGTACGGCACCATGTCGATGTCTTTCTTGACCACGTTGTCTTCGAAGCGACGACCGATCAGGCGCTTGATGGCAAACAGGGTGTTGGTCGGGTTGGTGACCGCCTGGCGCTTGGCGCTCTGGCCTACCAGTACCTCACCGTCGCCGGTGTAGGCGATGATCGACGGTGTCGTGCGATCGCCTTCGCTGTTCTCGATCACCTTGGTCTTGTCGCCTTCCATGACGGCGACGCATGAGTTTGTGGTGCCAAGGTCGATACCGATGATCTTGCCCATGATGTTCTATCTCCGATTGAGAAATTCTTTATGAAACTGTTGTCGAAATAGGGTTTCTTATGACGTTTTCAAGACACCCGTTGCGATCGGCCGCTCAGTTTGAGGCCTGCGAAACCATGACCATTGCCGGACGCACCAGGCGACCGTTGAGGGTGTAGCCCTTTTGCACCACTGCGACGACGGTATTCGGCGGCACATCGCCGCGCGGTTGCATCGACATGGCCTGGTGCAATTCGGGGTTGAACGGCTGATCGATCGGATCGATCTGCTCGACGTTGAACTTGTTCATCGCGTCGCTGAGCATCTTCAGCGTCAGCTCGGTGCCTTCGCGCAGCTTGTCGACATCGGCCGATGGGGCTTGCGCGGCGCTGTGGCCCAGCTCCAGGCTGTCCCACACGCCGAGCAATTCGGCGACGAACTTGTCGAGCGCGAATTTGTGGGCGTTTTCCAGGTCGCGCGCATGTCGCTTCTTGAGGTTTTCCAGCTCGGCGTGTGCACGCATCATCTGATTGTAGTGCTCGTCCGCCTTGGCGCGCGCCTGTTCGAGCAGACGCGCAAGGTCCTCGGCCGAATGCTCGGCGATGTCGCTGTCTGCCTCCATTTCGGCCGCACTCTCTTCGAATGTGGTCTCGTTGACGTCCTCGATTGCCTCGTCGACGCCTTTACCCTGCGCCGGTCGATCCTGCTGCTCTGTCATCAGAACCTCTTACAAGCCTTTGAATATAAATAGTTATTTAGCCAGACGGAACGACGCCTGCCGTTCGATTGCCCGGTATATATGGGCATCTCGGCCGAATACAAGGCGGTGCATCGAAATTTTCTGATTTCCGACAAGCATTTGCCGGCACACGGCGCCGCGACCGAGCATCGACCCTTACCTGGAGGCTTCGAGTCAGGGTGCGGAAACGGAGAACAACGAGCGCGATCGAAACGCGCATGCGATAAGCCAATCGGCAAACGGGGCAGCGAAGCAGCAAAAAGCGGTTCTGATAATCCGATTTTAGTTCCTTATCTACGCTGCTGTATCTGAAAGTTTTTTCTCGGGCACGTTTATGGATCGAATGTTTTGAGCTATAGCTTGCAGCATGGAGATTGAGGAGGACGCATGAAGCCGATCACCAGATGCGCGGCGGTTCTGCTGGGGGCATTCGCCGCTTCGGGAGCCAACGCAGCAATCCTCACATTCGACGACGCCATTGCCGGCGAAACCAGCTACGCGTTCGACGGCGATGGCGACGGCATCGACGACGTCGTCTTCTCGACAACTGATCCATCGGGATTCAACACCGCTGGCCCCGGACCAAACCAGTCGTATATCAGCGAGCCGGGCCTCGAAGGTACGACGATCCTGGCACCGGATCTGCGCGTCGATTTTCTCTATGGGACCGCCGGATCGCTGCGCTTCGGATTTGCGATGAGCTTGCTGACCGGCTTGGTGGACGGAGTCGATTTCTCGATCTACGACGCAAGCGACGGACTGCTGGCGTCGACCAACGTGCTGGCAGACTTCACGCTCGTCGACGGTGTCATGGAAAGCAGCTTCCCGGAGGGCCTGGTAGACGTCAGCTTCGCCGGTGTCGCCTCTTATGCCTTGTTCGACTTCTCGACCAACGATGCAACTCGATACATCATCGATAACTTCGAGGGCACCTTCGGCTCATCTGAGAACGTCGACAACGGCGTGCCGGTCCCCGCGCCGCTTGCCTTGTTGGGTGTTGGACTGGTGGGACTTGCCACACGAATGCGTCGCTCACCCGAGCACTGATTTCGCCGTTGCCCAGGCAACCGTCAAAAGCAAATAACCCCGCTCCGGCGGGGTTCTTTATTATCCTGTTAGAACTTCTGAAAACCTGTATCTGCCCTGCTTTCGCAGACCGCGCCTGTATCAGCGTGAGGCCAGTGCGCTACCCAGAATCCTCGCGGTGATGTCCACGATAGGGATCACCCGATCGTAGGCGATGCGGGTAGGGCCAATCACGCCCAGCACGCCGACGACCTCTGAATCGACCTCATAGGGCGCAGTGATCACCGAGCAATCCTTGAGCGTCTTGTAGCCGGATTCCTCGCCGATGAAGATCTGCACACCGTCGGCCTCGAGACTGCGATCGAGCAGGTGCAGGATCTCCTGCTTCTCGGTGAAGGCATCGAACAGCGAGCGCAGACTGTCCATCTGCGCCAGCTCGTCGAAATCCATCAAGTTGGTCTGGCCGGCGACGACGAAGTCGCCCCTGCTCTTGCCGTCCGCGTCTTCTTTGGCGAAGGCCGCGCTGGCCACCTCGAGCGCCTGCACCATCAACGCATCCAGGTTGGACTTGGTCTCCTGCATATCGCGCAACACCAGGCGACGGATGTCTTCGAGATCCTGCCCACCGTAGTGTTTGGTGATGTAGTTGCTGAGCTGCTCAAGCTCGCTGCGGCTGAACACCCGCGAGGTCTCGATGATGCGGTTGTAGACCTCGCCGGCCGAGGTCACGATCACCGTCAGCACCTTGGCCTCGGAGAGCGGCACGAACTCGATCTGCTTGACCCGGACCTGATTATGCTTGGGCACCATGACGACACCCGCGAGGTGCGTCAGGCTCGACAACAGGCGCGACGCCGAGTCGACCAGCGCGGCCGGTGCATTTTGGATATCGAACTGGTGCTGTAGCTGGCGCATCACCGTCTTGTCGAGCGGCTTGAGCGACAGCAGCGAGTCGACGAACATGCGATAACCCGACACCGTGGGAATACGCCCGGCCGAGGTGTGCGGCGAGGCCACGAAACCCAGGTCTTCGAGATCGGCCATCACGTTGCGGATCGTCGCCGGGCTCAGGTCGAGCCCCGCATCTTTCGCCAGCGTGCGCGATCCAACCGGCTGCCCGTCACGGATATAGCGTTCGATCAGCACTTTGAGAAAATGCTGGGCGCGTTCGCTGATTACCGGTTCGGAACTGCTGTCTGTCACCTGCCTACCGTCTGCTGCATTCGCAGCGCTGTTGATCGACGCCGCAAGCTGCGGCCTGTTTCGATTATGTGGAGCCACTTTTTACGGTGTCAAGAAACTCGCGGCCGCGCTTGGCGCGTGCCGAAGCGCATGCTAGTTTGCGGCCTTAACTCATGTCGGCAGAAACAACAACATCGTGAACGCCCACGGCACGCCGTTTCAGCGGATTGCAGTCGTCGCCAAGCCGGACACCGCCGGCCAGATGCAGCCGACGCTGCAGCGCCTGCAAAATGTCCTCGAACAACGCCAATTGACCCTGCTGCCGGACGAACGCGCCGCCGCAATGCTCGGCCTGGGTCAGGGTATGCCGCTGCCGGAACTGGCCGCAGCATGCGATCTGGCGGTCGTCGTCGGTGGCGACGGAACGCTGCTGCATGCCGCCCGCCAGTTCGTCGATCACGAGGTGCCGCTGCTGGGCGTCAACCTCGGCCGGCTGGGCTTCCTGGTCGACATCGCGCCGACCGAGATCGCGAGTTGCCTGAGCGCCGTGCTCGACGGCGAGTACACCGAGGACGCCCGCTTCCTGCTGAGCGCCACGATTGGCGACCAGGGTCCGGTGCTGGCGTTCAACGACGTCGTGCTGCACAAATGGAACATCGCCCGCATGATCGAGTTCGAGACCTGGATCGACGGCCGCTTCGTCTACACCCAGCGCTCGGACGGCCTGATCCTGTCGACCCCGACCGGCTCCACCGCCTATGCCCTGTCAGGCGGCGGCCCGCTGCTGGCGCCGAGCCTCGACGCCATTGCGATCGTGCCGATCTGCCCGCATACCCTGAGCAACCGGCCGATCGTGATCCATGCCGACAGCAAGATCGAGATCTCGGTCACCGCCAGCACTGATCCGAACGACGTTCGCATCACCTGCGACGGGGCTGCCAGCCTGACGATCGGCAACGGCGACAAGCTTCGCGTCGAGCGCCACCCCACTCCGGTGCACCTGCTGCACCCGGTCGGCCACGATCACTTCAATGTGCTGCGCGCCAAGCTCGGCTGGGGCGAGCACCCGAAGAACTGAATGCCGTCATGAGCCGTCCAACATCAAAGCGCCGGGACGCTTGGGCCACGCCATGTTGAGCCGTATCACCATCCGCAACCTGGTGATCGTGCGCTCGCTCGACCTGGCGTTCAGCGATGGTATGACCACGCTGACCGGCGAAACCGGTGCCGGTAAATCGATCCTGATCGATGCGCTCGGCCTCGCGCTGGGCGACAAGGCCGACAACGGCTTGATCCGCGCCGGCGCCGACAAGGCAGAGATCAGCGCAACCTTCGAACCGGCGGCCGGCAGCGCAGCGCTGCGATGGTTGGATGAACACGATCTGGCCGCCGATGGCGAGTGTCTGCTACGCCGGGTGCTGGTGCGCGATGGCCGCAGCCGCGCCTACATCAATGGCACGCCAACACCGCTTGCCAGCCTGCGCGAACTTGGTGAATTGTTGTTGGACATCCACGGCCAGCATGCCCACCAGTCGCTGCTGCATGCCGCGGCGCAACGTGCGCTGCTCGATGCCTACGGCGGTCTGCGCAAGCAGGTCAAAGACGTCGCCCAGCAATACAACACCTGGCGCGCCGCCAAAGAACAATACGATGCGCTGCGCAAAGCCGGCGAAGATCGCGCGAACCGCCTGGATTACCTGTCGTTTCAGATCGCCGAACTCGAAGCCATTGCCTGCGAAGGCGATGCACTCAAGTCACTCGAGGAAGAACAGGCGCGCCTCGCGCATGCCGAACAGCTGTTGAAAGACAGCGACCAGGTGATCGCGATGCTCGGTGATGAGGAACAGTCGGTTCAGCAGATCGTTGGGCGCGCTGCGCACATCCTCGACGATCTTTCGCGCCTGGACCCGAGCCTCGGCGAGACGCGCGAACTGCTCGAATCGGCCGGCATCCAGATCGACGAGGCCTTGTCGTCGCTGCGCCACTATCAGGACCGGGTCGAACTCGATCCCGAACGCCTGCAGGCCGTCGACGATCAGCTCGGCCGCCTGCATGACGCGGCACGCAAGCATCGGGTCGAGCCGGAACAACTGGTTGGACTTCTCGATCAGTTGCGCACCGAAGCCGAGACGCTGAACAACGCCGACAGCAATCTGCGCGCTTTGGAAACCCAGATCGAAGAACTGCAAAAGACCTATTTCGACAACGCAGACAAACTCAGCAAGGCACGCAAGAAGACCGCCAAACAGCTTTCCAAGGTGGTCACCGAGAGCATGCAGACCCTGGGGATGAAAGGCGGCAAGTTCGAGGTCACCTGCACCGCCGATCGCGACAGGCCAAGTGCCAGCGGGTTCGACCAACTGCGTTTCGAGGTAACCGCCAACCCCGGTCAGCCATTGGCACCGCTATCGGCGGTCGCGTCGGGCGGCGAGTTGTCGCGCATCAGCCTGTGCATCCAGGTGGCCACGGCGAATTGCGGCCCGGTACCCACGCTGATCTTCGACGAGGTCGATGTCGGCATCGGCGGCGCGGTCGCGGAGATCGTCGGCCAGCTGTTGCGCCGCTTGGGCGGCGAACGCCAGGTGTTATGCGTGACGCATCTGCCGCAGGTCGCAGCCCAGGCGCATCAGCAGCTTCGTGTGCATAAGATGACCGATGGCAAAACAACCGAAACCCGTATTGACTCCTTGGATGCGTCGGCGCGGGTCGACGAAATTGCGCGCATGCTCGGCGGCGTCGACATCACCGACCAAACCCGGCGACACGCCCTCGAGATGATAGAACTGGCGCATAAAGCGTCTTGAAGACAGCCGACAAGACCGGTCGCGAGCGATCAACATCGGCGGCGCCGCGAACAAGAACAAAAAGACTCAGAAGAAAATAATCAGGTTGCATAATCGATTCTAAATCGATGAAATAGCGCCATAAAAAAACAGTGCCCAGACAAATACCGCTGGTTAGAGGCAAGCACAATTGCCCGGCTAGTCATTATCAGCACCGCGTCGGCATCGCAGCTTCTTGCGGTGTCCGGCCCTAATAAAGCAAGGGCTTTCCTCTTTTGTTGTTGGAATCACTCTCTCTGCCGTATTGGGTATTTGGCACCGTCGTGCTTTGTGTCGCCTACTTCGTGCGCGGTGTCGCCGGTTTCGGCTCGGGCCTGATCGCCATACCGCTATTGGCATTGGTGTTACCGCTGACCCTGGTCGTGCCATTGGTCGTGTTTCTCGACTATGTGGCGTCGGCAAGCCATGGACTCAAAGATCGCGCGCACATCCAGTGGCGCGAGATCCTGCCGCTGCTGCCGTTCTCGCTGCTCGGCGTGCTGGCCGGCCTGTACCTGTTCAAGACGGTCGACCCGGTGTCGTTGAGCCACGCACTCGGCGTGTTCGTCCTGCTGTATGCCCTGTATTCGCTGTTCGTCAACGACGGCGGCAAACCGGCATCGCAACTGTGGGCCGCACCGGCCGGCTCGCTCGGTGGATTGGTCGGCACGCTTTTTGGCACCGGCGGCCCGTTTTACGTCGTTTATCTGAAGCACCGCAGTCTGCCCAAGACCCAGTTCCGCGCCACCTTCGCCACCATCTTTCTTATGGACGGCGCGGGCCGTCTGACCGGCTATCTCGCCGGCGGGTTCTTCGATCGCGACTGGATGATCCTCGCCGCCCTGGCGCTGCCCGTCATGGGCATCGGCCTGTACATCGGCGGGCATATCCACACCAATATCAGCCAACGCAGCTTCCAGGTCGCGGTCAGCATTCTGCTGGTGATCAGCGGATTCTCTTTACTGTTTAGAACTTAAAATTCCACGCGTTAATCTACTATTTCCGGAACGCTTTTCTACCTGAAGGGAGCACAATTCCTAACTTAAAGAAGTTGTGACGGCGGGCGATAATTTCGTTCAGTAACGGCGACTTAGTGTGACCTAAGTCCGCCAGGATGTATGACGGAGTTATAAGAAATGTCACCTGCCGTATTTCACAAAGTTCTTGTTTCTGCCCTGATCGCAGTCCTGCACGCACCCTTGGTGTATTTCGCCTTTCAACTGTATGGCCAACTCGCGCCTTACGAGTCAGTCGCCGACCTGCCGCTGATGTCGCTGGTCACACTGATCGCCTTAGTGGTGGCACCGCACATACTGCTGGCATGGTTCAACATCCGTTGGAATCCGCCGTGGGCGCGTAGCAACGAGATCGACGCCTGGGATTGCCGCCCCAAGCCCGACAAGGACCGCATCATCGCTGCCGCTGCGACCCGGCTCGCCGGCCATAACTGATGCCTCGGAACCCGGCTTTCCGACAAAAAGCGTCTTTTTCCTGCCGCTCGATCCGGCCGATTCTGCGAGAATGCGTGGATGTCGAGCGGCGCCCCTTTTGCACTTCGCACCAAACCCCAGCTCCTGGCCCCGGCCGGTGGACGGGCGCAGCTTGAGGCCGCCGTCTGGGCCGGCGCCGATGCGGTCTATTTCGGTCTCGACAGCGGCCTGAACGCGCGCGTGCGCGCTGCCTCTTTCGCCTCCGCCGAACTCGATGCAACGATGGGGTTCTTGCACGAGCGCGGCGTCAAAGGCTTTCTCACACTCAACACCCTGGTGTTCGACGAAGAGCTCAGCGCCGCCGAGGCCATGATTGCCGATGCGGCACGCGCGGGCGTCGATGCGTTGATCGTGCAAGATCCCGGCATCGCGCGGCTCGCGCAGGCGGTCGCCCCGAACCTGCCGCTGCACGCCAGCACCCAGATGTCGATTACCGATGCCGGTGGCGTCGCGTTCGCCCGCGACCTCGGCTTCAGGCGCGTCGTCATCGGCCGCGAGCTGTCGGTCGACGAGATCGCCGACGTGGTGCGCGACAGCGATCTCGAGATCGAGGCTTTCGTGCACGGCGCTTTGTGCGTCAGCTATAGCGGCCAATGTTTTTCCAGCGAGGCATGGGGCGGGCGTTCGGCCAACCGCGGCCAGTGCGCCCAGGCCTGTCGCCTGCCCTACGGATTGGTCGTCGACGGCCAGCTGCGTGAGCAGGGCGACGAACGCTACCTGCTCTCGCCACAGGACCTGATGGCGTTGGAGCTGTTGCCGAGACTGGTGCGCGCCGGCGTCAGCTGCTTCAAAATCGAAGGACGGCTGAAAGGCCCGGAGTACGTGCTGGCGACCGTCAGCGCGTATCGCGACACCCTGGACGCGATCTGGAACGATCTGCAGGTCAACGCCGCAGTCGGCAACGACCGCCCGCTGGAACTCGCCCGCCGACGGCATCTTGCGCAGGTGTTCTCGCGCGGCCAGAACCGTGCCGCCGACGGGCTCACACCCGGCTTTCTCGACGGCCCGCATCACCAATCCCTGGTAATTGGACGCAACCCACGCCACCGCGGGGTGTTCGTCGGCGAGGTACAGGCACTGACCGCACGCGGCATTCGCACCCAGCTGAGCGGACCGATCAAGCGCGGCGATGGCGTGGTGTTCGATCGCGGCCGCCCGGAAGACAAGGAGTTCGGTGGCAACGTGCATCACGTGATCGACGACCACGGCGAATCGCGCACCGACGAGCTCGATTGCGGGCCGGTCGAACTGCGCTTTGGCGATGACTTCAGACTCGACCGCGTACAGCCCGGCAACCTGATCTGGCGCACACGCGACAGTGCGATGGACGGCAATACCCTCCTCGACCCCCGGCTGGCAAAGCGACCGGTAGCCGTCGATATCGACATCAGCGGTCGTACCGGCGAGCCTCTGCACGTGCGCATGCATGATCGTGACGGGAATAGCGCCGAGGGCTCTACCGACAATCCGCTCGAGACCGCAACGCGCAGCCCACTCGATGCCGACCGGATTCGCCAGGCGATCGGCACACTGGGCGACACCCCTTTCGCGATCGAACGGCTTGACATCAAATTGGACGACGGCCTGTTCCTGCCGATCGGCGATATCAAGTCGCTACGTCGGCACCTGGTCGAGCAACTCCTCGACAGTCGCCGTCAACATCAGCGTGCCGTCGACGTCGCGCGCGAAACGCAGTTGCCACACCTGCTGCCCGCAGCCGGACCAACTGCAGCCGCCCCGCACACACGGCTGAGTCTGTTGTGCCGAACCAAGGCACAGGTCGAGGCGACACTCGAATTGACCGACATCGACGAGATCATTCTGGACTTTCTCGAGGTGCATGGCCTGAAAGAGGCCTGCCTGCTGGTGCGCGATGCCGGGCGCCGATTGATCGTGGCGGCGCCGCGCATCTTCAAGCCGGGCGAACAACGCCTGTGGCGCTACTACTGTCGTCTCGAACCCGACGCCCTGCTGGTACGGTCGGCCGGGCTGCTGTGGCAGTTGCACGCTCTGGGCGGCCCTGGCGCCTTGCTCGACGACGGCGAGACGCGCATTCCGCCGCTGCATGGCGACTTCTCGCTCAACGCGGCCAATGTCCTAAGTGCCATGCACCTGCTCGACTACGGCCTCGAACGGCTGAGCCTAACCCATGACCTCAACAGCAAGCAGATCGCTGCGCTGGCACGCGGCCTGCCAGCCAAACTGCGTGATCGGCTCGAGATTATCGCGCACCACCACCTGCCGATCTTCCATACCGAGTACTGTCTGTTCGCACGCTTTCTATCAAGCGGTGACAGCTACCGCGATTGCGGTCGCCCGTGCGAGACACATCGAGTACACGTTCGCGACCCGCAAGGCGGAGATCATCTGGTACTCGCCGATATCGGTTGTCGCAACACCGTGTTCAACGCGGCTGCGCAGAGCGCGGCAACCGTGTTGTCCGAACTGAACTCTGCCGGTATCACGCAGTACCGGATCGAATTTGTCGACGAACCGGCCAACCAAGTGGCACCCATCGTCGACGGGTATCTGCAAACCCTCGATGGCCGACAAACGCCTGCGGCATTGACCAAACGGCTGAACCGCGTGCCGGACGCCAACAACCACCCGCAAGGTGTCGGGCTGGGCTCATTGGCTGTCCGCGTAGAAATGAAACGCGATGCGATGAAAAAGCCTACCGCGCGTTGAGCAGCCTTCGATCGTCGAAGTCTAGGATCGCCGAGCCTGTTGACTTGCCGAATCCACCCGCGCCACGTGGTGAGCCAGGATATCCGTTCTGGTGACCCCTACGGTATTCGTTGCCCAGCAACAAACACCAAGCGTGCAAACGTTGTACGCATCCCGCCGTTTATGTGTGATTCCTGGTTCTAACGTTCATATCCAAGCCGGTCGTAAGCGGCATTGCGCCGATGGCGATCGATGCGCGTGCAACAAAGGACAAGCGAGCGCTTCGCCCTTGCTGCTGTAGCAACACCAGGGCTTTCGAGGTGATTCGGCGATGTTCGATGCCGCATCCCGGCAAGGCAGGATGACGCGCTCCTCCGGCGCGACCGCATCACCAAGCAGTCACGTGGCACGCGAGTTGCTCAACTGTCCGCAATAGCCCGTGCGATTGTGCGAATTGGATAGCACTTAGCGCCAAGGCTACCTCACCCACGAGCCCACTCGAATATCTCGAACAAGGAAAATCGTAATGAACAGGACTTGGCACGCTGCTTTATCAATCGTGTTCACCGTCTTTTCGCTGTCTGCCTCGGCCATCGAACCGCAGGTGTTCACCAAAGGCGATCAAAACGCAACGGCACTCAACCCATCGAACACCTATTCGATAGCACCCAAGGGAGACTCCAGTGGGGGTAAGTTCGACCCTGACCTGCCGGTTGCCGCGCCCGGCAACTATCTCATCCACAAGAAAACCGTCGAGGACCTTTCGACAGGGCTCGAATGGCAGCGCGGGCAGGATCTACACGCCGGGCTGAGCTGGATGGATGCGCAGGCATACTGTCGCGACCTGTCTTGGGGTGGCGCGACCGACTGGCGCCTGCCCGATGCGTTCGAGCTACTTAGCCTTGTCAAATACGATCAATCGCCGCCCGGGCAAACCGCGATTGATGTACAAGCGTTTCCTGAAACCAAGGCAGGGACCAGCCCGGATCAAATCAACACGACCCGCGACTACTGGACGAGCACCACGCATTGGTCGTCATTCTGGGGCTATGACGAACCCTACGCCGTCGTCGTGAACTTCTTTGGCGGTGAGATGTACACGCGCCGAACCGATGAACAATATGCAGGCACCTTCGCCCGCTGCGTGCGAGGTGGCAAAGGACTTGGGCCGGCATTCAGGAACAATGGTGACGGCACCGTAACTGACCTCGCCCGATCACTGATCTGGCAACAAGACGCCGATGAAAATCCCTCCAACGTTGGTCCCTATTGTGAAGGACTGACACTTGGCGGCCTGAGCAATTGGCGTCTCCCCACGGTGCAGGAGCTGGCCTCGCTACTGGATTTCCGCAACCACTCGGAGACTGCCTACACAGCCATGTTTCCGAGCACCTACTACGATTGGGACATCTACTGGGTAACGAGCCAGGCCAACGTGAAACACACGAGCCAGGTCTGGAGCGTGATCTTCACACCCCGCGGATACGGAAGTCACGATTACTCTATCGTGCCCGTGCACGCAGCCGGTGGCAGTAAGTGGGGGCGTTGTGTGCACGATGCAGATTGAAGGGTTCTGCTATCGCCCAGGCCGACAAAGGCCCCGCGCGTTTGTGAGCAGCAGACACGAGGCGCGCGACATCGATCCGGCCTTTGGCGGGTATACCCGATGCAAACAAACATGCCCAAGGCGTCGATCCCGACTCGCACACAGTGCGCGTCGAGATGAAACGCCACACGGGAAAGAAACCAGCCGCGCGGTTACAACGCCATCAGCGGTGAAGGTGCTGGCCTCACCGCCGACAGCACTGGGTTGTCAGGCAGGTTGCAGCGTCGCCGGTGTTTGTGAAGCGCGGAACGCCGCCAACGCATCGCGGAACCACTCGGCATGCTGTGCCTCGGAATCGACCACGCGCTGATAGACCGCGGCCTCTTCATCGCGACCGGCGGCCAGCGCATCGTCACGGAAACGCGGGTAGATGTCGCGGTATTCGCGCTCCTCGACCGAGATGGCCACGCTCAGCGCTTTTTCGATCACGCCGTCACGGTTCATCGCGATCAAGGCATCGCAGTTCTCACGGATCTTGGTCAGCGCATCAATCGCCCGCTGGGTGTCTTCACCACGCTCAGGCGTACCGATGTCGGCATACAACTCGCGCAACCAGACGGCATGCAGCTTTTCTTCACCAGCCACTTTCAAAAACAACTTGGCAAGTTCAGGATAGCCGGCTGTTTTGGCCCAGCGCGCGAACTCCGGATACATGATCTGGTTTTCGTACTCTTCGACATCGACAAACGACGTAGCAGTCGTTTTGCCGTCCGCCGCTTGTTGTGCGGCGGCGAAACAGTCGAAGATCATGTCTTCAGTGATCTCGGTCAGTGTCATACATCTCCCCCTCTGGATGACGGCTGTAGTGATTCGTCGTGTGTCTCTTCGTATCCGGTAACCATGCCTTTCAGATACCCAAACGGCTTTTCACTCGTTGTCAGGGCCAGGTAAAGGTGTACAACCAGAAACGCCAACATCAGAAACGCGGCCGCGGTATGCGCTACTGCCACGGGTGTGAGGCCGAAGCCCAGCAGACCGCGCTCGTCCCAGTAAGGATAGGCGATATACAGCAACCCGGAAATCCATACAGCCGGCCCGATCAGGACATGCAACGACAGGTAGGCCATGCGCTGCAGCGGGTTGTGCCGCTGCCACTGTGACTTGTGAAACGGATGCGGTTCGCCCTTGAATATCCCCAGTCCGTAATAGCGCATCATCGCGATGATCCGATGCAGCGGCGACGGGATGTACTGTTTCCACTCGCCGGTGGTCAGGTGCCAGAACCAGGCGAGGAACCAGATCGCCAGCAAGGTCCACGCGGCGTTACAGTGATAGTCCGCAGCGCGTTCAAAGCCGAACAGCACAAAGCTGCCATGCACCTCGAAGCCGGTGATCAACAAGGCCGACACCAGCAGCGCCTGCGCCCAGTGCCAGAACCGCAGAAAGCGCGAATACAGGTAAGTGCGTGCCATCAGCCTTTCCTCCGCTTGCGTGCAGCGACCATACGTGCCGCACCGTGTAATGAGACGCCGCCGAGTGTGCCGAGCACCGCCAGCCAACCGATCAGGTCAAGCCATTCCCACCGGTCGCTGCCCGGCATGTACAGGCCATCGATGTTCGCCAGCCGACCATCGCGGCGATGGCATTGATCACACGCCAATGCCTGCTCCTTGGGGGCAACCATGTGGGTGATCGGCCAGTAGTACTCGGTTTCGATGAAGTCGTAGTCGCCGCTGAACGGTTGGTCGACGGCCGCGAGTCCGACCTTGATCGCCCGCCCCCAGTCGAAGCTCTTCCAATAGGCCTCATCGTCCTTGCCGAACAGGTGTGGCACTGCCAGTACCTTGTTCTGCGTATCGTAGGGTTGGCGGCCACGCATGACCTTGAACGGCCAGATACGTGACTGAGGATCATCCGGACCGCCTTCGATCCGGTTGATCGGCACCACGGCCGAATCGTCGATCGTCTGACCGATGCGGGCATAGCGCACCTCGCCGTTGAACCAGCGATACTCCGGGACGACGTTCGCCTGCCACTCGAAGTCACCCTTTTTGAAGTCATAGGTGGCGTAGCCGTCGCTGTCTTTGATCACCAAGGGCTTGCCATGCTGATCCTTGCGCCCGGCAGTCGACCAGTCCCACCACATCTTGGTCTTTCTGCCGCCACGCGCAAACTCAGGTACATGGCAGGTCACACAGGCGAGCTTGCTGACGTGCTGATCGAGCTTGGCATTTTGCTGATCACCGTGCGGCGCGTCGCCATGACAAGAAACGCAGGTCGCATGGTTGCCGTCGGTTCTACCCGGTATATCGATACCCTGGGTATCGGCGGCCTGCGGCGCATAGCGGCTACCGGCGATCTCGTGTCCGCCCGCGGTATGGCAGGTCTGGCAACTGAAGTTCAGGCCGCTCGCATCCATGTGCACATCGGTGGATTGGTCGGGCCTGTGCATCGACGAATCGAGGTGGCCGTGTTTCACGCCGTCACCGCCGCCACCGTAGAAGTGACAGCTGCCGCAATTGTCTCTCGTGGGTTTGCCGACATGCTGGGCGATGTTTGCCAGGTCCGGCGGCTGCCATAGCTTGCCTTTCTTCGGCGGCCATTGTTTCGCCTGGTAGTTCGGATGCCCGGCATCGGTCGGAAACTTGCGATAGCTGCCGGTCGTATCGTGGCAGACAAGGCAATCGACGGCATCCTCCCTGGCGAGGTCGAACTTGTCGTCCTTCCAGCCATAACCGATGTGGCAGCTGGTGCAACGCGCCCAGTTGCTCGCCGTCGCCACGCAGAAGTTGTTTACCACGTTCTTCTTGCCCAGGCGTTCTCCGGTCAGCGCGTTGTCGAAGGCCCAGGTCCAGTGCGTGGTCTTGTGCAGTTGCTTGGCGGCCTCGGTGTGACAGCCGAGACAGGCGCGGGTGACAGACGGCCCGTCGGCAAAGGGGCCGTTGAGTTCCTCGAACTTGGTGTGGTCCGCCGTGGTCTGCGGACCTTGCGCCCAAACAGGAAGATTCAACAATAGCGCACCTTGGACGATAACCAGGAAAACGACCTTTCTCATGCGCGCCTCCTATGTCGGTCACATTCGGCCCGGGGATTCGCCAACGGGCCGGGTTATCCCGCTGCGAGACCTTCGGGGCCAGCGTCTCATTGCGGTTGCATTTATTAGCTTTTGCTAATACGCTTATCTTAGAAATGAGCCCCAGTGGTATTCAGGAGGCTGCTATGTCACTGATTAATTGTAAAAATCTGCGCCTTGCCGTGAGTACGGCCGGCGTTTTGTTCGTTCTCGGCATCCTGCTCCAGGCTCCGCGTCTGCTGTTCGGCGCCGATCTGCCGGTACTGGCCACGACATTCAGCGGCATCGGCCTGCTGGCGATCGTGCTCAGTCCCACCCTGATCGCCGCCACGACACTGCTGAGCCTGCTGCCCGGCGCCGCACGTCAGCTCGAGCTCTGCCGGCGATAACACCGGCCGCCGATACGCCCCGCGTTCGCGGGGCGGTCAGCGTTCGCATTGATCCGTGTTCTGCTCGACGCCCGGCAAGACGGAGAGCAGGAACGTCGAAAGCAACACGATCGGCGCCACCAACAACAGCACAAATCCGAGCAACAGCACCACGTGGTTCATGTGCAACCAGGTCGGCACGACGTACAACGCCGCCAGCGTCAGCAGGATACCGGCGATAAAAAAGATCACCGACACAACCACACCTTCGCGCAACGTCTTACATCCGAGGATCAGCAGTTTCATGTCTCGGTCCCCTCGCCCGCATCATTCCGCAAGCAGTTCATCGGCCTTGCCCAGTTCGAGACCGAATTCCTTTTCGATCATTCGGTTCCACGCCTCGCGTTTGAACGTCGCCTGTTCGGGCACCTTGCGATGCACCAGATTGATATGGCAGTCGACGCAGGTCTTGCCGTCGGTTTCTTCCTGATGGATCGCCAGCGTATCGGCGCGTTTGCCGACGATCGCCTCCTGCACGTGACAGCGGCGACAGGTGCGTGAGTCGTTCTTGCGAAACCACTCGCGCGCGCTGAACGCCGCCTCGGGCAGATGCAGTGCGTTGATCACCGGATCGTCGTAGTCCGGACCAAAGATCTGGTTGAACAAGTCCTTGCTGCCGATAAAGTGATCCCAGGTAGCCGCAAACACGCCGGGCGACACATGGCAGTCGCCGCAGCTGGCGCGCACGCCCGACTCCGGCTGGTAGTGACTCGATTCGCGATAAGCCTCGGCGGATATCTCCATCGAATGACAGGTGGTGCAGAAACTCTCGGTACTGGTGTGATGATCGAACTCGATCAGAAACACCATAAAGCCGATGCCGGCCACGCCACCGAACGCCATCGCGAACAACACGTGTCGCGTGACAAACTCCGGCAACAATGTGAATCGCCGCTTACTCATTGCCGACCTGTGCGTTGCCCACACCGAGAATCGGACTGCGCTGGTTCGGCGCTTTCAGCCACTCATGGCCCGTCGCATCGTCGAGATGCCGCGCAATCAGCTCGTCCGCCGACTCACCCGCCACTTCACGTACCTGCGGCAGAAAGCGCGCATAGAAATTGCGCCCGACCACATACATGCCTTCCCACCAGGCATGATTCGGACTGGCCATCGCCGCACCATGCCGCGCCCTGGCACCTTCGTCGTGCCACAGTTCCCAATAGGTGAACTCGATAGGCTCATCGAACGGCGTCGCGGTCAGCTTCTTCTGTGAATAGAGCTCGCGCATGATCGCCTGAGCCGGCTTGCCGAACTTGTCGTTGTAGAGTTCGACCACATCGTCGAACTGCTGCATGAACGCCTCGGCGAAATTCTTGCCGTGACACTCGCGGCACACCAAGGTCATTGCCTGACGCCGGCGCTGCGGCGTGGCGACCATCTTCACCTCGCCCTCGCTACCGTCGAGTTTCGGTATCTTGCTGCCACGCCCAGGCGCCTTGATCGACTCGGGCAACTCGCGTTTGCCACCGTCACCGAACACGATCAGATGCTGGCGTTCGGAAACCGGCGTGTTGAGGTTCCACGCGTTGCGCATGCCCACATCGTGGGTCGCCGGCAGCTTGCCGGCCGCGCCCATGTGGCAGGTTGCGCAGGTCGGTGCGGCATCATAGTCCTTGCCGGCAATCCAGTGTTCGCTGTCGAGGTTCATGTCGTCGCGACCGGCAACAAATGCCATGCCGTGCTTGGAGGCCTCGAATACCTCCTTGTCGGGCGAATCGGGACCGGAATGACAACGTACGCAGGCCGCCGGGGCGCGCGCCTGGGCTTTCGAAAAGCGATGCCGCCCATGACATGACGAGCACGACCCTCGCGAGCCGTCCGGGTTGATCCGACCGATACCGGAATTCGGCCAGGTGCTCGCATCGAGTTCGCCATCGGCCTTGAGCTTGACGGTTGAACCATGACATTGCGCACAGCCCGCTGCTTCAATCGCCGCACCGGCAACATTGTTGACCATCGCCGGCATGCGCTCGGCGATTACCGACACCGCCTCGGCATGCACCGACCCACGCTGCTCTTCCTCTTCGACGGTATGACAACGACCGCAGTCTTTCGGTGAGACCACCGTCGCGATCGTTGCCCCCTCGTGAGTGATGGCGTCCGGATCATCGGCCTGCGCACGATGGCAGTCCATACAGTTCACGCCGGCCTCGGCATGGGCACTGTCTTTCCATTGCTTGGTGATGCCGGCCGAAGACTTGGCATGACAACTGACGCACTCTTCGCCAGCCGGATCACCCCAATTGTCGGGGCTGAGTGTGACCTTGGCGCCCCAGGCGCTGCCGGCGCCGAGCAGCAAGGCAATAGGCAGGAAACGAATTAGGCTACGCATAGCGACTGACAACCTGAACTGAAGACATCGATCGAGACCTTTAAGGGGCGGGCGCACACAACGGCCCGTCCCTCCGCCACTACGACGATCAGAATCGCGTTTCGGCGACCGCAATCGTGCGCGGCGATCTCAAGTCTTCTGGCAGGTGTTGGAACTGGTCGGCCAGCACCTTCCACAGCAGGTTGTAGTGCACCTCGCCCCTGACGAGCGCCACGTTGTCGGCGGGAATCTCGTACGACAGGGTCCGCTCTTCGTGTGGCCGCAGACGGGTATCCGCGCCCAGCTGGGTCGCCGTCGGCGGCATCGCGTCCTTGCCTGCATCGTCCGACAGCAAGTAAGCGAAGTAGGCCTGCGGATCGTCTTTCGCCGGGTGCTCGGGCGAGCTTTCCCATACCTTGTTGCCCTGCTCATCGTAGGCAGCCAGCTTGAACACGATGTTGCGGAACGGCGCACCCGTCGGCAGTGCATGCGGCTGCTGGTTCTTCAGCTTTGCCTCGACCAGCACCTTGCCGCCGTCTTTCTTCGCATCCATCGTGAACACGATGCTGCGCTTGAGCATGCCGCCATCATGGCCGCCACCCATGCTGTGATCGGCCGAGTTGTCGACCATCGGCATGTGGCAATACTGACAGGTCACGTCACTCTTACTGACCATGTACTCGTTGCCGGTCGCACACAAAGGCACACCGTGGGCGTTGTTGCGCTTGTCGTGACACCCCATGCAGGCACCATTCGACTTGAGCAGCCCGGCATTCGCCTCCAACGGCAGCGACGGGATGTCTTTGCCTTCAAGCGTCACACCTTCGCCAAGATGCGGATTCGGCTTGCTGTCGTCGTTGCTACCGGCCCCGCCGAACATGTCATTCGATGCGGTCAGCTCTTGCAACCCATGCGTGAAGCCGGCCGGCCCTTGCAGGTTGTCGACCGTTTCATAGGCCTTCATTCCCAGCCGCAACTTACCGCCCGGTGCATTGATGCCCTTGTATGACTTCAAGGTATGGCAAGCGACACAGTTGACGCCTTCCTGGTACGACACCTTGGTATCCAGCTTGGTCGCATTTTCGAGCGCCGCATTCGGGGCATGACACTGCAGACAAACCGGGAAATTGCCGTTCTTCATCTTGACGCCATCGGCCAACGGGTCGCCGACGACTTTCTTATAGAAGGTGGCATGAATCGGGTCCGCCAGCGCCGTACTCTGCGCGTGCATGGAACCCTTCCATTGACGATAGATATCTTTATGACAGCTCTGACAGACTTCCGACGATACGTTGCGTACCGTCTCCTCTGCTAGAACAACGCTGGAAAATGAGAAAAGTGACCCCAGTGCATACAACACCACTGCAGTCGAACGCAGAAGCTTCGACATGCCGTGTCCTCCGGTTTGGCGTTTTCGGTTCTTATTGAATAAACGATGGCTAACCGGTTTTTTACTCTCTACGATTGCTTGGGAATCTCACTAATCCAGATTAACTAAAACTCAAAAGCTATAGAAACCTAGACAAAGATCGATAGTTCATTCGTTTCGAATATAGAGAGACGCTGAATGATGTCACGTCCGAATCCAACGCAAACCGATCCTGCGGTGAAACAGAAAAACCACCCTTTACCAAGTCACGTTCTCGCCGTATCGCTTGTTTTCGATTGAGCACAGCTGCGACTAATTCGAAGTCTGTGGCTTGGTTCGTCGAAGGAATGCAGATGCCATTGCCACCGTCGCCATTGCCCACACCACGCTCGGGCCAGTCGGCAGGTCTGTCATCAGGGAGCCGAACAGACCGAGCAGGTATCCGGCCAATCCTACGCTGTACGCGGCAAACGGCCCGCGCCGACCGCGTGTTGCCAGGGCAGGAATGATCAGACTCGCGAACACGAGGTAAACGCCAACCAGTTGTACCGACAGCGTGACGCTCAGCGCAAACAATGCGTAAAACACGGTGGGACTGTGCGCCACATCGACCGTCTTCCATGCGCCCAGGATCAACAGTGAGACGATTGCCGGCAGCCACAGATCGTCATAGGTCGTCCACAGCAGCTGACCTGCGAGCAACTCCTTCAAGCGCTCGCCGCCGTGCGGGTCGTTGGCGAGCATGAGCAACGCAGCGCTCACCGCCAGGACGAACACGACCCCGATGACGGCCTCCAGCACATCGGGCCAGTGTCGCTCGGCCCAGCGCAGCATCAATGCACCACCGAGCGCCGCGAGAAACGCGGCGAATTGCACGGTGGTGCCCCCAGGCTGCTCGAACATGACATGGACGAGGATCACGCCCAGGCCGGCGAGTTGCGCGATCGCCAGGTCGATGAAGATGATGCCTCGGGCCAGCACCTGCCGGCCCAACGGCACGTGGGTGCTCAGCACGACCGCCCCTGCGATCAGGGGCGGTCCGAGCAATGCGAAGTCAGACGCATTCATCGATGTTCCAAGTCGTTGAGCCGGCGCACGATCGTGTCGAACAGGCTGAACAGATCGTCACTCCCAGAAACGGCGCCGACGGTCTGAGGCAGCACGACCGCAGGTATTCCTGTTTGCGACGTTAGCCATTCAGCGGGCTTTTCGTCGTTCAACGGCGACAGCACAATCAAGTCTGCCGGCTGTTGTTTGAGCTGTGCCAAATGCGCCATGTTGGGCGGAATGCCCGGCTTAGGCTCGAGCGAGCCGACGCGCTGCATACCCAGCCAATCCAACAGGTAAGTCCATTCCTGGTGATGCACGACGACGCGCCTGCCCCGCAGTGCGCCCGCGTCATCCTGCCAACGACCGAGAGCAGCCTGCCAGCGCGCTGCAAAGTCCTGCAAGCGCCGCTGGTACAGCGTGCTGTTCGAACCATCGATCTGCTGCAGCCGTGCCGACAATGCCTTGGCGATCTCGAGTATTCGGCGCGGATCGAGTTGAACATGGGGGTTGCCGTCACCGTGCACGTCTCCCTCTGCGCGATCGAGTTCGGCGGGTTTTTCCAACAGCGTCACCGCATCGGTTGCCTCGAAGTAGCCCGGCTGACCCGGCAGCACCTTCGGATTACGCGCACGCCGTTGCACCATCGGCATCCAGCCGGTTTCCAGTTCGGCGCCGGTGCATACTGCAAGGTCCGCAGAGCGCAGGCGGGCGATCAGTGATGGTCGGGCTTCGACATGGTGAGGATCCTGACCTGCGTGGGTTGCGGCGAAGATACTCGCCTCGTCACCAGCCAGCTCCTTCACCAACGCGGCCCACTCGGGCTCGCAGGCAAAGACGTTGAGTTTCGCTTGTGCGGTACCGGCGAGGAGCAACGCGAGCAGTACCGACATCGAGAGTCTGTTGTTACGCATGAACATGTCCCCCGGCGTCAGTAACGGTGCGCGCCGTGCGCACCGAGCGTCATGATGTATTGCAGCATCACCTGGTCGTCGGTCTCTTCGCGTGAATCATCGCGCGCATACTGCAGGCGCAAACGGCTGAACTCGCTCGGTGACCAATCGACCATCGCGGCCCAGCGATGCGGGTCATGATCGCCATTTTGGTAGCCTGACTCCTCGAAGATATCGCTATCCGCTTCACCCGTCGTATTGCTGACCATCACCAGGTCGTTGTCTGCGCTCAGCCGGTCGTAGCGCAAGCCTGCCCGCCACTGGCGGTTGAACTGAAAGATCCCCTGCAAATACCAGCCATCCTGCTCGCCGTCAAAGTTGAACAGTGCATCGCCGGCACCTTCACTCAATGCAACCTGCCCGTCCTCGTCACGCAGCAAGTACTCGCCCTGAAGGATCAGTGCCCGTTCGCCGCTGAAATTGGTTTTCCATACGGCATCGAAAACAGTCAGGTCGGAATCGCCGTTGAACACCGGGCTGTCGCCGCCATGCTCATGCGCATGGCCACCAGCCGAACGCTCACGCACATCGACGTTCATCCGCGACACGCCGACCTGCCAGCTGCTGTCATCGCCGATGTCACCTCCGACCTTGGCGAACAGGTTGCGCACGGCACCGAAATCACCGTCATTGCCGCCGCCGGGGTAAGCGTCGCCGCGCAACGCTTCTGCACCGACTTCGACGAACAAGGCATCGATCGGCGCGACCCAGCTCGCGCGAACGCCGTCGTCGCGATACTGACCACCGAGAAATGCCTCGTAGGCGAGTGGCGCATCGGCAAAATCCCACGCGTGGGTGTGGTGCTCGTTGAGATAACCGACAGCCGAATAGAAACGCCCGAAGCGCAGGCCGAGTCCGGCCGGCAACGACAGCGTGTCGACAAAGGCTTCCTCGACATCCACCTCGATCTCGCCGTCGTGAGTATGCAGGCCAAGCGTGGCCTGACCGAAGAACAGGTTGTCTATGTTGGCCGACGCCGTCAGCTCTGTCTCCCACAGTGCCAGGCCTTCATCGATCAACCCGGCCTCGCCGCCGAGCGGCATGCCCTCGAAATGAAATTCCTCCGGGTCCTGCGAGTACCCAGCGAACCCACCCTGAAGAACCAGGCTGATCGCAGGATTGAAGCTGTTGTCGCCGGCGCGCGGCTTGGCCTGCACCTGCTCCTCGACTGCTGCAACCTTGCCTTGCGTCGCCTGTGCAGCCTCTTCGGCCGCAGCGGCACGCTCTTCTGCACGTCGAACGCGTTGTTCGAGCGACTGCAGCTGTTGCACATGCTGCTGCTTCATCTGTTCGATCATGCGTTTCAATTCAGCGATATCGTCCGACTCGGCCGACCATGCGCTCATGGGAATGCTCAACGCGGCCAAGACGGCGGCGTTCACCAGTGTTCGTGTCATTTATGTTTCTCCAATGCACTACGTATCGCCTCTCTCGACGAGAGGGCGAAAGACAAGAAGGTCTAAGCGATCGAAGAGTTGGGTGGGGGTGCGCGTTCCTGGTAGGCGGATAGCGATGCAACGGCCGGACGTTCACCGCCGATGAACACCGGATGCGGGTGGTGGGCCGAATTATTCGCCGGAACGGCAGAATGCATCACGGCCTGATCAGTCGCTGCGGCAATGATGCACAGCGCGCAGACCTCGCCGTCGGGTTCGTCGTGATCTGCCGACTCGAGGTGCTGGAGCACATGTAGCTGAGAGACAAACTGCGCGACAAACAGCAGGCACGCCAGCAATACGCGGCGCCGTTTGTTCATGACAGGCGGCTTGAGAGAGACGGCAGCGGAGTTCACGTCGATAGCGTACCAGAAAAACGTTACGTTATAACATCCTTTGTCGGGTGCGCTTTGCTGCCTGCCGGGCGTCATGGAATGCTCTGACGACGCCCTCTCGTACAGCGACACGCACGCGTTGCGGGGCGGCGGCAGAACCCACGTGTGCGTCACCGCGAAATCAGTTCAAATAGGCACACGAAGGGTTCATTTGTGCAAATCATCGGGAGACACAGCATGGCTCAGCAACCATCGGGGAGCGGTCGAAACGGTCGCCCCATCGACACTGCCAAGCTCGACCAGGTCGTGGCCGATGCGCGCCGTAACAGCGAAGAACGCGCGGCGGGATACCGTGAGCAGGCACTGAAGCTTTTTCCCTGGGTATGCGGTCGCTGTGCGCGGACGTTCACCCGGGCCAATCTGCGTGAATTGACCGTGCATCACAAAGACATGGACCACGACAACAATCCGCCGGACGGCAGCAATTGGGAGCTGCTGTGCCTGTATTGCCACGACAACGAACATCAGAAATACGAAGAGCACATGGCGGCCATGGCGTCGGGACGTACACCGGGTGCCGGCGGCACTGCGAACACGGAAACTACCCACCGGCCCTTTGCCGACCTGGAAGCGCTGCTGAAAAAGAAGGACTGATCTGGCGCTTGGACGAAATCCCTATGGGCGCACATTTCGATCACGCGCAATCGCTATCGGTTTCAGAAATAAATGTGACATCCCTTGAGAGGGCGAGTCACGGCACCACCGAATTCTTCCGTGCCCAGCAAGAGAGCAGTTTCTTCCCATCGCCTTGTGGTCCACTTTTCACGTAGGTGCCGCGGAGTTCGCACACTGACCAATTTGGCTCCTAATTGTACTCGACGCCATAATACGCATCGTTCAGTTCGCACAACGAACGGCATTGGTTCCAACTGGCGTTGCGGTGTACCGAGATGGGCGGTGGCGATGCATTCCCGATGGCTCGGCATGCGCCTGAGCCAAGCAGAATCCATTCTTCCCACTGCAAGGCGCTCGCTGTCGCCCCGTAGCCATAGTCATCAGTAGCAAACACACGGCCTTGCGATATATCATCCCCCCACAGGTATTGAGTGATCATCGCGTCTCAGAAACTGGGGACGACCGTTCGTCGCTCCGTATGGAACGTTAAAACAGCGTACTGACGACAACGGCCAGTCTCAGTGCAACGATCACATCCCCGTGCGGGCTGCGGACATGGCCTGTTAACACCATTTGAGGAGAATCGTTTCCAGCGACCGTCTTGTAACACCGCACGTTCGTCCATGGTGTCCAAGCATCACCTGGCCACGTCAAAGACCGACTCCATACAGAACCCGTCCTCAAATTCAGCGATAGTAAACTTTCTGTTGACCAACTGTTGTGCTCGGGCAAGTTCCCAGAGATTTGAACATGCTGATAGCTGCCGCTCGCGTTGGTGCGTGCGTCATTGTATTCCAAGAGGAAGTTCCGGACGTCTCCTACCCCGATCCTGCTCCCACTCAAATAGTCGTAACGCGGGTCTACTAACACCCCTGCAGGGGTTTTCCACGACAAAGACATGCTCGTTCCATTTGCGGAAATGTACGCGCGGTCCTCGTCGGAAGTAAGGATGTCAGCGAACATAGTTTGGCAGCTGCCCGGTGTTGCTGCTTGCGCCTGACCAGCGAACCCGGCGCCCGCCATCACCAACCCGAGCACACGGGCCACTTTAAACGTTCTTCCTTTCATGCTCACGATATCTCCCTCCATGGATCAGTCACCATTGTTCAGCGATAGCAAAGGCTGCTTTGGTGAAGGCGCCTACGCTGATACAGATTAAAGCCCAGCCTCATGAGAACGACTTGTATAAAACTGACCTGTTTGCTCCTCACATTCCACGTGCCACACGTTGTTGCAGAAAATTGACCTGTCCGTTCCACCAGACCCAAACACCCCACACTATCGTCTACCCTTTATCTACCACTTTCTCGTGGTTTGGTTGCCTACTCACCGCTTGCTGAAAAGGAGATTCCGTTATGCCGCATGCTGATTTTGCTTGGGTCGCCTTTGATCAACAGTTCAACTCCAGCAATCCTGTCGCGACACGTAACTTCGTCGTGGACGGCGATCCCATTGGGACCGGTTACCTGTTGATTCAACACTTCGATGTTGAAGTGGGCAATCACCGTATCTTGCTCAATGGACAGGATCTGCCAAGCTTCGATATCCCGGCCCAATCCACTATCGATCACCTGTGGCAAACCTGGATGGATCGAATCCCTGCGGGGTTTTTGCACCAAGGCGAGAATCAAATCACCGTCCGGCGCGTCACATCAGAAGCGACCGAAGCCTTTTTTGTCGCGAACATCGCGATCCACTGGCGCGAAAACAACTAATCGATCATGTTATTTCAATTCGGGACAAATGGCGCGATGCAATCGCTGTCGATCCCTTGGAAATGATGGTCTACAATTGTGATCGCTCCGGTCAGCAGGGATCGCTATGGAAATCGCCCAAGTCACTCGCGCTACCATCGTCATTTTCATGGCCACAGGCGCTGTCATCACTTTCGCTGGCGTTTGGCTGATGTGGCGCTTGAGAACGCATACCTCATCTTCAAAGATCGATATTTTAGGCGTGAAGGTTGAGAGCCCTTCGGCGGGGCTGCTGGTGTTCTTAGTTGGCGCAGCCTTCTTGTCGGTACCCCTGTTCGTCGATGCGACGCCGGAGCAAGCGCCAATATCATCTGCGGGCCAAGAGCCAACAACATCAGAAGAAACGACCCCAGGTGGCGAGCCCCCCGATAATGAACAGCAACCCACCAGCGTGCCCACCTCTGCAGGCGCAGACTTAGCAGTAACGCAGGCAGGCAAGGAAGTCGAGCCTAACGATTCGGTCGTGTCGCCAAACATCATCCCATTGGGCGCTCATATCGAAGCGGCGGCTGGGCAATCACCCGACTGGTTTCGTATCGACACCCCTTCGAATGCAACGGAAGATATCTCGGTTGTGGTATACGGCCACGTCCATGCCTCGTTCCGTAACCAGTACGGCGACGTGCTCTCGGAAAAGTCGTCTGGGAGTACTTCCGAAACGTTTCGAGCACCATTAACTGAAGGCCCCTACTATGTTCGGATATCCCGCAGTGACGGTAGAGGTTACAGTATTACGACGGCCATGCGCGAACCCGAACAATCCCAGGCGGCGCAATAGCTAGTTGTTTGAATCGGGAGGCGCTAACGCTGCGCGACTCGCCCACGCCGCCATTACACGTTCGCCCGCTACAATTCGCTCGGTTTCTTTAATTGACAGAAGCCCAGCCCACACCAGCCATACCCCGAACAGCGCCGGCACCACAAGAAGCGGTAATTCGACAATCCCCGCCATAGGCCCTAAAGCCATTATTACTACGGCGCCCATTATCATAAATGCGAAATAGGCAGTTATGAATGACGCCTTCTGCCACCGCCTCTTTGCTTGCGAAGACATATTGTCTTCCCACGCGATGTTCGCGGCAGCATGGTCTACGCGCAAATACCGCTCACCAATGATCCAATCTTTTATCGATGCCGTTGGGTGCGCAGTAGTTAACAGCCATTCGATACAGAAATAAGGAATAACCTTGCCGAACTTGTAGGCAAACACTTGCTCGGTGATCAATCGACTTTTCTTGTGCCCGTCATTGTCCATAAGATCGAGCAAGGCTTTGAGTTGATCCTTTGCCATGCTATGCATCGATAATCGATGCTCCCGATACTCTCTATAACTGATGGCAACCAGGGTACCGAGTCCTGCGGCAACAAGAGGTAACTTGGCGTTTTGCAAAACAATGGAAATGACCTTCATCCATTCAACCATCTTATACGCCCCGCCCATCATCGCCGACACTCAATGTTGGCATTTCCCATCTGCACGCGAAACCGCCCGCCCGCTCAACCGCGGCATCGTTCGCATACGCTTTGACCTGAACCGGGAAACGGTCGCCACTGGATACAAACACGCCAAAGGTAAACAGGTAGCCTACCGACGCAGTTGCTGCACCGCTGCGCACCATCTGCGTATCCCCGCGTGTCAACCGCACCCGGTTTACCGTTCCCGGCACCCGACCCCTTCGTTCAAACCCGTGCCATCCCCCGTCCTCAAAGTAAGCGATAAAATGGTCTCTTGGTTTGTTCTGGGGCGATATCGGCACAAATGATCTATCTACGCCATCATCCACCACCAGTAGCGCCGCCTCTATCGTCGGCGCATGCAACAGCAGGGTGCCGATGCCTCCAGGGCGCAGGTCAACCACCAGCCGGTGCGTTGCATCGGGAAACACCTTGTCCGATCCCGCAACAAGCCTCACCGCCCCGAGCGTGATTGTCTTATCGAGAACCTCACGCCCCATAACGACATTGCCCATACCTCATGCCTCCGTGCAACGATATCTGTTGCTAACAGGAACCGCGGCCGCTTTCCGCGGTTCTGTTCCCGAACAAGCTAACCAACGCTAATGTGTACAACATTACCTCTTCATTGACTACCCCTTCAGCGAACCGCTGACGGTCGCGAGGTACTGCTTCATCGTCGCAAACTCCGCATCTCCCAGCACCGCCGACGGTGTCGCCGAAATGAATCGTTTCAGTGCCTTGATACAATGCGATTGATCACCATACCCTGCTTCCATCGCGACCGCCGCAAACTGCGCATGTTCTTCGCTTGCCAACAACTCAAACAGGTAGTTGATCTGTCGCGTCATCGCAAACTGCTTGGGCCGTACCCCAACCACACGCCTGAACATCGTCGCCGCGTGCCTCGGCGAGCAGCGCAGCGCTTCATACGTGGCCATAAGGTCAAGTGTCCCGTGTGTTTCTTCCAGTCGCCGCGCAAGCTCGGTCACCACCCAAGGCGCATTGCGCTTGTACGCCATCAGCGGCTGGAACCACCCTTCGATCGCGCTCAACAAACGCCTTATGTCGTTGTCACAATCCGGCGTGGCCGACATTGCCCGTGCCAGCGTGCGCGAATAAGGCGCGATATCCACCATCTGATCCACCAGGGCGTCGGCGTCACGGTGAAACAATTGGTAAAACGCCGTCGGCGTCAGTTCAATAAGCAGCTGGCTATGCCTCCCATTGCAGTACGCCGTGAAGTCATTAGCCGTCAAGACGCCAATCACCGCGTTAACGGGCGGCTTGGCAAGGTACATCACATCGCCCCGTTCAATCGTCATGGCGTTCTCCATGCCAGCGAACAATCGCCCGATATACATGTAGCCGGTAGGTGCCACACGTATGGTGCGATTCACGCTTTCATGGTTCGAATAGAAGATGCGCCGTACAAATGGTTTTATGGATGACGGCACGTCAAGAAACGTAAACAGATCGAACTGCGACACGCTGTCTTCTTCCATGATCGATCTCCCTTCGAATATGGGTCAAAAAACGACAAGGCGCACCACCAAGCATAGGCTACTTTTTTGAACAGGCGCTCCAAATAGATGTAAAGATCACAACCTTTACTACTGGAGACCTTGCCTAACTCCATAACGGTTGCCGAAACGGGCGGATTTTATGAAAAGGATGTCAGTGCTTATCCTTGTCGCGGACGGGTCTTTCAATGCTCGCGCAGGGGCGTCGCCCTCTAGCGAAGCACAGGACTCTTACAACCCTGCCGACGCCGTGGCGAGGGAATGCCACGCACCAACGACCCGACTATCCCTGCCGTCCAGGCATCGACACACGCCTCTTCGTGCGCTCCGCATGTTATTGCGGCACCACATGGATTCATCCAACTGATCAATAGGGAGATAAACATGTCAATCACAAGACCAAACCACGTTCGCATTCGCAGCTGGGGGCTGACCCTGGTTCTCACCATGGCGGCTTGCCAAGCGGGTTACGCAGCACAAGCCAGCGAAGCGCCCCAAACGGACCCGATTCCCGCGAGCGATGAATACACCGAAGCCGGAACCACAACTTCTGGCGGTGGCGCCGAAAACGCTACTGCCAACAGCGGAATGTATGACACCGACCGAAAAGTCGTGCTTACGGACACGGACCAAGACGGGTTCCCTGACTTGACCGAATCCCTAGAAGCCACCAACCCGTTTGACGATACCAGCTACCCGGGTAGTGACATGCCCGACGCGGACGAGGCCGGCGACCCCGGGTTCCCCGCGACGGCATGCCGGAGTGGCTATCGCCAAGCCGGAACCCGCCTTTGCATCAGCACCAATGTACACAACGCGGGCACTTACGCGAACGCTATCGTTTCTTGCCGCGACCGCCGCGGTCGCGTCGCCTCATATGGCGATCTCCGTTACCTCTATGTCCGCACCACCCTCGACGCCGCGTACAACCCCAACGGTCGCTGGATCGGCAACTTTGTAGATGACGACAAAGCACTTTGTGGGAACAAGGCGATCACGTCCAACAACGATCCGGACATTGGGAATTTCGAAGGCGAATGCAATCGTTTCGATAACCGAAACTACTGGTGTGCGCACGACCGCTTCTAAGGAGACGAACAATGAAAACCAAGTTGAAGCCATCATCACGCCGGTTGCGTGCAGCAAGCCTCGTACCTGTTCTGGTGTTGACATTGCTCTGGGCTACCGGTAGCCACGCCCAACAGAACGAACGAAACACGCTATTCCGATATGCCATGCAGGCCGACTTATCGGATACGCAGCGCCAACAGCTCGATACCTATCGAGCTGATCCGACGACGAAAGACGTCTGGGTTGTCGAGATGAGCACCGAAAACGTTCGCAAGGCAGACGCCATGACCATCGATCTGCTCGATGCCGATGACGTCCAATTATCCGGACTTCGCATCGATCGGCGATCGGCCGACGATTATAGTGCGTCCGGCGTCACCGACGAGGCAGGGACACAGGTGTCTCTTGTCGTGAAAGGCCAAGATGTCGTGGGCACTATCCGAAAAGGCGGTCGCCTCTATGCGGTTCGGCCTTTGCCTGGCGGGCTGTCGGCACTCATCCTACGTGACGAGAACGCTTTCCCACCCGAGCACCCACCCGAGTTTGAGCAGGAAATGGAGCGGCGGATGCAAGAACGCTCCGATATGCCTGATCTCAACCAGCTCGACAAGTCACAACTGCAAGACAGCGGGGCCACCATCGACGTGCTGGTCGCGTGGACCCCGGCAGCAGAGCGTCAAGCCGGGAATATTGCCGCCTTGATTCAGCTGGCCATCGACGAGACAAACCAAAGCTACGCCAACAGCGGCGTGAATCCTCGTCTGCGTCTTGTCCATAGCTACGAGACCAACTACACCGAGGCCAACAACAACATGCGCCTCGATCGCGATCGATTTCGTATCACGAACGACGGATTCATGGACGAAGTTCACACCCGCCGTAACCAGCATCGTGCTGACGTGGCCATGCTCGTAATGGGAAACAGTAATTATTGCGGATACGCGTCTGACATCTTCGCGAATCCTGACACGGCATTCGCCGTGGTGGCACAGAATTGCGCAACCGGTAATTACTCCTTCGGGCACGAACTCGGGCACCTTCAAGGGGCTCGTCACGACCCAGCTGCCGACGGCTCAACGACCCCCTTTGCGTACGGCCATGGGTTCTGCTACCCAAGTGGCAATTGGCGAACCGTCATGTCGTACAACAACGGATGTCAGAATCGCTTGCAGAACTGGTCGAATCCGTCAGTAAAGCGTAGCAACGTCGCCATGGGCACCGCGGCAACACACAACAATGCCCGCGTGCTCAATGGCACCGCTGCTTACATCGCGAACTTCCGCACTGCCACCGCGTCTCCCTGCCGCGCAGGCTTTCAACCCGCAGGCGCTCGTCTGTGCGTCAGCGTCAACGCGCACAATGCACAGACCTACGCAAACGCCACGACTTACTGTCGCGACCGCCGCAGTCGCGTGGCTTCATACGGCGATTTGCGTTACCTGTATGTCAGAACCGCTGCCGACGCAGCCTACAACGTCAAAGGCCGTTGGATCGGCAACTTCGTCGATGACGACAAGGCCCTTTGCGGGAACCGCGATATCACCAGCGACAACGATTCTGATATCGGGAATTTTGAAGGCAAATGCAGTCGTTTCGACAACCGTCAATTCTGGTGTGCTTACGACCGATGACATCGGTATGCGGAGAGGTGCGCCTGCTCGGTGGTCCTCTCCGATTATAAAAAGGCGCAGCATCCAATCAGATGCTGCGCCCGTTCTACAAACCTTCTGGGATTCAGATCGAGGCCGCCTCAGTCCCAGAGATTACCATGGGCGCAATGGGCTTGGCGAAAAGCTTTGCAGTTGATGACATAGTCATCAGTGAACTTGCCGCTACCCGGGCAGTGATTGTCGCCACTGATCGTCCAACCTGCACGGACATGGACGGCGCGATTGTTGCTGAACCGGAAGTTTCCATTGTCATGCACGCAGCACACATCCGCCTCCAGGCTCGCTTTTATGTCGCCCTTTTTCGCCATGACCTCGTGAATAAGGGGTTCGCCCTCCGTGTTATCGACAAACCACGCACATTCCTGTGGCCGCTGCCAAGTATAGTGGGAACAGCGCTTGGAAAGATCGTAATTCTCCACGGTGCTGTCGCTATTCGTGAACACGCAGGCTTCCGGCACGGTGCGATCCCACCGCTTCTCCCAATGCACGCGCGCACAGGTATTGATGGCGTCGTGAGCCCGTTTACGGCAGCGGTTGGGTACGCTGCCCCCACAAAGGCCGCGGCCGTTGAAACGAGCAAATGTTCCTTTTAATGAACCGCCGGTAGTCTCCCATGTATAGCGGGCATCGCAATTACGCTCCGCCGCAGTAACCGGCGCTGCCAGGCTCGCAATCAGCCCGACCATGCTAATGGTGATAACAGACTTCTTCATTATGCGCGGTGCCGTCATAACCAACTCCTTTCGATGTGGTTGCCATTTCTTGCTCAGGTTCGAAGGCCAACGCCTAAATCCAGCGATGATCCGTCGTCTCGAAACCATTAAACACTGCAAACAACAATGTCCAACCAAGCATAGGTGACTTTCTAGAATAGGTAGGGACCTTGAGCCCATTGTTTTATCTTTGCCTAACATCACATGTTCTACGGATTCTAACTATTTTCCATTACCGCTCCAGTTTTCATATTCCTGATCGAAAGTTCCGTCTCCATCTGGCTGTTATCTTCCCTTTACGAATCGCCTCTCAGCTTCTAAACACCTACCGCATAGAATGTGAACCAATCGTTCATTGGCTCACGAATAACCGCACCAACGAACGTACTGAGCGTCTAACAGCATGACATCGTTCAGCAACACGCTGTACATCGTGTCATTGACCTCTCTTGCTCTGGACATCATAAGGAGATGCCACATGCCTACTATTACTTCACGTTTTTCGCTCATCGTGCTGGCTGCCGTTATCGCGTCAGTATCCATCGGCGCCAATGCCGCTGGCTCCGGCGGCTATCGCACCAAATCTATCGAACAGTTGTTCTACTCCGGCCCGGACAAAACAAACCAAGTAGGATGGCGTTTTCTGCCTTGTGTCGGTCCAAAGATTGAGCGTGGAAAGATAACCAATCATTGGAAACGCTTTGAGAGTCCTTGTGACAACTACCATTCCTCACGGCCTGGCGCATCGGCCACCCTCACCCCTTCCGGTAACACCCAAGAGGAGTAACCTCAATAGCCAACGCCAGCGGCTCCGCAACTTTCATCGATAGGTCAAAAAAGGACAAGGCGGATCGCTTGACGTTGGCTACTTTTCTCTACATCGTGATCACTTCGCGCGTACAACATGCGATCCTTGACCAAGGACAGGGGCTTTGACGATGAAATGGACCTCAATCATGAGCCTTATTGCCGTTCTCTACTTCAATGTGAACGCGCAAGCGCAATCTCCTGCCCCACCCCAACTTGCATGTAACAATCCCACGTCGGCAGCTGCCCCAGTACTAACAAAGTGGCCTGCATCGATCACTGTCGAGCGCGATATCGCCTATGGCGACAACCCTTGCCAGCGATACGATGTGTATCGGCCCACGTCACCCGCACAGCAACGACGTCCGATCATTGTGATGGTGCACGGCGGCGCGTGGGCGTTCGGCGATAAAGACAATGACAACGTCGTTCTGAACAAAGTCACCCGATGGGTGCCGAAGGGCTTTGTCTTTGTCTCAATCAATTATCGCCTCGGTGAGACGATCAGACCGGCCCAGCAAGCAACCGATGTCCTCGATGCCATTGACCATATCCGCGGCCATGCCGCTGACTACGACGGGGCGCCAAGCTTGGTGATCGTTATGGGACATTCTGCCGGCGGACACCTGGCGCTGCTTGCGTCCTCTGCAGCACATCCCCAGTGGACGGATAATCCGAACCGCATCGTAGCGCCTTGGCTCGGCACGATCTCGATTGATACTGCGGCTTACAACGTCCCGTATACCATGACACACCTGGAGAACCTGCCGTTTAACGCGCAGTTCTACGTCAATGCGTTTGGCAAAGCCCGCGGGTATTGGCGTCGCACTTCACCACTGCATCAACTCGGTCGTAATGGACCGAGCATACTTGCGGTTTGCTCCAAAACACGTCCCGACGAACCCTGTGATCAAGCCCTCCGGTATAAAGACCGCGGACCGCAATATGATCGCACCATCAAGGTGATGTCTGTCCCGCAAGGGCATGCGTGGCTCAACCGAGAACTCGGTCAGGACAAAGCGTACACCACCAAGGTCGAAGCGTTCATGCGCTCGCTCGACCCACGCGTAGCCGCTTCGCTAAAAGATTGACCCTCACACCTCGTCCCTACAAACACGACTTATCCAGCTAAAGGAGATACCCTATGACGCTTGCCAAACTGCTTACGCTCACGGCCATTATCGCCGCAGCTTCCTCCGTCCCCGCAGCGGGCACGACTAAGTGGATCGTATGGGAGTACTACGCGGATGCATCGAAGACCGAAGAAATCGGCTGGAAGATAAAGCCGCGCTATGGCGGAATTACCACCGCAGGCATAATTACGCAATATTATGTACGCGACACGGGACCGTGTGACTAAAAGGCACACGTTCTCCGTGACACGATCTCGTCGTCTGCCTCGGCCGGCTGAAGTAACCGCGCTGCCGGGACGCCGAGCGCTGATGGCATCAGATGAATATTCATGAGCCCGATATTACGGGCGCCCCACTCGACATCCGCGATGTAGCTGCGTTCATGCCTGTGGCCAACGCCAACGTTTCTTGCGTGAAGCCTTTCGAGCGACTGATCTCGGATTCAGAAACAAATACGATCGCAAACTAGGCACGTTAAACGCAAGAGAATTACCGCAGTCGAAAGCGGCGGACGTGACAACGCGCTTGGATTCTAGTTGAATCCAAGCGTCATGTACGCGAAACGGTTAGGTTCTTAACAGAAGCGCGTTTACCGTGACTACCAGCCTCAACTTAATGAAGTGGCAGAAGACACGGTGCCCCAAATCGAATGAGTCAATATGACTCGCAACGTTAGGCATAATCTTCTCCTTATGTTAAGTGCCCAGCGGGACGCGGTTGGTAAGGGAAGCCGCCGCTCCAACGGCGGATTTAAATCTTGATGTTTCACTGTTGCCCCTTCCTTACGCGGCAAATATGATTCCGCAAGCAGCCGGACATAGTCTCGTCGCATTTCTCCATGCGTACGTGAGGCTTAATCGTAGCGCCATTGTTGAGGCGAATTCTTGCACCGCCGAAAGGCGTGATAAGATGTATTGCAGAAATAGCTACGACGCGTTATGCGTTGGTTCCGGCTATGTTAGGATCGAATTTGGTGCGACGGGTATGTATTTTGAGTTCAAAGAGATAGACGATTTGCTGGATTTGTGAGTTGTCGCATCTATTTCTGAAGCACCGCATTCAATTCTGAAACCCACAATTGCCTTCTTCGTCGGCCGAGCCGTATCATCTGCGCCACTTCTTGAGGGAGTAGTCGCTCAGCCACGCTGAGATGGACGTCAACAGTCTCCGGGTACGATCCCGTGGCGGCCATGTCCCAACCGGGATTGACCAGACTCAAGGTACGCGACATTCAGGTCAGGTGGGCTGATGTCGCGACCTGAGTCTTTG
>MWSE01000030.1_pt1 | contig 51724 bp, 58 predicted proteins | sample 1021931 | NCBI WGS metagenome assembly MWSE01 (sample SAMN06338154, study PRJNA374545) | mollusc metagenome | biome: marine bay; material: sediment; isolation source: gill 28 cm from animal B | host: Kuphus polythalamius | place: Philippines: Mindanao | collected 2011-09-12 | reverse complement strand
TGCTATCGGGGCAAGCAGGCGAAGCGTGATGCTCATGCCTTCACGCAGCAACGCGGTTGCGTCGCGACTGTCGTCCAGTTTGTTCAATGCGTTGACGATGGTCATGCAGCCGGAGACGACCGTGTTGTACTGCTGCCGCTCGTAGTCGAACAGTACCTTTTGCAGGGCGCTGTGAACTTCGCGTCGGGCGTCTGCACAGGCAGTCAGATTGCCGGCATCGTCGACCGTTGCCGCCGCCAGGCGGGCGCCCAGTGTCCACAGTCGTTTGAGGAACCGGTGGGCACCTTCAACGCCTTCGTCCGACCATTCCAATGACTGGTCGGGTGGGGCGGTGAACATGGTGTACAGCCGCACCGTGTCGGCGCCGTAGCGATCGATCAGCAGTTGCGGGTCTACCCCGTTGTTTTTCGACTTGGACATCTTTTCGATGCCGCCGGGCGTTACCGCTTGGCCGTCGGATTTCAGCACCGCACGTGTTGTCCGGCCCTTTTCATCGCGGTCGACCTCGACGTCTGCCGGATTGAACCACTCTTTGGAGCCATCCGGGTTCTCGCGATAGTAGGTTTCGGCGACGACCATGCCCTGGGTGAGCAGGCGGGTAAACGGCTCGTCGGGGAACGGCTTGTCGTCCAAGGTGTTGAGCCCGCTGCCGGTCCGGGTGCCCACGGTGTCCGGTGTGTCGCGCATCAGCTTGTTGAAGAAGCGTGCGTACAACAGGTGCAGAATCGCGTGCTCGATGCCGCCGATGTATTGATCCACCGGCAGCCAGTACTTGGCGCGCTCATCGAGCATCGACTGGTCGGCGTCGGGGCAACAATAGCGGGCGTAATACCAGCTGGATTCGAAGAAGGTATCGAAGGTATCGGTCTCGCGCTGCTCGCCGTCGCCCAGATCGTAGAACTCGGGCATACGTTTGAGCGGCGATCCGGATCCGTCGACCAGCACGTCTTCGGGCAGTCGTACCGGAAACTCGGTCGCGGGTTTGACCGAGCCGTCGGCCTTGTGCACGATCGGAATCGGGCAGCCCCAATAGCGCTGACGCGAAACGCCCCAATCGCGCAGCCGGAAGTTCACCTTGCGGCTACCTTTGTGGTGTTGCTCGAGCCAGGCGGCGATGGCGTCGAAGGCGGCGGCCGAGGTCAGGCCGTTGAACGGCTCCGAGTTGGCCAGCACGCCTTTTTCGACGAACGCTGCATCGTCGATGCTGCAATCGTGACCGTCGGCGGTGAATATCACCTGCTTCTTTGTGATGCCGTATTTCTCGGCGAACTCCCAGTCGCGCTGATCGTGCGCCGGAACCGCCATGACGGCGCCGGTGCCATAGGTCATCAACACGAAGTTCGCGGCAAACACCGGCACGGGCTCACCGCTGACCGGATGGGTCGCCATGATGCCGAGCGGCATACCCTTCTTCTCCATCGTCTCGAGTTCGGCCTCGCTGACGCCGCCCTGGCGGCATTCATCGATGAAGGCACGTAACTCGAGGTTGGCTTCGGCGGCTTCGAGCGCCAACGGATGCTCGGCGGCAACGGCGACGTAGGTGACACCCATGAGCGTATCGGGACGGGTGGTATAGATGGCCAGTGAGTCGTCGCGCCCCTCGATGCCGAACTGCATCTCGATGCCGACCGAACGGCCGATCCAGTTGCGCTGCATCGTGACGACCTGTTCGGGCCAGCCGGGCAGTTTGTCGAGATCGTCCAGCAGTTCCTGCGCGTAGTCGGTGATGCGGATGAACCATTGCTCGATGTCGCGTTTCTCGACCGGGGCGCCCGAACGCCAACCTTTGCCGTCGATAACCTGTTCGTTCGCCAGCACCGTCTGGTCGACCGGATCCCAGTTGACCGTGGCGGTCTTGCGGTAGGCCAGACCTTTTTCCACCAGGCGCGTGAACAGCCACTGTTCCCACCGGTAGTAGTCTGGGCTGCAGGTCGCCAGTTCGCGGTCCCAGTCGTAACCGAAGCCGAGGCGCTGCAACTGGCCTTTCATGTACTCGATGTTGGCGTAGGTCCACTCGGCCGGCGGTTTGCCGTGCTTGATGGCGGCGTTCTCGGCCGGAAGACCAAAGGCGTCCCATCCCATCGGTTGCAGTACGTTCTTGCCCTGCATCCGTTGGTAGCGCGATATCACGTCACCGATCGTGTAGTTGCGAACGTGTCCCATGTGCAGTTTGCCACTCGGATACGGGAACATCGACAGGCAATAGAATTTCTCCCGGTCAAGGTCCTCGGATGCCTTGAACGAGGCGTTGTCCTGCCAATATTGCTGAGCGGCGTTCTCGATCTGTTCTGGTTTGTACTGCGGGTCCATGGTGGTCTGGTCAAGGGGAAGGCAATCGGGGAAGCATACCGCAGCCGCCGCTATGGCGCGATCTGGCCGATGTCACAACAATGCGCTGCGTGCTGGCTATGCTTAGACACAAGAGCGGTATTTGCGCTGGATTAAAAACTCCGCAATTCGCAATTGTCAGCGAGAGGTGTTTTTATCCATAGTACTTTCAGGGCTTTTTCCCGTTTATTCCCACCCCACCACCACCCGGCGGATGCAAGGAGATGACACCATGGTTAGTTATCAGCAGTTGCACCAGCAAAATCATAAGATCACGGAACTGACGAATATCCTGCAGCACCTTCTCGGCGATCGCTCGTTGTGCGATTCCGATGTGACTTGTGACCTGTTCTTCAACTATGTCAACGCGGTCAAAGAACATATGGCCGTTACCGACAGCGCGATGTATTCGAAGTTGCTCGGTGCCGGCGACCAGAGGATGAGTAATCTGGCCAATCGTTTTATGGGCGGCTCGCGCGAGATCAACCGGATCTTCTCGGCCTACCTCAAGCGTTGGTGCAAGATGCGCAGCAAGCGTCTGGTCATCAAAGAGTACGAAGCCTTCATGCGCGACACCCAGGAGATGTTCGACATGGTGCTTGAACGGATTCAGGACGAAACCGAGCACCTGTATCCCGCGGTGCGCGACGTGACCGGCGACATGCGCGAGGTCGCATAGTCCGGTTTTTGGCGTAACGCCACCCCGCCAGTTCTCCTCGGGCGAGTTAGAATCTAGTTAGATCAACAAGCCCGAGGAGTAGCGATCATGAGCGACAAGCAAAGAGATGCCGTCGACCGAATGGTCGATGCGTATGAGGCGATGCTCGCGCGCGTTCACGAGGCCGCCGACACGGCAGAAAAGAAGACCGTGCCCTGGTTGCGCGAAGCGCTGTCGAGTGCACGTGACAAGGCCGTCGAGCTCGAAGAACTCACTCGCGAAGAGGCGGAAAAGGTATCCAATTATGTCGAGCGCGACCTCCACGAGGCAGCGAGCTTCATCGCGGATACCGGTCAGGGCCTGCGCGACTGGCTGCGTTTCGACTGGCAGCTGATGCAGAGTCGGATGCTCGACATGTTTGCCGGTATGGCGGATCAAACCAGTGCCGCTTTGAAAGGCTTTGCCGAGCAGGCGCGTCAGGCGAGCATCTATCGCACCGGTGAGATCACTGCCCCGGGGGTGCTTCAGTGCACCCAGTGCGGCGAACAGCTGCATTTTGAAAAGACCGGGCATATCCCGCCATGTCCGAAATGCAAGGCAACCACGTTTCAACGACAGCCTGCCGAGCCCGAGTCGTCATAGTCTCAGCGCGGCTCAAACCGACGGGTCGGTCAATCGGGTTATGCGATTGGCCAGCGTGGCAAAGTCGATACCCCAACGCTGCCCGTGCCGGACAAGGTCGCCCGTGCTGGGCGTCGCGGGCTGCTTGCCGGCGAACGCCAAAACCAGTAGGTTGTCGTGATTCGGATTGCTCAACAGCAGAACGTTGGCACCGAATACCTGGCGTACGCGGTACAGCGATTCACTGATCTTCTTCTCGTCGTCCATGATCAGGTTGAGCGTCAACGTGCCGGTTGCTGTCAGGTGCGAGCGACAGCCGTTGAGAAAATCGAACTCGGTGGTCCAGTTGGGCGTGGTCTGGTTTTCCTCGAGGTCGACCAGGATGTAGTCATACCGTGCATCCGAGTGCACCAGGTGCTCGCGCACATCTTCGATCAACAACCGCCAGCGGCTGGTGGCGGGCGGAAAGTCGAAGTACTCGCGCGCCAGGCGCGCCACCGTGGGCGACAGTTCGATGGCGTCGCCGGCGACCTCCGGCGCGCGCGCATGAAACCAGCGCGCAATCGCCCCGCCGCCGCAACCGGCGAGCATGGCCCGTTGCATCGGTTGGCCGAACATAAGGTGGGCGAGCATGGATTGGTTGACCGGATTCGGCAGTACCGCCGGGTCGTGAATGTGGATCTCCGACTGCAGAATAATTTCGTCGAACCACAGGCTGCGGCGATCGCCTTCTTCCCAGATCTCGAGGTGGGTGTCTGCATTTTCCTCACGGTAGATGCAGCGGGCCGATGTCATAACAGAAACAGCGACGCCAGCCCGAGGAATGACAGGAAGCCGACGACGTCGGTCACCGTGGTCAGCAACACCGAGCCGGCCAGCGCCGGGTCGATCCCCACTTTCTCCAGCAGGAGGGGTAACAGTGAGCCGGTAACGGCCGCGAACAGCAGGTTGATCGTGATCGCGACGCCGATCAGAACGGCAATTTCGCTGTTCTGAAACCAAACCCCTGCAATCACCGCGACCACCACCGCCCAGATCAGGCTGTTGAGCGTACCCACGGCCAGTTCTTTGAGTAGCAGGGCGCGCGCATTGCTTCTGCTGAGCTGGCCGAGTGCGATACCTCGGATCGCGAGTGTCAACGTCTGGCTGCCGGCGATGCCGCCCATGCTGGCGACGATCGGCATCAACACGGCCAAGGCAACGATCTTGGACAAGGTCTCTTCGAACTGGCCGATCACCCACGAGGCGAGAAACGCCGTCGCCAGGTTGATGCCGAGCCACACGGCGCGCCGCCGCGTGCTGGCCAGCACCGGCGCGAACATGTCTTCTTCTTCCGACAGACCGGCACGGCCCATGAACTGGTGCTCGCCCTCTTCACGGATAACGTCGATGACGTCGTCGACGGTGATACGGCCCAGCAACCGGCCGTCTTCATTGATGACCGGCGCTGACAGAATGTCGTGTGCCTCGAAGCGGCGGGCCACTTCGGAACTCGACATATCCGCGCGCAACGCCTGCATGTCGAGACTCATCGCCTCGGCGACGGTGTCCTCCGGGTCGCGCGAGACCAGTTGCGACAACTGCAGCACGCCGAGATATTCATCGTCGCGATTGACGACGAATAGTTTGTCGGTGTCGCGTGGTACACCGTCGCCGAGGCGACGCAGGTAGCGCAAAACCACGTCCAACGTAACCTCGGGCCTGACGGTCACCGTATCGGTATTCATCAGGCCGCCGGCCGTGTCTTCGGAATAGGACAACACGGCTTCGAGGCGATGGCGGCGCTGGTCGTCGAGCGCGTTCATGACCTCGGCGGTGATCGCCGATGGCATCTGCTGGACGAGGTCGGCCAGGTCGTCGAGGTCGAGGTTGGCCGTCGCTGCCAGCAGCTCTTCGGGATCCATGTGGCGGATCAGCGAAGCGCGCACCTCGTCGGTAACCAATAGCAGGATCTGGCCGTCGTGTTCTTCATCGACCAGGTTCCAGATGATCTCGCGTTCCGCCGGCGGCAGGGCTTCGAGCAGGTGAGCGATCTCTGCCGGCGCGAGACTGCGCAGCAGACGCGCGGCCTCGCGCACGGCACCGGATGCGAGGATATCCTGCAATCTCAGCAGGCGGGAATCTTCGCTGGTTTCCGCTTGGGCGCTCATCGGGTAACTACTGCGTCGTGTTCGTGAGTTGCCGCTGAGTGTAGCAGCAGGGCGTGTCGGATGGGGCGTGGTTGAACGTTACCGCACTATCCGTAGGGCAACCCGGTTGCGCAAGAAACGCGGTACGCGCGATCAGCCGTTTAGCAATTGGGTCAATACGTCAATGCCGTCGACTTGATCGAGGTTGTCGAACAGCCGGCAAACGCGTTCGGTGAGATCACCGGCGTTGAGGTTCTGCACGCGGTCACGCGCATCCAGCAAGGCGGCCGGTTGCATGCTGAATTCACGCAGCCCCATGCCGACCAACAGCGGGATATAACGCGCATCGCTGGCCATCTCACCGCACATGCTGACCGGCACGCCGGCCTTCTGGCCGGCGTTGATGACGGCGGCGATCAGGCGCAGCACGGCGGGATGCGCCGGATCGTAGAGGTAGTTGAGTTCGTCATCGACGCGGTCGATCGCCAACGTGTATTGAATCAGGTCGTTGGTGCCGATCGACAGAAAATCGAGGCGTTCGGCAAAGGCGCGCGCGTGCAGTGCCGCCGCGGGGACTTCGATCATGCCGCCGATGGGGATATCGCGATCGTAGGCGACGCCTTCGGTATCGAGGTGATGCATCGCCTGGGTGATCAGCCGCTCGGCCTGCTCGATCTCCCAGATGCTGGTGAGCATGGGCAGCAGGATGCGCACCGGGCCGAACGCGGAAGCCCGCAGAATTGCGCGAATCTGCGGGTAGAACAGCTCGGGCTCTTTCAGGCACAAGCGGATGGCACGCAATCCGAGCGCCGGGTTCGACGACACGGGCGTCAGCGGCGGGCCGCCCGGCTGCTTGTCCGCACCCAGATCGAGTGTGCGAATAGTGACCGGTTTGCCTTGCAGGCCGTCGACCACCGCGCGATAGGCCTCGAAGTGCTCTTCCTCGCTCGGCGGCGTCTGCCGGTTCATGTACAAGAACTCGGTGCGATACAGGCCGACACCCTGCGCGCCGTTGCTCTGTGCGGCGCCTACATCGTCGGCCAGTTCGATGTTCGCGAACAGCTGCAATACAACGCCGTCATCGGTCACCGTCGCCTCGGTGCTGCGTCGACGCAACTCATCGATACGCGACAGATCGGCGAGACGTCGGTTTTCGAAATGCGCGAGCATATCGGCGTCGCACTCGGCCAGCACGATGCCGCTGTGCGCATCGAGCACCAGGCGTTCGCCATGCTGCAGGCAGCTGGTGGCACCGCGGGTGCCGACCACCGCCGGGATGCCGAGGCTGCGTGCCAGGATCGCGGTGTGCGAGGTCGGCCCGCCATAGTCGGTCACGAATCCGGCGATCCCCTGATTCTTCATCAGGATGACATCCGCCGGCGCCAGGTCTTCGGCGAGCACGATCTGATCTTTGAGGTCGTCGAACTGTTCGCCATGGTGTTCGAGCAGAATCGCCATGATCCGATTCACGACATGATCGAGATCGTCGCAGCGTGTGCGCAGATAGGTGTCCTCCATCTTCTCGAACACCCGCACCAGCGCATCACGATGTTGCTGCAATGCCCATTCTGCACTCAGGCCTTCATTGCGGATCAGCTGGATAGGCTGCGATGACAGCGCCTTGTCTTCGAGCATCAGCAGGTGGGTATCGATGAACTCAGCGATCTCGGATGGCGTCTCGCGCGGAATCTGCGCCTTGACGTCGCGCAGTTGCTGGCCGGCGACCTCGATAGCCTGTTCGAAGCGTCTTACCTCGGTGTCGACCCGCTCGGTCGCAACCCAGCTGGGCGTAATGCAGACAGGGCCGCGGCATAGCAGGAAGGCGTCGCCGACGGCGATGTTGGCGACCGCGCCGACCCCGATGCCGGCACAGGCAATCGTCATTCGGCCTCACCGAATTTGTTGTCTATCAGCTCGACCAAGGCCTGCATGGCTTCGTTTTCCCCCTCGCCGTTGACGTTGATCTGCAGCACCGTACCGCAACTTGCTGCCAGCATCATGACGCCCATGATGCTTTTGCCGTTCACTCGTTGGCCGTTCTTCTCGATCATGACCTCGGCGCCGAAACCGTTGGCGATGTTCACCAACTTGGCTGCCGCGCGGGCGTGAAGGCCGAGTTTGTTGATGATGGTGATTTCGCGCGAAAGCATCAAAGCGATTCCTGTGACTTGTTATGCGTTTTTACCGGGCAGCTCATGATGCCGCGTGTTCCGCCCTCTGCCGCCTTGCTGGTCAGCGTGTCCAGATTGTCCATCGGATAGTTGAAAACCCGCACCAGCATCGGCAGGTTGAGGCCGGACAGCACGGCCGCGTCCGACTGGTCGCAAGCGATCCGCTGGGCAATATTGTGCGGTGTCGCGCCGTAGATATCGGTCAGCACCAGCACCCCGGAGCCATGATTGAGCACCTTCAGCATCGCCTTGGCGCGTTCGCACATCGGTTCGAGCGCGGCGTCCGGTGGCACCTCGAGGCATTTGATCGGTACGGTCGTGCGGCCGATGATGCGCGTCGCGATGTGCAGGATCGCGGTGCCGACCCCGGGGTGCGTAATCAGCATGACCCCGACGCTCATGGTAGTTCCCGATGGCTTGTAACGACCTGGCGACCCTGAGAGGTGAGGAACTTCGCGATGTTCTCGATCAGGAAGACAGAACGATGCTGGCCGCCGGTGCAGCCGACCGCAACGGTCAGATAGCTGCGACCTTCGCGTTCGAAACAAGGGATCCAGTGGGTCAGGAAGTCGCAGATGTGGCTGAGCATGCTCTTGACCTGCAGGTCGTCGCCGAGAAACGCAGCGACTGCGGCATCTTTGCCGGTGAGTGGCCGCAGGTCCGGATGCCAATGCGGGTTGGGCAGGCAGCGCGCGTCGAACACGAAATCGGCATTGCGCGGCACGCCGTGTTTGAAGCCGAACGACTGCAGCATGATCGACATCTCGCCGCTTTCGCGTTCAGCAACGCGCGCACGAATCAATTCGCGCAGCTCGTGCAGCGTGGTGCGTGAGGTGTCGATCTTCAAGCGTGCCAGATCAAGCAACGGTTCGAGCAGCTCGCGTTCGAGCTTGATCGCCTGCTCGAGGGTGGTGCCGTCGTCGGTCAACGGGTGTCGCCGGCGGGTTTCGCTGAATCGCTGGATCAGGATCGCATCTTCGGCATCGAGGAATACCACCTCGCAGTCGACACCGTGATCGCGCAGGCGCTTGATCATGCCGGGCAGGCGGTCGAGCTCGGTGCCTGGATTGCGTGCGTCGATGCCGATGGCAAACGGGCTGCGCGCCTTGGTCGGGTTGACGGTGATGTCGCGCACCAAGGCGTCGAACAGGCTGACCGGTAGGTTGTCGATGCAGTAGTAACCGACGTCTTCCAGAACGTGCAAGGCGATACTCTTGCCGGAGCCGGAAAGGCCGGTTACCAGAATGACACTGGGTGTATCGTTTTGCGCAGGATCGGTCGACATGGCCTGATTATATGTGCAGCGGTCGAGACAAACAGCGGCGCGTTGGTTTTCCCGCGCTTATTTCCCGGTTTGACCCGGTGAAGCGCCGCGGTCGCTCACGATTGGTCGAGGATCGCCTGCTGCTGGCGTTCGATCAGCACCTCGGTGGCATCGTAGCCCTTCAGGCGCAGCAGGTGGTTGCGCACTGCCGATTCAACCAGCACGGCGAGGTTGCGGCCGGGGGCCACCGGCACGGTGACCTGGGGAATCTGCACGCCGAGTACATCGCGGATCGCATGTGCCCCCGATAAACGGTCCATGCCGGAGATCTGGTCCGCCGACATGCGCTTGAGGTGCACGATCAGGCGCAGATACTTGGTGCGCTTGATCGAGCTGTCACCGAACATCTGGCGGATATTCAGAATGCCCAGGCCGCGTACCTCGAGAAACTCGCGCAGGATCGGCGGGCAGGTGCCGCTCACGATGTCCGGCGCGATGCGCGTGAACTCGGGTGCGTCGTCGGCCACCAGGCGGCTGCCGCGGGTGATCAGGTCGAGCGCCAGTTCGCTCTTGCCGACTGCGGGGTCGCCGGTCAGCAGCACGCCCATGCCGAGTACCTCGAGAAACACGCCATGCAGCGTGGTTTTCTCCGACAGGAACAGCGAAGCGTAATACTGCAGGTTGTCCAGGACCTGGCTGTCGCCGAGCGGCGAGCGCATCAGTGCCACGCCCGCCTCGTCGGCCATGGCCGCCAGTTCCGGAAGTCCCTCCACGCGGTCGACCAGCATGACCAGGGCCGGTCGCTCGGCGAACAACTGTTGCAGTGCCTGCTGCCGGTTCGGCGAATACAGGCTGTTGAGATAGCGTTCTTCAGCCGGTCCGATGACCTGGACGCGGTTGGGATGGATGTAGTTCAGCGGGCCGGCGATGATGCCGGTGCCGGCGTCGCTGCTCGACGACAGAATGGTGCTGTCGGCGCCGGAGTGGCCGGCCAGCCATTCGAGTTGCAATCGTTCCTGGAGTGCTTCGTAAAGGTCGCGGACGCGAATGCTATGCGGCATGGGAGCTGGAGTGGCCGGTCAGGATAGCGATCGCTTCCTTCGCCTCTGCCTCGCGCAGTCTCGCGCGTAGCTCTTCTTCGTTGAACATCGCCGCCAGGCGGGCGAGCAGCTGAAGGTGTTCTTCGTTGGCGTCTTCCGGTACCAGCAGGGCGAACACCAGGTCGACCGGCTGGCCGTCCAGCGCATCGAATTCGATAGGGGTTTCCAGGCGCAGGAATGCGCCGCGCGTGTCGCTGATGCCGGGCATGCGGGCGTGCGGCAAGGCCACACCTCCCGCAAGCCCGGTGCTGCCCAGGCGCTCACGTTCGAGCAGGCGTTCGAAAATCTGCTCCGCCGTCGGCTCGTCGGTATCCCGTGCGAGCAGGCGTGCCGCCTGCTCGAGGATGCGTTTTTTGCTCGATGCCGGGTCAGCGATGCTGACGCTGCCCGACGTGAGGATGCCTTTAGGTAGCATGGTGAGACCGGATCAGTTCATCCCGCCGCTTCGACGGACGCATCTTTGTGTCCGTTGCCACGGTGGCTCTTGATCTTTTCTTTGTGGCGGATGACCTGACGATCCAGTTTGTCGACAAGCGAGTCGATGGCAGCGTACATGTCTTCGTGAGTGGAATCCGCAAAGACGTCGGCACCGGCGATATGCACGGTGGCTTCGGCCTTTTTGGTGAGTTTTTCAACACTCAGGATGACGTGTACGTTGGTGACGTGGTCGAAGTGACGCTCGAGTCGGGCGATCTTCTCGTCAACGTAGGCACGCATCGAGTCGGTGATGTCGACATGGTGACCGGTCAGGTTGACTTGCATCGATTTTCTCCTTGCATTTCAGCGCTTTCGATCATGCTAAGCGCTTGCGTTCGTTCGACGGCGGGATCGCCATCGATTCACGATACTTGGCAACAGTGCGGCGGGCGACGTTGATCCCCTGATCAGCGAGGATGGCCGCGATCTTGTTGTCGGAAAGGGGTTTGTTGGGTTTCTCTGCACCGATCAGCTTTTTGATCAGCGCGCGAATGGCCGTGGCCGAGGCCTCGCCACCGCTGGCGGTGCTCACGTGGCTGGAGAAGAAGTATTTGAACTCGAAGGTGCCCCGTGGGGTGTGCATGTATTTCTGGGTGGTTACCCGTGAAATGGTTGATTCATGCATCTCCAACGCCTCGGCGATATCCCGCAACACGAGCGGTTTCATGGCCTCTTCTCCATATTCGAAGAAATTGCGTTGAAAGTCGACTATCCGTGTCGCAACTCGCAGCAGCGTATCGTTGCGGCTCTGCAGGCTCTTGATGAACCAGCGGGCCTCCTGCAGGTGGTTTTTCAGCGTGACGTTGTCGGCGCTGTTGTCCGCCCGCCTGATCATGTTCGCATACTCGGCGTTGACGCGTAACCGGGGGGCTGCATCCGGGTTGAGTTCGACCCGCCACTGGTTGTTACGTTTGTAAACGAACACATCGGGCTCGACGTAGGTCGGCGGCTGGCTGGCAACGCTGGTGCCCGGGCGCGGGTTGAGCGAGCGGATCAGGTGGATGACCGACATCAGGTCGTCGCTCTCCAGCTTGAGCTTGCGCTTCATCTGCGCCTCGTCCTGCGCCGCGAGCAGGTCGAAGTGCTCGCCGATCAGGAACAGCGCGCGCTCGCGCCACTCGAAGTCTTCGGGCAGCTGGCGCAGTTGAATGAACAGGCATTCACGCAGGTCGCGCGCCGCAATGCCGGGCGGATCAAAGGCCTGCACGCGGTGCAGCACGGCCTCGACCTCTTCGGTCTCGATATCCGGATCGTCCATGCTGGTGACGATGTCTTCGATCGGCGTGGTCAGGTAGCCGTCTTCGGAGATGCCGTCGATGATCGCCTCGGCAATCGCCAGGTCGGTCGGGCTGAACGGCGTCAGCTGCATCTGCCAGATCAGGTGGTCCTGCAGAGATTCGCCGCTGCTTTGTTGATTCAGGAAGTCCTGGCTTTCGTCGCTGCTGGCGGCGCTGCCGGGAGAGGCGGGGGTGACGCTGTCGTAGATGTCATCCCACACGGTATCGACCGGCAGTTCATCCGGCATGGCCTCGGATTCGATCTTGACCTCGCTTTCGTTGTTCGGGTCGTTGCGCGAATCGTCGTTGTTGTTCTGGGTGCTTGCATTCTCACCGTCGTTCTCGCTCTTTTTGCGCTCGCTGTCGGCTTCGTCGCGACGCGTACCTTCCTCTTCGGTTTCGAGCATCAGGTTGGAGTCGAGGGCTTCCTGGATCTCCTGTTTGAGGTCGAGCGTCGACAGCTGCAGCAGCTTGATTGCCTGCTGCAGTTGCGGCGTCATCGTCAGGTGTTGACCCAGTCGAAGCTGGATGGTGGGCTTCATTCGGCTACTATCTGGTATGAAATTTGATTGGACTCCCAATGCCATTCTAGCGCAACTGCGCGCGAGTCGAACCCGCTGTGCAGACCGGCGTTCCCGACTTTGGCGAGGCGCAGAATGCGGCGATGTTGCTGCGCAGCAATCATACGCCTAATCACAGCCGGAAGTTCTCGCCGAGATAGACCGCGCGGACCTGCGGGTTCTCGAGAATTTCCTTCGGCGCACCGAGTGCGAGCACGCTGCCTTCACTGATGATGTAGGCGCGCTGACAGATCCCAAGGGTCTCGCGGACATTGTGATCGGTGATCAGTACACCGATACCGCGTTCGGCCAGTTGGCCGACAATGCGCTGGATATCCATGACTGATATGGGGTCAATGCCGGCGAACGGCTCGTCGAGCAGGATGAAGCGCGGTTGTACCGCCAGAGCCCGGGCGATTTCCAGACGTCGGCGTTCACCGCCCGACAGGCTGATCGCCATGTTGTCGCGCAGGTGACCGATACCGAACTCGCGCAGCAGGTCGTCGCACATCTGCTCGCGCTGGCCGCGATCGAGGTCGTCGCGCGTTTCGAGGATCGCGATGATGTTCTGCGCCACCGTGAGTCGGCGGAAGATCGACGGTTCCTGCGCCAGGTAACCCAGGCCGAGACGGGCACGCGCATGCATCGGTTTGTCGGTGAGGTCGTGCTCGCCGAGCGTAACCCGCCCCTGGTCGGCGGGAATCAGCCCGGCCATCATGTAAAAGGTTGTCGTCTTGCCCGCTCCGTTGGGGCCGAGCAGGCCGACCACCTCGCCTTCGTTAAGGTACAGCGACACGCCGTTGACGACCGAGCGCCCACGGTAGCGTTTCACCAGATCTTCGGCGGCGAGTCGGGTCATGGCGTTGTATAGATCGCGTGTACTGCTTATTGATTCGGCGGATCGATGGTGATCTGAACGCGCTGCTTGCCTTTTGCAGCGGCGCCGGCCTTGACCACCGAGCGTACCCGGTCGTACACGATGCGGTCACTGCGCATGCTGTCTTTGCCCTGCACCAGCACGGCATCGCCGATCAACACGAGGTTTTCGCTGTTCACCTCGTATTCGGCGCGGCGCGCCTGTCCTTTCACCGGCCCTTTGTTGGACTGTTGCGAGAACTTGACGGGGCGTCCCTCGGCGACGACTTTCGATGGTTTCTTGCCGCGGTGCTGCACGGTCACGACATCGGCCTGCAGATGAATGCTGCCTTGGCGCAGGTCCACGTCGCCGCGGTAGATACTGACGCCTTTCGACTGGTCGACATCGACGCTGTCGGCCGCCAGTTGGATAGGCTGTTGCTTGTCTGATTCGAGTGCCGTGGCCGTTGCGGTCAGCACGACGAGCAACAGCGCCAGCAGAGAATTAACGCGGTACATAGTAGCCTTTTACCTGCGAGAGAAATTTCAGTTTCGATGGCGAACGCAGCCACGCCTGCAGGCCGACGGATTCGACCCAGTCGCCATCGCTGTCCACCCTAACGTGTTCGTCGGTTTCCGCATAGTCTTGTTCGGGCTGTACGCGAACCTCGCTCGTCACCAGGTGCACCGGCGCGTTCTGCGCATCGCCCTCTCGATCGATGATCACCTCGCCGGACAGCAACAGCAGGCTGCCGTCGGCCGACAGCCAGGCGGTCTCCGAGTCGATCTGCCAGGGGGGCGCATTGTCCTGAAACACGGTCAGCTTGGGGTCGGCCAACTCGGTGGTGTCGTCGTCGGTGAAATGCTTCACCTTGGTCGCGATCAGGCGGTGTGCCGGTTTGCCGGCCTCGGTCATGCGCAGCACGTTCAACCCGGTGATGTGGTAATCGATCTCGCGCGGCCCGCTGGGTTTGGCGGGCGTTGGCGCGATCGGCCCGGTTTCCACCATCCACCAACTGAACAGCGCAGCGGCCAGCAACAGCAGGGCAAAGACCGGGCGGAACTGGCGCATCACTCAATCGACGTAGTGCTGCAACGAGGATTCGAGCGTGCCCTGGGCGTCCATCAGCAGTTCGCAGACCTCGCGCGCCGCACCACGACCGCCGCCGCTGGGTGTAACCCAATGCGCGTGCTGCTTGGTGAGGTAGTGGGCGTCCTGCACGGCGATCGCCAGCCCGACCTTGGTCATCACCGGCAGGTCGACCACGTCGTCGCCGACGTAGGCGATCTGGCTGTCTTCGAAACCCGATTCCTTTTTCAGTTCCTCGTAGGCCGGCAGCTTTTCTTTTTTGCCCTGGTAGACGCGCTCGATACCGAGGCTGGCCATGCGAATACGGACGACTTCGGACGTACGCCCGGTGATGATGGCGATCTCCACGCCGGTGTGTTGCAGCATCACCATGCCGTGGCCGTCCTTGGAATTGAACGCCTTGTATTCCTGGCCGTCATCGCCGATGTACAGGCTGCCGTCGGTCAGGACGCCGTCGACATCGAAGATCACCAGACGAATGGCAGCGGCCTTGTCTTGAATATCCTGCATGCTTTTGTTCCCTATCGGTTCACACGACGCCGGCGCGCAGCAGATCGTGCATGTTGAGTGCGCCGCACAGCTGTTCATTGCCGTCGATCACCAGCAACGCATTGATTTTCTTTTCTTCCATCAGGTTCAGTGCATCCACCGCCAGCTGATCCGGGTCGATGCGTTTGCCGCCGGGAATCATGACCTCGGATACGGACGCCTCGCGCACGTCGATCCCGCGGTCGAGGCAACGACGCAAATCGCCGTCGGTGAAGATGCCGATGGCCTTGCCGTCGTGATCGACGACCGCGGTCATGCCCAGCCCTTTGGCGGTCATCTCCATCAAGGCATCACGCAGCGGCGCATCGACGTTGACGGCGGGAATCTGGTCACCTTCGTGCATGATGTCTTTCACACGCAGCAACAGCCGGCGGCCCAGGCTGCCCCCGGGGTGCGACAGGGCAAAGTCTTCTGCGGTGAAGGCGCGCGCCTCGAGCAGTGCGATCGCCAGCGCATCGCCCATCACCAGCGCGGCGGTGGTACTCGCTGTCGGCGCCAGGTCGAGCGGGCAGGCCTCTTTGGCGACGCTGACGTCGAGATTCACATCGGCTTCGCGGGCGAGCGTCGATTCGGGCTTGCCGGTCATGCTGATCAGCGGGGCCCCCATGCGCTTAATCAGTGGCACGATGGTGACGATCTCGCTGGTCTCGCCCGAGTTCGACAGTGCCAGCACGACGTCGCTCGGCGTGATCATGCCCAGGTCGCCGTGGCTCGCTTCGCCGGGGTGGACGAAAAACGCGGGGCTGCCGGTGCTGGCCAGCGTCGCGGCGATCTTGCTGCCGATGTGGCCGGATTTACCCATACCGGTCACCACGATGCGGCCGCGGCAGGCCAGCATGTGTTCGCAGGCAGCGACGAAATTGGCGTCGATCCGCTCTTCGAGCGATTTGACCGCCTCAGTCTCGATCTGGACGACGCTCAGCCCGGCCTGGCGTAGTTCATCAGCTTTTTGGCTCATTGTTTTCTCTCTGTCAGGTTAGGCCGCGGCACTGGCGTGTGCTTGCCAGATGATCCAACCCTGGTAGGCGAGGAACGCCGCCAGCAACAGGGCGCCCTGACCACGGTTGATCACTCCATGGGTATGCATGCTGCGTCCCATGACGAACAGCGCCAGCGTCAGGCCGAGCATCACCAGCATGTCGCGGCTGACGACTTCGTCCGGCAACAGACCGGGCGCCAGTAGCCCCGGTATGCCGAGAACTGCCAGCAGGTTCCAGATGTTGGAGCCGATGACGTTGCCGATCGCCAGGTCGGGCTCGTTCTTGTGTGCGCTCATGATACTCGCAGCCAGCTCGGGCAGGCTGGTACCGATGGCCACGATCGTCAGGCCGATCACCAGGTCGCTGACGCCGAACGCTGCGGCGACCTCGACCGCGCCCCACACGAGCATCCGCGAACTTACCACCAGCACGATGAGGCCCACGATGAACCAGCCGGCGGCGGCCCTGGTGCTGAGGTCAGTCGGCAGTTCGGCCTCGATCTCGTCCACCAGCGGATCGTGGTCGCGGCGTTTCAGCCCGATTCTGACCAGCGCGTACATGCTCGCCACCAGGCCGAGCAGCAATACGATGCCGTCAAAGCGATCCAGCTTGCCGTCGAGCAGCAATAAATAGGTGCCGGCGGATACCAGGAGCAATAAAGGGTATTCGCGGCGCAACATGTCGGAGCGCACCATCAGCGGGGCGATCAATGCGGTCGCGCCCAGGATCAGGCCGATGTTGGCGATATTCGATCCCAGCGCGTTACCGATCGCGATCCCGGGATTGCCCTGCAGCGCCGCCACCGTTGAAACCAGCATTTCCGGGGCCGACGTGCCGAAACCTACCACGGTGAGCCCGATCAGCAGCGGCGGTACGCCGAGGTTGCGCGCCAGGCCGGCGGCACCGATGACGAAACGGTCGGCACCCCACACCAGGAATCCGAGACCAAACAGGATTGAAGCGGCGGCGAGCAGCATAGACAGCGAAGAGCTCAGGTACGTCGGAGGTTATTCAAGGAGCGCGAATTGTCGCGGAAGCGCAGCCGCATGTCCAAGCGGCCGCTAGTCGGCTTTGACCTTGGTCTTTCCGCATCGTGAACAGCGGTAGCGGTTCACAAGTTTGCCGAGTTTCACGTCGAACACCGATTCCTTGTCGAGCACCCATTTATGATGCCCGCTGCGGCACAGCGTGTTGCCCTGGTGGCGTTCGCTCGCCTTGCGCCGCTTGAACGGTAAAATTTCGGCCATTGCAATTCGACTTCGGGAGAACCTGATTGAGCCAGTTTAGCGCCGACGACCGATTGCTGCTCGGTACCTGCCATTGGGCGCACCCCGCATGGTTGCAGACCTATTATCCGGATGACTTGCCGGAAGACTGGCGGTTGAGCTACTACGCCAATGATTGCGACTGCCTGTTGTTGCCGGCCGAAGACTGGTGCGGGGCGGGGCGAGCGCAGCTGCTGACGGCCTTGGAAGACGCGCCGCAAGACCTGGTCTGGTTTCTCGAGATTCCGAGCGACGTTGCTGCGTTGGCCACGCCGCTGACGCAGCTGCTGGCGCCGTTCGACGGCCTGAACCTGGTCGCATTGGTGGGCGAGCCCCTGGCGGAGCTGGCGCGGCTGCCGCAATGGCAGGCCGACGGCCGGGATCGCTGGACAGATCCGCAGAACGGCTACCAGTTGCAGCGGTGGCGGCTTGCGAGTGCTGACCTGCGCACACTGCGTGCCCATGCCGAGCAGCTGACCGGCAATGCGCGCGCGATCGTGATCGATGGCGGCGACTCAAGTCCCGACATAGTCCCGGAAATGCGAACAATGTTGGGTCTGATGGGCCGGTTATGAGCTTGACGCAGTCAGGGTGGGTCTCCAGAATCGACGGTTTGCGTTTTACCTGCGATCGACAGCAAAGGGATTTGGGTTTTCGGCGAGCGGAAACCTGAACAACAATGAGCCGAAATACCCCCGCAACTGACGTTTTGGTCCGCATCCGCGGGCTCAAGTTTTACCGTGGTTCGCGGGCGATCTTCGATGGTGTCGATATCGATATTCCACGCGGCAGCGTGACCGCGATCATGGGGCCGTCGGGCACCGGCAAAACCACCCTGCTCAAGCTGATCGGCGGGCAGTTGAAACCGGACGCCGGCACCATCGAGGTCGATGGTCAGAACGTGCATGCCTTGTCGACCCGCGAGCTGTACCGCCTGCGTATGCGCATGGGCATGCTGTTTCAGAGCGGCGCGTTGCTTACCGATCTTTCGGTGTTCGACAACGTGGCCTACCCGCTGCGCGAACACACCCGGCTGAATGCCTCGATGATCCGCAAGCTGGTGCTGATGAAGCTCGAAGCCGTCGGCCTGCGCGGGGCTTACAGCCTGATGCCGGCGGAATTGTCCGGCGGCATGGCGCGTCGAGTCGCGCTCGCCAGGGCGATCGCGCTCGATCCGATGATGATCATGTACGACGAACCGTTTACCGGTCAGGACCCGATCTCGATGGGCGTGCTGGTGCAGCTGATCCGTCGTCTGAATGATGCGGCGCGTATCACCAGCATGGTGGTGTCGCACGATGTCGCCGAGACGGCGCGCATCGCCGATCTGATCTACGTGATCTCCGGTGGCAAGGTGATCGAGTCGGGTTCGCCGCAGAAATTGCGCGAATCGGGCGGCGAATGGACCCGGCAGTTCATCGAAGGGCTGCCTGACGGGCCGGTGCCGTTCCACTACCCGGCACCGGAGCTCGAAGCCGACCTGTTCGGGGGTGCCGCGTGATCGATATGCTGGCCTCGCTCGGCCGTTTCGGCTTGTCGGCCTCCGCCCGCCTGGGGCGCGCGCATCTGCTGATGCTGGCGATGTTACGCGGCGTGCCTTCTATGTTGGCGCGGCCCCGGCTGTTGCTCGAGCAACTGCAATCGGTCGGCGTGCTGACCATTCTGATCATCGCCGTATCGGGCGTCTTCGTCGGCATGGTGCTGGGTCTGCAGGGTTACTACATCCTGTCGCGCTTCGGCGCGGAAGCGACGCTCGGCGTCATGGTGGCGGCGTCGCTGGTGCGTGAACTCGGGCCGGTAGTGACGGCGTTGCTGTTCGCCGGTCGCGCGGGTTCGGCCCTGTCGGCCGAGATCGGTCTGATGAAGGCGACCGAACAGTTATCCGGTCTGGAGATGATGGCGGTGAACCCGGAGCACCGGGTGCTGACGCCGCGTCTGATCGCCGGCGTGATTTCGATGCCGCTGCTGGCGGCGTTGTTCAGCATGCTCGGTGTCTATGGTGGCTGGTTCGTCGGGGTCGGCCTGCTCGGCGTCGATGACGGTACCTATTGGGCGCAGATGCAGTCACAGATCGATTGGCATGAAGATGTCATCAACGGTGTGATCAAGTCGCTGGTGTTCGGCGTCGTGTGTACCTGGATCGCGATCTTCCAGGGTTACGATTGTGTGCCGACGTCCGAGGGCGTCAGCCGCGCCACCACGCGCACCGTGGTGCATTCGTCGCTGGCCGTATTGGGATTGGATTTCGTATTGACCGCGCTGATGTTCAACTGAGCGCGGACGGGAACTGAAAATGTCGAAAACAAGACAAATGGAAATAATGGTCGGCGCCTTCATGGCGGCCGGTTTCCTGGCACTGTTCTTCCTCGCGATGCAGGTCAGCAACCTCGGCACCGTGAATTCGGGCGATTCATACAAGGTGCTGGCCCGTTTCGACAATATCGGCGGTTTGAAGGTGAAATCGCCGGTAACGATGGCCGGTGTGGAAGTCGGGCGTGTGCTCGACATCTATTATGACGCGGAAGACTTTCGCGCAGTCGCCGTTTTGGGCATTTATTCCCAATTCGACAAAATACCGGATGATACGTTTGCCAAAATCCTGACGGCAGGGCTGCTCGGCGAGCAGTACGTCGGTCTGGATCCCGGGGGTAGCGAGCAGCTGCTTAAAGAAGGCAGTGAAATTACCGTTACCCAATCTGCCCTGGTGCTTGAAGAAGTGATCGGGCAGTTTATTTACGGAAAAGCTTCGGAAGGAGCACAATAATGCGAATTTCCTTCATTTTGCGTGGCCTGTTTGCCGCCTTGTTTCTGTTTTCGGCCTGTGCCGTGGCCGCTATCGATGATCCGCAGGCCGTATTGCGCTCGACCGCCGACCGCGTGCTTGCCGAGCTGAGTGAGCGCAAAGCCGAGCTCGAGGCCGATCCGCAGAAAATCTATCCACTGGTCCAGGAGACGATCCTGCCGCATTTTGATTTTCGCAAGATGTCGCAATCGGCCCTCGGACGTTTCTGGCGTAATGCGACCGATGCGCAGAAAGAGGGTGTGACGACCGAGTTTCGTCAGTTGCTGGTGCGCACCTATGCCACCGCGCTGTTGGGTTACACCGGGCAGGAGATCGAGTACCTGCCGGTCAATTACAAACCCGGCGATACCAATGTGACGATCCCGACCCGCATCGCATCCGACGGCGCGCCGCCGATCCCGATCAACTACCGCCTGACGTTGAACGACGACAAGTGGTTGGTTTACGACGTGGTGATCGATGGCGTGAGCCTGGTGACCAACTATCGCAGTCAGTTCGCGGCCGAGGTGCGGCGCGGCGGCATTGACGGTCTGATCAGCACGCTGGCCTCGAAAAATCGTAAAGGCGCGGAGTGAGCGGCGCCACGCTCACGGCGGCGGGAGACGCGCGTTGCGAGGTTGCCGGGGATCTCGATTTTTCCTCGGTGCCCGACATCTGGCCGCAGCTGGAGAAGCGCATCAGCGCAGGCGGTGAGCTGACCGTGTCGCTCGCCGGGGTGGATCGCGCCAATAGCGCCGGCCTGGTGATGCTGGTCGAGGCACGCGATCTCGCGAAGGATTCGGCCTGCAATCTGAGTCTGACCGACATCCCGTCCGCTCTGCGCGATCTCGCGGCGATGTCGGGTTGCGACACGATCATCGCACCGGCAAGCGCCTGAACAGACATCCGTCGGGGCGTCGATCGGGCTGCACTCCCGCTACGCCGTGAATTTCTTTATCATTGACGCCCTTTTTTGCTCGCAGACGCGATCGATGGGCCGTGATCCATGGACAAACTGATAATAACCGGCGGTAAAGCGCTGTCCGGCGATGTACGCATCTCCGGCGCCAAGAATGCCGCGCTGCCGATTCTTGCCGCGACCCTGCTGGCGACCGAGCCGATGACCATCGGCAACATCCCCCATCTGCGCGACATCACGACCACGATGGAGTTGCTGGGTCGCATGGGCGTCGAGCTTACTGTCGACGAGAAGATGCGCGTCGAGGTCGACGCCGGCAATCTCGACAAGCCGTTCGCCCCTTACGAGCTGGTCAAAACGATGCGCGCCTCGATCCTGGTGCTCGGCCCGCTGCTGGCACGTTGCGGTCAGGCGGACGTCTCCCTCCCTGGAGGTTGTGCCATCGGCTCCCGCCCGGTCGATCTGCACATTGAGGGCCTGCGCGCGATGGGTGCCGAGATCGATGTCGATGGCGGCTACATCAAGGCACGTGCGTCGCGCCTGAAGGGTGTGCGCCTGGTGCTGGATATCGTCACCGTGACCGGCACCGAGAACCTGATGATGGCCGCTACGCTGGCTGAAGGCACCACCGTGATCGAGAACGCTGCGCGCGAGCCCGAGGTGGTGGATCTGGCCAACTGCCTGAACGCCATGGGTGCGCGGATCACCGGCGCCGGCACTACGACCATCACTGTCGAGGGTGTCGAGAAACTGCACGGTTGCGAGTACAACGTGCTGCCCGATCGTATCGAGACCGGAACCTTCTTGGTTGCCGGCGCGATCAGTGGTGGCAAGGTGCGTGTGCGCGACACCGACCCGACGCAGTTGGATGCCGTGCTGCAGAAGCTGCAGGAGGCCGGCGCCGACCTGGAGGTCGGCAACGATTACGTGGTGCTCGACATGCACGGCAAACGTCCACGTGCGGTCAACGTGCATACGGCGCCGTTCCCGGCCTTCCCGACCGACATGCAGGCGCAGTTCACCGCGATGAACAGCGTGGCCGAGGGCGTTGGGACCATCACCGAGACGGTGTTCGAGAACCGCTTCATGCACGTGCAGGAACTGCAGCGCATGGGTGCGAACATCAAGCTCGAAGGCAACACGGCGATCTGCTCGGGCATCCCGCGCCTGAAGGCCGCGCCGGTCATGGCGACCGATCTGCGTGCCTCGGCGAGCCTGGTGCTGGCCGGCTTGGTGGCCGACGGCGAGACCGTGGTCGACCGCATTTACCACGTCGATCGTGGTTATCAGAACATCGAAGATAAATTTGCCGGGCTGGGTGCGCAGATTCGGCGCGTACCCGGTTGAGTGCCGCTGTCATGGCTGTTGAAATCGAATCACCGTTGACCATCGCGCTGTCCAAAGGGCGCATCTTCAAAGACACGCTGCCGCTGCTCAAGCACGCCGGCATCGAACCGCTCGACGACCCGGAAACCAGTCGCAAGCTGATCCTCGACACCACCCATCCGTCGGTCAAATTCGTGCTGATCCGCGCGACCGATGTGCCCACCTATGTGCAATGGGGCGCGGCGGACATCGGGGTCGCCGGCAAAGACGTGCTGATGGAGCATGGCGGCGAAGGCCTGTACGAGCCACTCGACCTCAAGATCGCCAAGTGCCGCATGATGGTGGCCGGGCATGCCGACGCCGACATCGGCGCGCGCCGCCTGCGGATCGCGACCAAGTACGTCAATACCGCCAGGGCGTTTTTCGCCGCGCGCGGCCAGCAGGTGGAAGTGATCAAGCTGTACGGCTCGATGGAACTTGCGCCGCTGGTCGGTCTGTCCGAGGTGATCGTCGACCTGGTCGAGTCCGGCAACACCCTCAAGGCCAACGGCCTGGTGCCCCTCGAGCATATGCACGACATCAGCTCGCGGCTGGTCGTCAACAAGGCCTCGTGGAAGATGAAGCACGCCACCGTGCACGCGCTGGTCGATGCGCTGCGTGACGCCGTCGGGCGACATTGACGCCGCACGTCTGCGCCGCCGCTGATAAAGTGTCGGCAGCGGACATTCCCTGAACCTGGGCAGCACCTTCGCGTTGCCGGGTTGTCGAATTTCGTATCCTTGTCGTTTCACCGGTGAACACCGGTCACTATCGGAAGCTAAGGCCATGGCCGAGATCAGAAAGCTCAATACTGCGGACGCAGATTTTCAGTCACAACTCGATGCGCTGCTGGCGTGGGAGTCGGTATCCGACGGTGGCGTCAACCAGGTCGTGCATGACGTGATCGCCGACATCCGCGCGCGCGGCGATGCGGCACTGGTCGAGTTCACCAATCGCTTCGACGGCTGGGAAGCGAAATCGCCGGCAGATCTTGAGATCTCGCTCGACCGGCTGAAGCAGGCCTGGGAGACGATCCCCGAGGCCCAGCAGGAGGCACTGCGTCACGCGGCGGCGCGTGTCACCGCTTATGCCGAGCGGCAGAAAATGGAGGGCTGGACCTACACCGAGGCAGACGGCACCGTGCTCGGTCAGCAGGTGACGCCGCTCGATCGCGTCGGCCTGTATGTGCCCGGCGGCAAGGCTGCCTATCCGTCTTCGGTGCTGATGAATGCGCTGCCGGCCAAGGTCGCCGGTGTCGGTGAACTGATCATGGTGGTGCCGACACCGCGTGGCGAGCTCAACGAACTGGTGCTGGCCGCGGCCCACGTATGCGGCGTCGACCGGGTCTTTGCGGTTGGCGGCGCGCAGGCGGTGGCTGCGTTGGCCTACGGTACGCAGAGCGTCCCGCCGGTCGATAAGATCGTCGGCCCCGGCAACATCTACGTGGCTACGGCCAAGCGCACCGTGTTCGGTCAGGTCGGCATCGACATGGTGGCCGGGCCGTCCGAGATCCTGGTGATCTGCGATGGCGATACCAATCCCGACTGGGTTGCGATGGACCTGTTTTCGCAGGCCGAGCACGACGAAGATGCGCAGTCGATCCTGTTGTGCCCGAATGCCGACTTCGCCGCCCAGGTGGAGCGCAGCATCGACAAACTGCTGCCAGACATGCAGCGCAAAGAGATCATCGAGACCGCGCTGCGCACGCGTGGTGCTTTGATCGTCTGCCGCGACTTGGACGAGGCGGCGGAGGTATGCAACTTCATCGCCCCGGAACACCTCGAGCTGTCGATCGCAGACCCGCAGTCGTACGTCAAGAAGATCCGCCACGCCGGTGCCATCTTCATGGGCCGCTATACATCCGAACCGCTGGGTGACTACTGCGCCGGTCCGAACCATGTGCTGCCGACCTCGCGCACCGCGCGTTTCAGCTCGCCATTGGGTGTCTATGACTTTCAAAAGCGCTCGAGTCTGATCATGGTGTCGTCGGCCGGTGCCGAGGTGCTTGGAAGAACGGCATCCACGTTGGCGCGTGGCGAGGGGCTGGAGGCGCATGCCCGCTCGGCCGAGTATCGCATCGCCGAGTCGTAGTCTTTCTGCCAAGCGCGATCGCCGACACGACAGGGACGCAAGATGACGTTGCTCGAGCTGTTGGAGAAGCTGCTGAAATGGCTGTTCGTAGCCAGCCTGTTCGGGCTCGCGATCGGTTGGTGGAACCGCGATGCGCTGCCTGAACCGGGCTTCTACGACAAACACATCGAGCAAGAGCCGCGTCAGGCGAAGGTCGAGAAGGCGCCGTTTGCGGTCAGTGCCGGCGATACGACCTACCAGATCGCGCCCCTGTATCGATACCAGCTCGATGGCGTGGTGGTCAGCATGCACCACGCTGATTCGTGGTGGGATATCTATCACCACGATGACTGGCAGGATTATCTGAATCTCAAGGACCTGTGCGTGATCTGGGGCGACAATGTCCGATCCGCCGTGTACCAACAGATGGGCTTCGACAATACGACTTGGACCTGCTGGGCCTCGTGGCCGAACAGCGAGGTCGGGCGTCTGTTTCAGAAAGACCAGCTGTCGAACAATCACCTACTGGCCGACCGGCCGGAAGTGCAGGCGGCGATCCTGGCGGCCCGGCCCGGTGATCAAGTGCGCTTCAGCGGCTACCTTGCGGAGTACCGCAACCCGGCCACCGGCTTTTATCGCAAGACCAGCACGGTGCGCACCGACGGTGGCAACGGTGCCTGCGAAACGGTCTACGTCGATCGCTTCGAGGTCGTGAAGCAGGCCAACACGGGCTGGCGTCGCCTGTTCGACACCAGCAAATGGCTGGCCCCGCTATCGCTGGTCGGTTTCATCGGCTTGATGGCGGTCACGCCGGTGCGCCGCGACACCCACCGCTGAGCCGGCGGCCTGATACACTTTTGTTTTCTGCAACCGATGTCTGCGTGTCTGTAATGACTGACGAGCTCAATAGATTGGTCGAAAACTGGGTTCGTCCCGAGATCCTGGCGTTGCGCGCCTACCACGTGCAACCGGCGCAAGGCATGGTCAAACTGGACGCCATGGAGAATCCCTACACCTGGCCGGACGAGCTGCGCGACGCCTGGGCTACACTGCTGCGCGACACCGACGTCAACCGCTACCCGGACCCCACCGCGCGCGTGCTCAGCGAGCGCCTGAAAGAGGCGATGCAGGTGCCGGCCGATATGCGGGTGCTGCTCGGCAACGGCTCGGACGAACTCATCCAGATGATCGCGATGAGCCTGTCCGGACCTTCGCGCAGCGTGCTGTCGGTCGATCCCGGCTTTGTCATGTATCGCATGATCGCCACGTTCTGCGGCATGCGTTACGTGGGTGTGCCGCTGAACGCACAGGATTTCAGCCTCGATCTGCCGGCATTGCTGCAGGCGATGGACGAACACCAGCCGGCGGTCGTGTTTCTTGCCTATCCGAACAACCCCACCGGTAACTTGTACGACGCGAAGGCGGTCGAGGAGATCATTCGCGCCGCACCGGGATTGGTCGTGATCGACGAGGCCTACGCCCCGTTTACCGACGCCACCTTCATGTCGCGTCTCGGCGAATTCGACAACCTGCTGGTGATGCGCACCGTGTCGAAGATGGGGCTGGCCGGCTTGCGGCTCGGCTTACTGGCCGGGCCGGCGGCCTGGATCGATCAGTTCGACAAGGTGCGCCTGCCGTACAACATCAATGTGCTGACCCAGGCGAGCGCGGATTTCGCGTTGCGCCACAAGGCGGTATTCGACGAGCAGACAGAGGCGATCCGCCGCGAGCGCGGTCGTTTGGCTGCAGCATTAAGAGATATCGACGGCCTGCAGGTGTTTCCCTCTGAGGCGAACTTTTTGCTGGTGCGCACGCCGAAGGCACAGGCCGTGGACTGGTTTACGGGTCTGCGCGACCGAGGTGTGCTGGTCAAGAATCTCGATGGCGCGCACCCGTTGCTCGACGATTGCCTGCGGCCGACGGTAGGGACGCCGGCCGAGAGCGATAGACTGATAACCGAGATGCAAGCGGTCGCCAAGACCCTCTGACGCTGTACGAGGAACTTTCATGAGCAAAACAGTAGGCTTTTTTGTAACCGGATTGATGATGCTCGCCTGCGGCACCGCGGTGGCGCACGAAGGCGCTGGTGTCGTCGGCGGTTTCGCCAGTGGTTTCATGCACCCGATCCTTGGCTGGGATCATGTGGCAGCGATGGTCGCGGTCGGGCTGTGGGGTGCATTTCTCGGGCGTCCCGCTATCTGGGTATTGCCGGTGGTCTTTCCGCTGGTCATGGCGTTCGGTGGGGTGTTGGGTGTGGCCGGCATCGACCTGCCGGCAGTCGAAACCGGTATCGCCACCTCGGCGATCGTGCTCGGCGTGATGGTCGCATTGGCGGCCAGACCACCGTTGTGGGTGGCAGCCATCGTCGTTGGGGTATTCGCTATTTTTCATGGGCATGCGCACGGCACCGAGCTGCCTGACGCGGCCAATCCGCTCGCCTTCAGTCTGGGCTTTGTGATTGCTACCGGCTTGCTGCACCTGAGCGGCATCGCCTTCGGATTGCTGGCGCATTGGCCGGCCGGCAGGATGGCCGTACGCGCCGGTGGCGGCGCAATCGCGCTTGCCGGTGTAGGCTTTCTGACCGGCGTGGTATGACGGTATTCCGCGCTGTTGTCTGCGGATTGGCGTTGCTGGTGTTGCCGGGCGTGGCCCTGGCTCACAGCCCGATCAAGGGACTGGACAACTTTTACGTAGGCCTGCTGCATCCCCTGTTCGTGCCGGCGCACGCGTTGGCGATTTTCAGCTTTGGCATACTGTTGGGGCAACAGCAGGTGCATCGGGTGCAGTCGGTCGCGCTGGCCTTTCTTTTTGGGCTGCTTGCCGGTCTGGCAGGCAGTCTATGGTGGACCGCGGCCTGGTTGGAACCGGGGCTGCTGTCGATGGCGGTTGTCGTCGGTCTGCTGGTCGCCCTTGCGCGTGAGTACGTGGTCGCCGTGATCGCGGTCGGAGCTGTGCTGCTGGGTGCGATGATCGGTCTCGATTCGCAGCAGTCGGATCTCAGCGGGCGCGGCTGGTTCGCCGCGATGCTCGGAACGGTGATCGGCGTCTACCTGCTGCTGCTGTACGCGATGATGTTTGCCGAATTCTTCAGCAAGCGGGCATGGCAGCAGATCGGCTTGCGTGTGCTGGGATCGTGGGCTGCGGCCAGTGCGCTACTGGTATTGTCGTTGGCGTTGATTCGTCACTGAACGACGTACGCGACTACTTGTCGCTGTGGATGTTGGTCATCTCGACTTCCGCCAGTTCTTCCACGCACTGTTGTATGTACTCATCCAGATGGGAGCCGGTCAATCCGCTGGCCTCGCCTTCCAGTCGGCAATCATCCTGATACTGTTTCAATTGCTGTTCTTGGTCTTCTGCAGCGAAAACACTGCTGCCTGCTGATGCCATGAGCAAAAAGACCGTAAAGCACGCAAGGCGAGCAGCAATTGCAGTTTGCCTAAAAGAAATCGACATTAAGAGACCTCAGCTTAGCCTGCTTCCTGGCAGGTACAGTGGTAGTTGAACTTTCGTCTAACGGTGCGCAAGCGTTGCAGCAAATCGTTCCTGTCGCCATGGAATATCGCAATCGAAGGATCGTTACTGTCGAATCGCTGGTGCGCGAGCAGATCGGCTACCGGTAGTCGATCGTCTCGTCCTTTGTCCGAAATGCCGCGACACACCGGGCATTCCTCCAAAACGTCGGCAGCGACGTCGATTTCAATAGCGACTTTGTCCCGTTTTTTATCCGGGTTTTGCAGTAGATCCCAAAAGCGCATGGCCCTTGATCGCACCTGAACCAACAGGTTGACGATGTTGTGAATAAAAATCGGCAGAATCTAGCGACTCTTTAGCGTCGGGCGTTCGCCGACGATCGCTACCTGTTGATGTTCGCGGCCTTCGCGATAAATGGTTATCGTCATCGGTTCGCCAGGCGGTTTGTCGGCGATTGTATTCAGCATGTTTTGCGATCCGAGTACCGGCTTGCGGTCGATCTCGATGATCACATCACCGGGTTTGAAACCGGCTTTGTCTGCAGGTCCGTCTTCGAGCACCCCGGAAACCAGAATGCCCTTGCGGAACGATATTCCCAGCGATTCGGCCAGCGCGGGGGTGAGGTCCTGGCCGGTGATGCCGAGCCAGCCGCGAATCACGCGACCATGGTCGATGATCTGCTTCATGACCTGTTCCGCCAATTGAATCGGGATGGCGAAACCGATGCCGTGAGAGCCGCCGCTCTGCGAGAAGATGGCAGTATTGATGCCGACGACATCGCCGACGGCATTGATCAGCGCGCCGCCGGAGTTGCCGGGGTTGATCGCTGCATCCGTCTGGATGAAGTTCTCGAAATCGGTGATGCCGAGTTGGTTGCGGCCGGTTGCACTTACGATCCCCATCGTCACCGTCTGGCCGACGCCGAATGGGTTGCCGATTGCCATGACGACGTCGCCGACCTGCATTTCGTCCGATGAACCGAGGGACGCGATCGACAGGTTGTCGCCGGCCGTCTGCAATACCGCGATGTCGGTCTCCGGGTCGGTACCGACGATGCGCGCCGGCATGCTGCGGCCGTCATCGAGCACGATCTGGATCTCGCGGGCGCCTTCGATGACGTGGTTGTTGGTTAGCACATAGCCGTTGCTGTCGACGATGACGCCGGAGCCCAGGCTGTTCTGGCGCTTATAGCGCGGTCGGCTCGCTTGATCCCCGAAAAAGCGTTTGAACAGGGGGTCGTCGAACAGCGGGTGGGCCTTCTGCTGGGTGATCTTGGTGGCGAACACGTTGACCACCGACGCGGAGGCGCGTTGCACCGCGTCGGCATACGACACCGGGCCGCCGCTACGCTCGAGCAATATGGGCTTGGGCGTGGGGGCACTGAGTTCGCCGTTGCCCATTACCAGGTCGGGGCGAATCAACACCACCAGAAATGCGGCGGCCAGACCGGTCGCGATCGACGTGAAAATAAAGGTGAATGCGCGGTACCACTTCATGCGCATACACTAGCATGAGGCGATCCACCCCAGGTGTTTGAACTTTATGGCGTTGTTGAAGGATATCGTCAGCTACTGCGACCAGCGTCTCGACAGTTCGGCTTTCGATGACTACTGCCCCAATGGTCTGCAGATCGAGGGGGCGGCCGAGGTTTCCAGCATTGTCTCAGGCGTCACCGCCAGCCAGGCGATGATCGACGCCGCGGCGGATGTCGGCGCCGACATGCTGCTCGTGCACCACGGCTACTTCTGGAAAGGGGAGGCAGCGCCGTTGGTGGGTATCAAGGGGCGGCGAGTGAAGGCGTTGATGCGTCACGACTTGAGCCTGGTGGCATACCATCTGCCGCTGGATGCCCACCCCGAACTGGGAAACAACCATCAACTCGGCATCAAGCTCGGTTTCGGCGCCGGCGCCCCAGCCGATGGTTTGCTGTGGGGTGTCGAGTTGAGCCGCTCGCTGGCCGCGGCCGACCTGGTGAGTCGGGTCGATTCGGCGCTCGGTCGGGCACCGCTGTTTGTCGGGCCGCAAGGGTCTGTGCGTCGCATTGCATGGTGCACCGGTGCCGCTCAGGGCATGATCGAGCAAGCGGCGGCGGCCGGGTTTGATGCCTTCATCAGCGGCGAGATATCCGAACAGACCGTCCACCAGGCTGCCGAACTGGGCATTCTGTACCTGTCTGCCGGCCACCACGCCACCGAGCGTTACGGCGTTCAGGCACTGGGCGCAGATTTGGCCGATCGTTTCGCCGTTGCCCATCAATTCATCGACATCGACAACCCAGTCTAGGCAGGTTGTCGCCGGGACGGCGTCCGCAAAACGATGTCGCGAAGTGCTACCCCTGTGGGCTCATTCGAGAGCGCCGCAATGACTGTGACAGAGGAGGCCGGATTGCAACATTCAACCGAAGGAGCGGAGCGACGCCGATTTCTGGCACGTTCGATTTCGCTGCTTGGAGCGGCGAGCCTCGGCCGTGAGTCCTCCGCGGCAGCATGGAGTCTGTTGGCCGATACCAAAGCCTGCAACCAAGAGATCGACGTCGATATCGGCGACATCGAGCCCGGTGCGCGTCTGGATGTAGATTGGTGCGGTTTTCCCGTGTCGATCATCCACCGTACCGAAGCCATGCTGGCCTCGCTTGAAACGCTGGAACCTGGACTGCTCGACCCGCAGTCCGCGGCGCCGCAGCAGCCGGATACCTGCCGCAACCGTTCGCGTTCCATCATGCCGCAGTACGGCGTTTATGTCGGCATCTGCACCTATCTGACCTGTTATTTGACCTATACACCGGCCAAGCCGGAGTGGAAGGGCCTGTGGTCGGCAGATTTCAAGGGTTTCTATTGTGCGTGCCACGGATCGCGCTACGATCTGGCCGGCCGCGTCCTGCAAGGCGTTCCTTCCAAGCTCAACCTGGTGGTGCCACCACACCGCTACGTATCCGATCGGGTGATCCGCATAGGCCCTGGGACGGCGGAAGCCTGACTTCGCTGGGCAGCGACGCCCGCCACTTGGGCGGCGCCCAGCCGTAGGTCAGGAGACCCGCCGCCAGCGGCGCCTGCGTCTGATCGGCGTCAACCCGGCGGCGAATAAAGGCGTCAGACACCCTTTGGAGATACCCCTTCCTTGACCGGGGAAAGCCCATGTTGGAGAATCCGCGGTCGTTTGGGGAAATTCAGCATATTCTTAAATCGATCCGAAAGCGGTTGCGCGTATTTCCCCGCAATTTCGGGTCTGTGGGAGTCAATCCATGAGTTCAGAAGGCGTAGACCTCAAGAAACGCCGTTTCCTGACCGCCACCACTGCGGTTGTCGGGGCGGTGGGTGCCGGTTTTGCTGCCGTGCCGTTTATCATGTCCTGGAATCCATCCGAGCGCGCCAAGGCCCTTGGTGCACCGGAAGAGGTGGATATCAGCAAGCTCGAGCCGGGCGCAAAAATCAACGTCAAATGGCGCGGCAAGGTGTGTTGGGTGGTCAATCGTACAGAGAGCATGCTGAACGACCTGCCCTCACTGAACGACAGACTCGCCGACCCGAATTCTGAGGTGCCGCAGCAGCCTGAGTACTGCAAGAACGATACGCGTTCGATCAAACCGCAGTACGCCGTGCTGATCGGTATCTGCACCCATCTGGGCTGTTCGCCGACCTATCGTCCCGATCTGGCCCCTGCCGACCTGGGCGCCGATTGGAAAGGTGGCTTCTTCTGCCCCTGCCACGGTTCGAAGTTCGACCTGGCCGGACGCGTCTACAAGAGTGTTCCGGCGCCGACCAACCTCGAAGTCCCGCCACATCACTACCTGTCTGACGATCTGATTATGATCGGGATCGACGCTTCTGAGGGAGGTGCCGCATGAGCTTCATGAACTGGATCGATGAGCGCTTCCCGGCCACCAAGGTCTGGAACGAGCATCTCGCGCAATACTACGCGCCGAAGAACTTCAACTTCTGGTACTTCTTCGGCTCGCTCGCCATGCTGGTGCTGGTCAACCAGATCGTTACCGGTGTGTGGCTGGCGATGCTGTACAAGCCTTCCGCTGCCGAAGCCTTCGCCTCGGTCGAATACATCATGCGTGATGTCGACTACGGTTGGTTGATTCGCTACATGCACTCGACGGGTGCTTCGGCATTCTTCCTGGTGATCTACCTGCACATGTTCCGCGGGCTGATCTACGGCTCATACCGCAAACCGCGCGAACTGCTGTGGATCATCGGTGTGATCATCTACCTGGTCATGATGGCCACCGCCTTCATGGGTTACCTGTTGCCGTGGGGCCAGATGTCGTACTGGGGTGCGCAGGTTATCGTCAACCTGTTCGCCGCCGTGCCGTTCGGCATTGGTGAGCCGCTGTCGATCTGGATTCGTGGTGACTACGTCATCTCCGATGCCACCTTGAACCGCTTCTTCGCACTGCACTTCCTGCTGCCGTTTATCCTGGCTGCGCTCGTGTTCGTGCATATCGTCGCGCTGCACAAGGTGGGTTCGAACAACCCCGACGGTATCGAGATCAAGAAGAACAAGGATGAGAATGGCATCCCGCTTGATGGCATCCAGTTCCACCCGTACTACTCGGTCAAGGATATCGTCGGCGTCGGGGTGTTCCTGATCTTCTTCTGTGCGGTCATCTTCTTCTGGCCGGACTTCGGTGGCCTGTTCCTCGAGCCGCCGAACTTCGAGCCGGCAAACCCGCTGAAGACGCCGGAGCACATCGCACCCGTGTGGTACTTCACACCGTTCTACGCGATGTTGCGTGCGGTACCGCCGATGTTCAATTCGCAGTTCCCGGGCGTCATTGTGATGTTCGCCGCGATTCTGATCATGTTCTTCCTGCCCTGGCTCGACCGTAGCCCGGTCAAGTCGATCCGCTACAAGGGCATTCTGTTCAAGATCGCGATTGCCGTGTTCGTCGTCTCGTTCGTCGTCCTGGCATGGCTGGGTATGCAGCCGTCGACCGACTTGCTGACGTTGCTGGCGCAGATATTCACCGCGCTGTATTTCGCGTTCTTCCTGCTGATGCCTATCTACAGCAAGTTGGACAAGACCAAGCCGGTGCCGGAGAGGGTAACCAAATGAAGAAGCTGATCGCTGTTTTGACTCTGGCTTTGGCGCCGCTGTCGGCACTGGCCGCTGGTGGCGCGGTTCATCTTGAGCAGGCCAATATCGATCTGAACAACCACGCTGCTATCCAACGTGGTGCCAAGCTGTTCACCAACTACTGCATGGGTTGTCACTCGGCCAAGTACGTCCGTTACCAGTTGTTCAAAGAGGTCGGACTGAGCGAGGACGACATCAAGGACAACCTGATCTTCGCCGATAGCAAGGTTGGTGATCTGATGACCATCGCGATGCCGGAGAACGATGCCGGCAAATGGTTCGGCGCCCCGGCACCTGATCTGGCGTTGACGGCACGTATCAAGCACGGTGGTGCCGACTGGATCTATACCTACCTGAAGAGCTTCTACATCGATTCGTCACGTCCGATGGGCGTCAACAACACGGTGTTCCCGAATGTGGGCATGCCGCACGTGTTGTGGGATCTCCAGGGTATTCAAAAGCCCATCTACAAGTACCACGTCATGCATGACGGCCACGCCGTCGAATCGTTCGATACCGAGGCCGCCGCCAAGTCGATGGCCGACGAGAAGGGCGACGGCTACCGCATGGAACGCGTTGTCGAAAAGCTGGAAATGGTGCAGGCGGGCAGCCTGACTCCTGCCGAGTACGATCAAGTGGCGCGTGATCTCGCGACCTTCCTGGCGTACATCTCGGAGCCGATGAAGCTCGAGCGTCAGCGGATGGGTGTTTGGGTCATCCTGTTCCTGGTGGTCTTCAGCGTCATCGCCTACCTGATGAAAAAGGAGTGGTGGAAAGACGTCCACTGACCGCCACCGGCCGGTCCGTAAAGAAAGGCGCATAGTCTGATATACTATGCGCCTTTTTTAGTGTCCGGCGGATCACCCATCGGCCGGTAACGATCTGGAGATGAAACATTGATGACCGCAGTCGCCGCTCGCCGATCCGTGATGACCCTGTTTTCAGATCCCCAGAGTCTGTACAGCCATCGGGTCCGGATGGTTTTGGCCGAAAAGAACGTTACCTGCGACATCGTCGACGTCGATCCGCTCAATCTGCCGGAAGACGTCATGGACCTGAATCCCTACGGTACGGTGCCGACGCTGGTCGATCGCGACCTGGCCCTGTACGACTCGCGCATCATCTGCGAATACCTGGACGAGCGCTTCCCGCACCCGCCGTTGCTGCCGGTCGATCCGGTGTCGCGCGCCAGCGCGCGCCTGTACATGTTCCGTGTTGAGAACGACTGGTACGGCCTGGTCGACCAGATCCTGGGCGGCGGCAAGGCGGCCACCAAGGCGCGCAAGGAACTGCGTGAAGGTCTTACCGCGGCAGCCCCTGTGCTGGCCCACAAGCCGTTTTTCATGAGTGACGAGTTCACCCTGGTGGATGCCAGTATCGCGCCGTTGTTGTGGCGCCTGCCGGCGCTGGGCGTCGAATTGACGGGTACCGCGGCCAAGCAGGTCAACACCTATGCCGGTGGTCTCTTCACGCGCAACGGTTTCATCGCCAGCCTGACCGAGGAAGAGCGCGAGATGCGCCGCTAGTTGTTGGTGCAGTTTCTATGACATCCAATCGTCCGTATCTGATTCGTGCACTGTACGAGTGGTTGGTCGATAACGAATTAACGCCCTATTTGCTGGTCGATGCCGACCGTGACTCGGTACATGTACCGACGCGTTACGTCGAGGAAGGTCGGATCGTGCTCAATGTGAGCCCCAATGCGGTTCGCGATCTGACCTTGGGCAACGACCTGATCGCCTTCGAGGCGCGCTTCGGCGGTAAGGCGTTTGCGATATCCCTGCCGCCGGAGGCGGTACTGGGCGTGTATGCACGCGAGAACGGCAAAGGCATGTTGTTTCCGGAAGAGACGGACGACTCGCCGGAACCACCGAAGCCCACGACACCTCCGAACAGCGGCGGTGGGCGGCCTACCCTGAAGGTGGTCAAGTAGCCGGGCTCAGCGCTCTTTGCGGCGAAACGGAATCACCTTTCTCTCGCCATCGGGTTGTGCCGCCGGCGCTTCTGTTTCCACCTCCGCTTCACCTTCGATGATATGCGGCAGGCCGTCGTCGATGCTCTCGAGCTGCGTGCCGAGCATCAATACGTAGCCGACGCGCCGGCCAACACCTTCAAGACTGAATTCGAAGCGGAACATGCGGCGGATGCGCAGGCCTTTGTCCGTCCAGCGGATACCCATGCGCACCAACGACACGGTCTCGTCGAGAAACTGCAATCCGCGGTTCTGACAGTAACGGCGCGCCAGGGTTGTGGCGAACTCGCGCGCTCGCGCGCCATCGAGCCAGACCAATACCAGGCCGCCTACCAGCAGAAGTGCAAACAGATTCGTCATCGTCGAAGTGCGCAAAAATATCGGCTCGACCCTACCCGCAAACCAGCTGCCGATCCAATCGGGGTTTTCAGGATCGTTTGCGCAGGCCGCCGACGATGTGCAGCGCACGCGCCTCGAAGCCATCCGGTTTGCCGGCCGCCAGCCACAGCGCCAGATGGAGCGGTCCGTAGGTGAGGGCACCGATAACGATCAATGCCGCAACGCTGGCGATGTCGGAACCCAGGCCGCTGCCGGGTGGCGGCAATACCTGCATTGAACCCCAGAGAGCAGCAACCATGCCGGCAACGGCCAACACAGAGCGCCACGAAGCGGCCAGCAGTGCGATCGGGTTGACGCCGGTGTGCCGGCGCAACATATCCAGATTCACAGCGAGTTCGAGGTGGGCGACGACGAGCCACGCGACCAGCAGGCCCTCGAAACCCCCCAATCTGATGCCGATCCACAATCCAGGTATTACATACGCCAGCTTCAACAGTTCGCGGCGGAACAGCGGCTTCGTATGCCCCTTCGATATCAGCACCGTGTCGCCCATGCTGGAGATCGCCGACAGCGCGCCGACCACCGCGACGAAGCGCATCACGTCGATCGCCCCCAGCCATTGATCGCCCAGCAGCAACGGCACCAAGCGGTCCGCCAGCATGACAATTCCCAGACCGATCGGCAGCGCCAAGCCGACGATGCTCGTCATGGCGTAGCCGAACGCCTTACGGTGATTGCCTTCGTCGCCTGACAAGTGGGCGAGCGCGGGTAGCAGGGCGCGCCGGATCGGCGTCAGCACTTCGTGCGTTGCCATGTTGGCGATCTCTGACCCCACATGCAGCACGCCTACCTTGGCTGCCGGCAGGTAGGCGCCGACAAGGAAGAGTTGCGCCCTGCCGAGCACGGCGGTCACCAACTGCCCACCCATCAGCCACCCCGAGAAATTGATCAACCGTCGAAATGACGCCAGTGAGAAGCGGGGGCGTTCACGTGCGAAGCGATAGGTCATGATGACGCTCGCCAGCGTTGCTGCAATATTGCCGACGATCAGCGTCCAGTATTCGCGATAGATCAGGGTCAGCGTGATCGTTACGAAGAATCCCGCGAGCTTGGTCGTTACCTGTAGAACGAACTCTCGCCGCAAGTCCATGGCCTTCTCGAACCATGACGCCGACCAGGCGCATGTCGTCCATCAGCGCGGCATAGGGATATGCCCCGAGCAACAAAATCAGCGCGATACCGCCACCGCGGATGGCGTTCATCGACCAGGCGGTGTCGAAGTCTGCATCGCTGGTATCGCGCAGCGAGATCAAGGCCTGTTCGAAGCGCAAGTCGCTCAGGGTCTGGATGACGAAGTAGAATGCCGAAGCCAGGGCGACGATGCCGAAGTCATCCGGCGTCAGCAGTCGCGCCAGGATCAGCGTGCTGATCAGGCCGATCGATCGCACCACCAGGCGGCTTCCGGCGAGCCAGAGGCTGCTGTGGGCGACGCGCTGCGATAGAGACGGCACGCTCAGTCAAAAGCCTCGTATTGGACGGTGTTTCGCTTGGCGGCGGAATGGCGATGCATCGCTGCGTAAGCCGGCCGGTGCCGAATACCGCGTTCGAGGGGTGTTGCAGGCGAAGCAGGACATAACGCTGGCATCTTACTATCGCGCTCACGCCTGCGGAACGATCTCAGCGCAGATGGCCGTTTCTGCACGTCGGGGGGTACAAGTGTCGCGAGCGGCATGGCGGGTTCTGCTGGCGATCCGTAGCGACGAGAAAGTGCTTAATAGTGCCCGACCTTGCCGGGGAGCAGCGCCTGTTACATGCTCCGACTCATTGGGCGTTGGCCCTTGATTGACTGAAACGACATGCCGGCCCGATTGACCCTCAGCCTCATCACCCCAGTTTTCAATACCCCGCCGGACTATCTGGCGGCTGTGGCCCAGTCGCTACCCGCCGCCGTAGGGCGGCACAGCTACGAATGGATCATCGTGGACGATGGCAGCACCGACGGGCGAACGCGTGCGATGTTGGGTGAGCTCGCAACGCAGCCCGAGGTCCGGTTGTTGACGAATACCAAGAACAAGGGTGCGGCGGGCGCTCGCAATACCGGAGCCGAGGTGTCGCAGGCTCCCTTCCTGGTGTTCGTCGATGCCGACGACCTGTTGCAGCCGGGTGGGATTGAATCGTTGCTTGATGCGATCACCAACAATCCGCAGCTGCGTTGCGTGGTGGCCGATTTCGAGCAGTTCGAAGACTCGCCGGGTGACGTTGACGTTGCTCCCGAGCTGTTGGCCGACAGCGAGTGCGTGCCGGCGCATGAACCGGATATCGCGCGCCGATTGATCTTCGAAACACTGTTCAACCAAGGCTCTTACGTGGTCGAGCGCAGTCTGTTTTTCGATCTCGGAGGGTTCGATGAGCGCTTCCGAATCGGTGAGGATTGGTTGTTGTGGATGCGGCTTGCTGTGCGCAAAGAGATCTACTTTTGCCGGCGTCTGGTGATGTGGCAGAGGCGCGGTCATGTGTCGGTTATGTCGGGTAGTCTAAGCGCCACGCAGGCGGTCGTTGCGCCGTACCTCGCTGCACGCAGGGACACGCAATTTGTCGATCTGAAAAAACCGCTGCGTTGGCGCATCAGCAAACTGTACGGCCTGCTCGCACAGCGCAACGCAGATGGAGGAAGCTATTGGAACAGCGTGCGATTCGCCATGTTGGCGGCGCTGTGGTCGGTCAATGATCTCGGGCAGTGGTGGAATGCCGTCCGCGTAGCCGCCGGACGGGCGCCTCGCTAGCGTTGCTTTCTCGTCCAGAATGCTTCGTAGCTGCTGTACGCGCTTCCCCAGGTAAAGGTTGTGGCCACGCGTCGTTTCATCAGGTTGATCTGGCGTCCTGTCTCGGTAGGGTTGAACAGCGCATCGTCGATAGCCTGGGCGAGGGCATCCGGATTCTCGCTTTCGGCAAGGTAGGGGTAATAGCTGCCCAGAACCTCGGGTATGCCGCCAACACGCGTTGCGACGATCGGTGTCTCCAGGTATCCGGCCTCGAGCAGCGTGATGCCGAAAGGCTCTTCGCGTGATGGCTGCACCAGCAACCGGGCATTGCGGATCGCCGCCAGCGTTCTGCCGTGGTCGAGATCGAGAATGAAAAACACATGGTGATGTAGGCCCAGTTGCCGGACTGTGCTGCGCAGCGTCTTGAGATGCGGTGTGTTGCGGCCGATAAGTACCAGCGCCGACTTCAGTCCTTCACGCAGCAGTTGGGTGTAGGCATGCAGCAGCACGTCCTGGCCTTTCTTGTGCTCGAACGTGCCGACGCTCAGCAGGTAGTTGTCGAACTCGCCGATGTTGGGTTGGTAGTCGACGTGTCTGCTGTTGTCCAGCTCTTCGATATCGATGCCGTTGTGAATCGTTACCACCCGGCGTTCGTCGATCTTCAGGGTGTTGCGCGCGCGCCGGGCGAGATCGTCGGAACAGCAGATAACGCGATGCCCCTGACGCAACATCCAGCGCAGCATCGCCATGCCGCCGGGACCCAATGCGCGCAGCTCGGTAAGATCGGCGCCGTGCAGCGAGTACAGCAGGCGCAGTTTCAGCGGCGTGAACGCTCGCAGCATAGCGAACACAAAGTAATGCAGGCCGACATAGTGCATGCTGACGATGCGCACGTTGTTTTCGGAGATGAACCTGCGCCATTCGGCAAGTTGTCGGCGCATGCTGAAGGCGAAGCCCGCCAGGTTGCGCATCGGGTTCTCCGGGGCGAGCGGTTGGCGAAGACGGCCGGAGATCAGGGTGATTCCCTCGTAGTCGCCCTCTACGAAGCGTTCGTGCGACCAGTCGGCGCAGAAGATGATGGGGCGCAATCTGTGGCGCCGCGCGGCCTCGCGCGCAAGATTCAGTACCACCTGATTAACGCCGCCTGCGGCGGACAGTTCCCAAGGCAATACAAACAGAATGCTGGGTCGGCGTTTCATATGGCTACCTTTCAGCGGCTGCTGCCGACTGCATGCAGCGATCTATCAGGTCAGTCGATCTCGTCGTAAGCGGCTACGGGCGTCGAACATGCGTCGCGAAGCAAGCAATACCGCTGCCATGCTGCCGAGGCCGGTGCCGGCGGCAATCAAGAACAAAATCAACAACTGGTACTTGGCTGCTTCCATTGGCGGACTGCCGGCGAGGATCTGGCCGGTCATCATCCCTGGCAGGCTGACGATACCAGCCGTGCTCATGGAGTTCACGATTGGGATCAAGCCGGCGCGAAGTGCGTCACGCTGTATGTCTCCGATCGCCTGGACTGCGGTTTGCCCAAGCGCCAAGCGTGCTTCGATTTGATGGCGTTTGTCGAGCGTCTGCCGGGTCAGGTTGTCTAGGGCAACCGCGATGCCGTTCATCGTGTTGCCGAGCAGCATGCCCAGTAGCGGGATCGCATATTGTGGGGTGTACCACGGGGTCGGTTGCAACAGCACGACCAGTGCGAGTATCGCGATCGAGAACGACGACAGAAACATCGACAAGGCGCCGGTGCCGTAGCCCCACACGCCGCGTAGCCGATGTTTCTGTCGCGCCATGACTTCGTAGCCGGCGACAGCCAGCATAACGAACGCGAGCAGGGCGACCAGCCCGGGGTGTGCGGCGCTGAACAGCGTCTTCAGCACCAGCCCGAGCAACAGTAGCTGAACGGTGCTGCGGGCGCCGGCGATCAGCATGCGCCGCCCGATGCCCAGGCGCAGCTGCCACGACAGTATCGCCAGCAATACCATCAAGCCGGCAGCCAGGCTCAGATCCCATGGCGACAGCAGAATCAGGCCGCTAGGCGACATCGTCTTGCCTCAAAACGCCTTGCTCGATGTGCATCACGCGATCTGCAATGCGCGCTCGTTGCGCTGGATCGTGGCTGACCCACAAGACGCAGCCATCGGTGCTTTTGCGCCAAGTGTCGACCAGCTGCTCTACCCGTGCGGTATTCGATTGATCGAGGTTTGCGGTCGCTTCATCCAGCAGCAGCACGCTGGGACCGTGCGCCAGGGCGCGGGCGATCGCCAGGCGTTGGCGTTCGCCGCTCGAAAGGCGCTGTACGTCCCAGTCGAGCACTTCGTCGCTGAAGCCGAGCGCCTGCAATACACCGCTGTCCCAGTGCTCTGCATGGTCACGTACCTGTTCGTGCCACCATGCGCTTTCTGCCGCCACGTACATGACCTGTCGACGCCATTCGGGTGCGCGCATATCGCTGCGTGCCTGGTCGTTCAACCACAGTTCGCCCGCGGCCTCGTCGAGATCGGCGATGGCGCGCAACAGCAAAGTCTTGCCTGCGCCCGACGGGCCATGCACGGCAACGCATTCGCCACGGCCAATGTTGAGCTCGCCAGCGTTCACCCCGTTGCCCGCCAGATTCTTGATACGCAGTGTGCTCACCGGCGACGGGTGAAGATCAGATCCCACACGCCGTGGCCGAGGCGATGGCCGCGCTGTTCGAACTTGGTCAGTGGGCGATCATCCGGCCGCGGTGTGTAATTGCCGGGGCCGGCGCGATTTTCGAACCGCTGCGCATCGCTGCTGAGCACGTCCATCATGTGTTCCGCGTAGTGTTCCCAATCGGTGGCCGCATGGAAGAAGCCGCCTGGTCTCAGGGCGCGCGCGATCTTGTCGAGGAAGGAACGCTGCAGGATGCGGCGCTTGTGATGGCGCTTTTTGTGCCAGGGGTCGGGAAAGAACAGGTACACGCCCGAGAGGCTGGCGGCGGGGATCATGTGGTCGAGCACCTCGATGGCATCGTGCCTTGCCACGCGCACATTGGTGCACCCGGATTCCTCGAGTTTCAGCAGCAGGTGCCCAACCCCCGGGCCATGCACCTCGATGCCGAGATAGTTGCGTTCGGGATGGCGTCTCGCCATGTCCGCCAGGCTCTCGCCGTTGCCGAAGCCGATCTCGACGAACACCGGGTTGTCGTTGCCGAACAGCTCGGCGAAATCAAGCGGCATCGGCGCGTACTCGACGCCCCATGTCGGCCAAAGGGTATCGAATGCCCGCTGCTGGCCGGGTGTGAGTCGCCCTTCGCGGAGCACAAAGCTACGAATAGGACGATGTGGTCGTTGTTGTTCAGACATGCTGATGTGCTTGGCGGCGCTGCTTGGCTGGGGTAATGCATCCGGGCGAAAGGTCATTTCGCCCCGTTGCCGCATCGCAGGCTGCGCGTCAGTCGAAAAACAGGCCGTCGACAGGCGAGGATGCCGACGCATAGCGCCGCGCCGGCATACGACCGGCCAGATAGGCTTCGCGCCCTGCCTCGATCGCCTTGCGCATTGCGCTTGCCATCAATACCGGTTTGCTGGCGGCGGCGATGGCCGTGTTCATCAGCACGCCGTCACATCCCAGTTCCATTGCGACGGCCGCGTCGGAGGCGGTACCCACGCCTGCATCGACCAGGACCGGTACCGATGCGTTCTCAACAATGGTGCGGATGTTCAGCTTGTTGCGGATGCCCAGGCCGGAGCCGATCGGCGCGGCCAGCGGCATGACGGCCGCGCATCCCATCTCTTCGAGCTGGCGCGCGATGATCGGATCGTCATTGGTGTAGACCATGATGCGGAAGCCGTCCTTGATCAGAATCTCGGCCGCTTTCATTGTCGCGACGACGTCAGGAAACAAAGTCTTCTCGTCGCCCAATACTTCGAGCTTGACCAGGTCGTGACCATCGAGCAGTTCGCGCGCCAAGCGGCAGGTGCGCACGGCCGTGTCGACGTCGTAACAGCCTGCGGTATTCGGCAACAGGGTGTACTTGTCTGGCGGCAACACGTCGAGGATGTTGGGTTCGTCGCTGTTCTGGCCGATATTCGTCCGACGCACCGCGATGGTGATGATTTCGGCACCGCTCGCCTCGATGGCGGCGCGCGTTTCGTCCATGTCCTTGTATTTGCCGGTGCCTACGAGCAGGCGCGAGTTAAAGGTGCGGTCGGCGATGACCAACTGGTCAGCATTCGTTTCAGACATCGCTTTTTCTCGGTTGAAGATGGTGATGAGGTGTTGCTTTGCGGTGACGCGGCAGGCCGATCAGCCTCCGCCGATCGCTTGCACGACCTCTACGCGGTCGTCGGCATGCAGGGGGTGCGAGGTATGCTGACTCCGCGGGATGAGCTCCTCGTTGATCTCGACGGCATAGCGTTTATTACCCAGATCAAGCGTGGCCAGCAAGTCGGCCAAGGTACTGTCGGAAGTCACCTCGCGTGGTTCGCCGTTCAGCAGGATATGCATGGCAACATCTTTTCAAATATATGAAACTAGACGCGATTTTACACTAAACTCAACAAGCGAATTCACCCTTGTCGCTGTTGATCCGGGATATCACTTCTAATTACAACAACATGGAGGCCCTGGGTGGCGAATCTGCACGAAAACCTTATCTCGCTCGAAGAGGCCGTCACACTTGACGGCCTTTTTGCGACGCGCGTTAAGCGAACGCCGGACCGGACCGCGTATCGCTACTTCGATAAGGCCGCCAAATCGTGGCAATCCTATACCTGGGCGGAAATGGCGCGCGAGGTGGCGCGTTGGCAGGCGGCGATCGCCGGCGAGCATGTGCCGCGCGGGGGGCGCGTGGCGATCCAGTTGCGCAACTGCGCCCAGTGGGTGATGTTCGACCAGGCCGCGATGAGCCTGGGCTTGGTCAACGTGCCTTTGTACACCGACGATCGGCCAGACAACATCGCTTACATTCTAAAAGAAGCCGACGTGCACGTGCTGCTGGTGCAGGATGCCGGGCGGTGGCGCCGGCTGGCTGAGGTGGTCGGCACCGAAGGGCCGCTCAAGCGTATCCTGATTCTCGACGACAGCGATGTCGCGCGAAAACTGGCCGCACAAGACGATCGCATCCGTATCGTGGCTGACTGGCTGCCGGCGCAGGCGGGTGAACTGCAACGTCGCACCGGGCTCGACAGCAAGGCCCTGGCATCGATCGTATATACATCGGGTACGACCGGCCGACCCAAAGGCGTAATGCTCAGTCACAGCAACATGATGTCGGTTGCGCATGGTGCCTTGACCCTGTTCGATTGCTACCAGGAAGACGTTTTTCTCTCTTTCCTGCCGCTGTCGCACACGCTGGAGCGCACAGTCGGCTACTACCTGCCGGTGATGACCGGTTCGAGCGTCGCCTATGCGCGTTCGGTCGCTCAATTGGCAGATGATCTGATGACGATAAAGCCGTCGGTGCTGATTGCAGTGCCGCGCATCTTCGAACGGGTCCATGGCCGCATAGCGGATCAGATGGAAGAGCGCGGCGGCAGCGCAAAGAAACTGTTCAATCTGGCGGTATCAATCGGTTGGAAACGTTTTCTGCATGCACAGGGCCGCGGTCGCTGGCCGGTAAGCAGCATGCTTTGGCCGCTGCTCGATCGCCTGGTGGCCAGCAAGGTAATCTCTCGCCTCGGCGGAAACATCCGTGTTGCCGTGAGTGGTGGGGCACCGTTGAACGAAGAGATTGCGCGGGTGTTCATCGGTCTTGGGCTGCCGCTGGTGCAGGGTTACGGCCTGACCGAGACGGCGCCGATCGTCAGTGCCAACCCGCTGGAGAAAAATATTCCTAACAGCGTCGGGATACCGATTCGCGGCGTCAAGGTGAAGATTGGCGCGAATGATGAACTGCTCGTGAAAGGACCCGGCGTGATGCTGGGTTACTGGAACAATCATGCCGCGACGGCCCAGGCTATCGATCCCGATGGGTGGCTGCGCACCGGCGACCAGGCGCGTATCGACGACAGCGGCCATATTTATATAACGGGCCGCATAAAGGACATATTGGTGCTGTCGAACGGCGAGAAGATCCCGCCCGGCGACATGGAGTCGGCGATCGCGCTCGATCCCCTGTTCGAGCAGGTTATGGTCGTCGGTGAAGGTAAGCCGTACCTGGCGGCGCTAGTGGTGCTCGACGGCGATCATTGGCCAGGATTTGCGCAGCAGCAAGGTGTCGATCCGATGAGTCCGTCCAGCCTGACCGACAGTCGGGTACAGCACGCTGCGGCGCGTCGGGTGAAAGCGGCACTCAAAGACTTTCCCGGTTATGCCAAGATCCGGCAGGTCCACCTGTCGCTCGACCCCTGGACGGTCGACGATGGGCTGATGACCCCGACACTGAAGGTCAAGCGGCAACAGGTCTTGCAGCGGTTTGCTGGTGAGGTCGATGCTATGTATCGCGGTGGGCCCGCGCACTGACAAGCGATTTTCCCTGAATGGGTGTTGCGTTTCGTCAGAGTGAATTAGAATTCGACCGATAAGCCGCCTATCGCCACGGCGGGTGTAGTTCAATGGTAGAACTTCAGCTTCCCAAGCTGACTACGTGGGTTCGATTCCCATCACCCGCTCCATGTATCTCTTCATTTCGGCGATGATATGCCGCACTTACCTTCGCTACGCTAGCTAGGTGGCGGAATGCGCTTGGCTTACGCGGAGTGGGCTGGTTTGTTCGCTGAACGGGTGCACGATGCTGTGCGGAGATGCGGCGTGATAGCAACGTACGGAAATCTTGGCCGCAGCTTGCACTACTAGCAGTTGCCACGGGATGTCGGCGCCAGCAAAAAACCCGGCATTGAGCCGGGTTCTGGTGCGATCTTCAACTCTCGTGAATCTATGATTTGCTGAGTCGACGACGTTGAATGCCGAGTCCTGCCAATCCCAGGCCGAGCAGCACGAGCGGTGCAGGAACTGGGACGCCGGGAGTAGTGACTTGTCCTCTGTCGCCAATAACCATGTCGTCGAAGCCAAACCGGTCGCTGCTGCTGGTGTTCCGTACATTAACTTGCTTATAAGCAGTTGCCGTATCAACGAAGCCCCAGAAAAGCACATTGCCGTTAGAGCCGTCACCGTCAACGATCACCGTGAACGACGTCATCACATCATTGATATCGATCAGGTCCACAACCAGATCGCCACCACTATCCGAGATGTCGGTGCCGTAGAAACCGAAGGCCGAGATCGGAGTGGCTGAGAAATCGATATTCAATGCGCTGCCAAAACCAGCATCAAGGTGCTGGTTGCCTGACGTGGAGAACTGGCCTACCGGATTGGCGGTCGTCACTTCGACCGAACCACCGCTGGAGGTCATGTTCGCAGTCAAGTTTCCAGTGCTGCCGGGGAAGGACAATGCAAACGGAGTTCCTGTTCCGTTCGCAAGCGACTCGAAGTCTTCGTTGCCAACGGCTGTCAGGTTACTCAAGAAATCGTTGCGGGCGGTCTCAGCGTTGCCACCAACTGGTACCGATGACAATGTTCCCGGATCTTCGCCGAAGAACAGGATCGGTGCAGCTTGTGCGCCAGCGCTCATTCCGGCTACCAGCAACAAAGCGTGTGAAATTTTCCAAAAGCGACACATTATTAATTGCTCCTAAATTCTGTGCACAGGCATTTGTTTTATGCCTGAAATGCGGGTGGCGCGGAGATTGGCGCCACCAAAACGGTTCGCACTCAAGCAGGTAAGCACGAAAAATGCCAGCGTTGTAAGTAATTGACTAAAAAGCGTATTTTTGTCGATCACCTCTCTTCTCCGATGGGTGTTAGTAAAAAAAACTGACACGCATGTGGGAATGCGGGTCATTCCGCGCCGCATGTCATTCTCGGGTTTGTGCGCCAGACGTGGATATCGGCGTACGTGGGGTTGTGCATCCAAGGCACGGGTAGAAGATCCGATTCCGACTCGTATCACCGAAGTAGCGATCAATAGGGGTGATGCCGTCTTCCGTTGGTGCCCCCTTTGGGCAAGTGGCTGGTTTGGCGGCAGCCGCGTCACCGGCAAGGTTGATGCCCCGGGCAAGCGCTGCCCGCAAGCAGGAATGGTTACCGCGACTGGTGGCTAGAGGGGCTGACACGCCTTATTGATCGACGAAAAGCGCTTTTGTTGAGTTCGAACGCGCCGGAGTTTCCAGCTCTTATGGATCGGCGGACGCTGAATGGATGCGGGGTTCTGCCTATTGCTCCGGCCGTCATCTCTCACGTGTCCATAGGAGTTTCGCCGGCCGAGCCTGGATCGATGAGCGGATAGTTTCGGTATTCTGAATTGTGTGAATAAAACTGGGCCGGGCGCTGCTCACTGACTTTTCCGCCCCAGTTGGCGAAAGCTATCTATTGGAGTTATTCGGCCACCGCATCGCGCAATGCGCCCGCGATCTCCTCCGGGTCATCAGAGTGGTGTACCAGCTCGCGGATAATGCCGTTCTTGCCGACGACATAGACGATCGACGAATGGTCCATGGTGTAACCCATCTCGGAATCGTCCAGTTTGACCTTCTCGAAGATGACGAAATGCTTCTGCGCGACCTGGGTGATTTCTTCCAGGGTGCCCGTCAGGCCGATGAAGCTGGGATCGAAGTAGCGGGCGTATTCGCCGACTCTCGCTGCGTCATCGCGTTCCGGGTCGATCGTGATGAAGATGGGCTGTACCTGGGCGCGCTGCTCGTCGGTGAGTTGTTTGAGCCCGGCCGCTATGCCGCTGAGTGACGTAATGCACACATCGGGGCAATGGGTGAATCCGAAGTAGATCGGTACGATCTTGCCTTTGAAATCGTGCAGGCTGACGGGGCCTTTGTCCGAGGTCAGCGTGAAGTCACCGCCCAGGTCCGGGTACCCCGTTGTTTCCTGCTTGGCGGGTTTGCCTTGCATGCCGGCCCACAGGCCGATGCCGATGCTGACGGCGGCCAAAACGGCGATGAGGAGTATCTGCTTGACGTTGTTCTTCACCTGATCCTGCCTATGTTGCTGGAGGGTTGTACCGCATCGGTGCGATCGCGCATGATTGTCAGCCCAACCCAGCGTGTCAAATTGCCGATGCTGAAGTTTTACGAAGCGCGTGACAGTCTCGAAGCCCGACAATTGATCGATGCGCTTTCGGCCCATCGCATCGAGGCGACGGTACTCGGAGAATATCTCAGCGGCGCCGCGGGCGAATTGTCAGCTCTCAATTTCCCCTGGGTTTGGCTGATCAACAACGACGATTTGCCGATCGCGCAATCGGTGCTCGACGGGTTTCTGGCCGCGCGTGGCGCGCTGCCGAAACCCGGGCCTTGGGTCTGCCCGGGCTGTGGCGCGCAGGTCGATGCCGGCTTCGAGATCTGCTGGCAGTGCGGCGCTGATCGCAAGTGACCGCTGACTTCTCGCAGCTGGTGCTTGCATGGTTCGATGAGCATGGCCGTAAGACCCTGCCATGGCAGCAAAATATTTCACCGTATCGCGTCTGGGTGTCTGAGATCATGCTGCAGCAGACGCAGGTCGCGACGGTCATACCGTATTTCGAGCGCTTCATGGCGCGATTCCCTGGCGTTGGCGATCTTGCCGCTGCGCCGATCGACGACGTGCTTCATCACTGGTCCGGCCTGGGTTACTACGCCCGCGCGCGCAACCTCCATCGTGCCGCGCAACTGGTCTGCGGCCGCTTTGATGGGGAGTTTCCGCGTGATCTTGAGGCGATGCAGGAACTGCCCGGGGTCGGGCGGTCGACGGCGGGGGCCATCCTGTCGCTGGCATGCGGGCAGCGGCAGACCATACTCGATGGCAACGTGAAGCGCGTGTTGGCGCGATTTCACGGTATTGAGGGCTGGCCGGGTACCACATCGGTACTGAATCAGCTGTGGGGACTGGCAGAACGCTACACACCGGCTGAGCGAGTAGCTAACTACAACCAGGCAATGATGGATCTCGGCGCGACCCTGTGCACCCGCAGCAAGCCGGCCTGTGATCGTTGCCCGGTGGGCCAACACTGTGTTGCACGACGGGCCGGTGAGCAGCATCGATTTCCGGGTAAAAAGCCGAAGAAGGCGCTGCCAGCGAAGTCGACACAGATGCTGTTGGTGCGCGACCCGGCGGGGTCGATCCTGCTGGAGCGTCGTCCGCCTGCCGGCATCTGGGGCGGCCTGTGGTGCCTGCCGGAGATCGAGCAGGGAAGCGATCCGCTCAGCTGGTGCACAAGCAGTGTCGGCCAGCAGGCCAGTATCGGCCGGCGCCTGCCGACAAGGCGGCATACCTTCAGCCACTTTCACCTGGATATCGCACCGGTCGAAATCCTGCTGAAACAGCCGGGTTGCGCCGTGTTGGAGCCGGGAAGCCGGCTTTGGTATAACCCGCGTCAGCCTGAAAACATCGGCTTGGCGGCACCCGTTGCGCGCCTGCTCGATGAGATCAGTAATTGAACGCAGTTTCGGAGATGTCAGATGGGTGAAATGGTGAATTGTGTCCGCCTCAAACGCGAAGCCGAGGGGCTGGACCGTCAGCCTTATCCGGGTGAACTGGGAAAACGTATTCTCGAGAATGTCTCCAAAGAGGCCTGGCAGGAATGGCTGCGCCACCAGACTATGTTGATCAACGAGTATCGCCTGAGCCCGGTCGACCCCAAGGCACGTACCTTTCTTGAAGAACAGATGGAAAAGTTCTTCTTCGGTGAGGGCTCCGAGGCGCCACCGGATTTCAAGCCAGAATAAGCGGTTGCGGGGCGGGTACTTGACTCATCTGGCCTTCGCCGCTTTAATACCGCCTCTTTCGCGCCACCTCCGGCGTATCCGACCTAATGCCCAGGTAGCTCAGTCGGTAGAGCAGGGGATTGAAAATCCCCGTGTCGGCAGTTCGATTCTGTCCCTGGGCACCATTCTCTCCTTTCTGTGCCACTAGCGACTTCATCTCTTCTGTAGGTCCACCCGCGGGGCTAGGGTTTACCGACTTGTCGTTGAGGCTTTCGCTCTGGCATTGAGCCCGTTACGTGGTTGGTCCGCATTCCGATTGCCATGCTCGAGCGGACTTGCGGTTCAAGCAGGTCCTGAGAAGACTTTCGAAATGGTTTTTGGGATGAATTTTTCTCTGGCTTTTCGGTCGTGGCAGAGGTGAAAAGCACTGCGCCACCTCGTTTCGCCATTCGGGACCTGTTATCCAGTGTCTGCGCCCGGTTTGGTTTCTGCTCGAATGACTCACGCGAAATGGTTGTGTCGTCGGCGTGATCGACTGTATCGCCCGGGAAACCAAGCCCACACTTGGGCCTTCAATCAGGTCAACTCCAATGCACCGGCTGTTCGGAAAGAATGCTCCGTATTGCTCCGTTTTCACCATACGGGCCGATTCAAATCGGGCGCCTTTCGGCATTGAGGCCGCTGCGCTAGCGCTACCGCTGTTGCTCCGTTGTTCCCAGCTCGCTTTTTGAAGATTTGATGTTTCGACACCATCACCAATCTACCTCTAGGCTCATAGATAGGCCGCAGGAAGCCCGGCGAACACTTCTTGAAGTAAGATGACGTGATGGTCTTGATCAAGCCTGCCCGTAAACGGCGTTAGCCATCCTTTTTGGGTGGCGTGTAAATGCCAAGGCATGTGATTTTTGTGAGAATGGATTCGCAATCCAATGGCACCAAAACAACCGGTATTTCCGTGCTCGCTCATTTCCTGCTGAATCGCCCCTGTATCGCCATCGCAACCGATGGGTTCAAAGTTGGTCGGCAAATCCAGTGCTGTATTTTTGCTCGCAACGTTAAGGGCCACGAGCAATTGCCCGAAAGCTTGGCCCCGTTCCGCATACCGCGCACCAATCTCTCCGCTGGTAATTTTTGCCTTGCAGGCAGTTCTTCAAAGTCCGTTCTGGATGGGCTCTCAACAACGATTGAACATGGCAGCCGACGTGTGTGCTCGCCTGCCCGCGCAACTGATGCCAAGCAATCATCATGTCGTTGACGAACCCGGCAAACAATGTGGGCGCTGATGCTCGCGGCTTACCGGCAACGAGGCCCTATCTCTGGTATGCCTTGATCCCCGCTCTGATGCTCTTTGTGCATGCGCTTGAGTTGGACGAACTCTACCGGGCGTTTGTGTACGGCAACGTCTTTGTGGTTGCTTGGATAGCCTATCGGCTGCACCGTCGAGACGGTGGCTTTCCGGTCGGCGTTGCTGCTGCGTTGTTGCTGCCGGCTGCGCTACTGACCGTGCTGTACATCACGTCCGGTCATGAGATAGCTGGGAAGGAGATCCGGCACCTGGTCGCGTTCACTTTTGTCGCAATCGGCTGTCTTTTGTTGCCGATGTCGACGAAGCATCTATCGAACGATCAGCACCGGATTCAGCTGTTGGTGGTCGCGCTGGTCATCGCCTACGCAGTTATCCAGACCGCCGCGATATTCATTTTTGAAGGCAAATACGGAACGACGAAGAACCCGCACTATCTCGCACACTACGCCTTGTTGTTGCTAGTGATCGCGCCTCTGTTGTACCGCGGACTGCCTCCTTATTTGAAGGTGGCGTTGTCATTGGCTGTAGTGTTGTTGGGTGTCGCCCTGCTGTATTCCTTTTCACGCCCCGCCTGGTTGTCTTTCTTGCTGACTGGGCTGCTCTATGTGTGGCTGATGCGCGGCCGCATTTCGTGGAGGTGGCCGGTAGCCATCGTATTTCTTCTCGGTGCTATCTACCTCTTCGATATCGGAGGCGTAGGCAAGCGCGTCGACGATCTCCTTGGCAAGATTACGGCAGAAGAGCGGGTGACCATCTGGCGCGATGCCTGGAATATGCAGTCAACGAGCACCGTAAGACAGTGGGTGGTCGGGCACGGCATCGATAGCTTCGAAGAAGATTTCAAGGCGTATTCCGACTATCACCATCAAGGAATCGATTTCAATGCGCCGCACAATATGCTGCTGGAGCTACTCTATACCGTCGGAATCGTCGGCCTGGTTCTTGTTGCGGCCATGATCGCCTACGTCTATCTGCTGTTGTTCCGGGCATTCAAGCAACTCGATCGATCCCCTTTTGCCGCGACACTGATCGCGGTGCTAACAGCGAATCTGCTTTTCATATCGATTACGGTCAGTTTCTTCAGTAGCCATCATCTGCTGGTATTCAGCTTGATTGCTGGGCTTGCAGTAGCGTTTGCGAAAGAGAAGCATCGCATGCGTACCGACTTGGCGGGAACATAGCCTGCAGTCGCCGACACTGGTCGACGCGAAATTGGATTGGAAAAAATTGTGGGGTGACTCCCCGCAAAGGTTGTTGCGATCTTTGCGATTCTCGTAAACCGAGATAGTCGCAAGCTGGCTTTTACCGGCTTATGTGTACATCCACCGCGCAAGGACGTTTCTACTTCGGGCAACTGCTCATCGTTGAGGGTTCGTTGCCGGTTTGGTGCTTTCTGTCTGGCCTGAAGCTGTTCAATCCATGTCTGCTCAACCATCAGCTCATGAGCTACATCAGCTGGCCTTAGCGGCGACTTCCGGGGTTAGGGCCAGTCTCAGAAAGTCCATCGATCGACGCCGCTGGCGGTCCAATTCATCGTTGATCCGGTTCCAATCCGGCTCTGCCAGGAAACTTTGAATATCGATGTCCTCCAACGACGACAGCAGCCGATCTTCCAGGCCGAACATGCGCAATAAAGATTCGAAGCGCGACATGCCACGGCTGCTGTTACCG
>MWSE01000020.1_pt1 | contig 53790 bp, 51 predicted proteins | sample 1021931 | NCBI WGS metagenome assembly MWSE01 (sample SAMN06338154, study PRJNA374545) | mollusc metagenome | biome: marine bay; material: sediment; isolation source: gill 28 cm from animal B | host: Kuphus polythalamius | place: Philippines: Mindanao | collected 2011-09-12 | reverse complement strand
CTGCGCAAGACGTCCAAGCAAGGTCGCTGGGGAGAGGGAGAGTTCGGCGCGCTACGGTTCTTTGTCGATGCCGAGCCATCGATCGCAGCAGCGCTGCGCGATGCCTTGTTTTTACGCGTGGTGAAGAGTTACGCATCGACTGCGGAAGAACGGTGGCAGTCATTGAGCGACGATATCATTGGTGAGGTGGGGTTTGCCGACGAAGAATCTCTGATCCGGTTTCCGGACAATGCGCACAACGCCTATCGACACCTAACTGAGTATTTCGCGTTCCCCGAAAAATACAATTTCTTCGATCTGCGCCTGGATAGTTTGCCTGTCTCCCTGCGGTCCAAAGAAACGATCGAGATCCATCTGGCGTTCGCTGATCTGCGGGCCGACAGCGATGCGTCGCGGCTCTTGCAGACCATCGCCGCTGAGCACCTGCGGCTGGGCTGCGTGCCGATCGTCAACCTCTTTGCGCAAAAGGGTGACCCCATACGCCTGACCGAGCGCAGCAGTGCTTACCCGGTCGTTGCCGATTCGCGCAAGGCATTCGCTTACGAGGTTTACTCGGTCGACTCGGTGCGTCGCGTGCGTCAAACGCCGCAGGGCGAATCGATAACCGAATTTCGCCCTTTTTTCTCGCTCTACCACGGCGAAACACCGGAGAAAGATGGCCAGTATTGGCATGCGCAGCGCAACCATCTCGTGGCGGAACACAGTCCCGGGTACGAGACCGAGATATCGGTCGTCGATGCCGATTTCGAACCGCTACATGCCAAATCCGATGTGTTGAGTGTCGCTTTGACATGCACCAACCGCGATCTGCCGCATCACCTTGCCACTGGTTTACCCGGCGGTGATCTGACGATGGAGGGCGGATCGGTCGCCAAGGCGATCAGCATGTTGCGTAAACCGACCAAACCCTATCGCTTCGACTATCGCGGAGCCGGGCAATGGCGCCTGATATCGCATCTGGCGCTGAATCACCTGTCGATCAGTGGTAGTGGGCTGAACGCGTTTCGCGAGATGTTGAGCTTGTACGATCTGCCTCGGACGGCGGTATCGCGTCGGCAGATTGTCGGGATTGCCGAGATCTCACAGCGTGACAAGACGGTCTGGTTACCCGGCAATCCGTTTGCGAGTTTTGTCCGCGGTCTGGAAATCACCTTGACAGTCGACGAGGAGAGTTTTGTCGGAACCGGTCTGGATATCTTCGCACGCGTCATCGATCGCTTTCTCGGCTTGTACGTCCACCTGAACAGCTTTATTGAACTGGTGCTTGTCTCCAGCCGAACCGGTGAGGAATTGGTCAGATGTGCTCCGCGCGCCGGCGAATCGATCCTGCTCTGATCGAGCAGCTGACCAGTGAGCCACAGCGGTTTGATTTCTTTCAGGCCGTGCGTGTGCTCGACCGCCACTTGCGCAAACAGGGCGCCAAAGAGCCGGTCGCCGATCGACTGAGATTCCGCAATTCTCTGGCTCTCGCATTCGCGCCCAGCCAAATAGAGACGCTCGATGTCGAGTATGCGAGCGACGATGAAGGTAATGAAACCGACCAGCTGCGAAGGGTTTCATTAACGCCGGCATTTATGGGGCTGTTGGGACTGCACGGTACACTGCCGGCGCACTATACGGAGCAAATCGCCGATCGCGAGCGTTACCATCGTGACCGTGGGGCGCGGCATTTCCTTGATCTGTTTTCGAACCGGTCGGTAGGGCAGTTCTACAACGCATGGAAGAAGTATCGCTTACCGCTTCTCTACGAAACTGAGCGCCATGACCAGTTTCTTCCGCTGGTACTAGCGCTCGGCGGTCTTGGTTTCGATTCACTGCGTGACCGGCTGCGTGACAGTCCTGGTAGTATCGACGATGAATCGATGGCGTACTTTGCGGGCATGCTGCGGCAACGCCCTGTATCTGCAACGACGTTGCAGACCATCCTGTCACAGTATTTTCGTACCAGCGTCAAGGTCGAGCAGTTTGTCGGCAAATGGTACACGCTACCGGAGTCGCAGCATTCTAAGCTCGGCGGTGCCAATGCCGCTCTGGGAAAGACCATGATGGTCGGCGAGCGCGTCTGGCAACGCAACCTACGTGTTCGTATTCGCATCGGGCCATTGTCTCGCGATCGCTATCTGGCATTTCTGCCGGGAAGTGAATTGTCGGCAGCGCTGCATAAGATTCTGACGTTGGCGACTTCATATCAATTCGAATACGAGATTCGTCCAGTACTTAGGGCCGCGGATGTTCTTCCCAGCCAGCTTGGAGCTGAGCAGCAGCCCCGCCTCGGATTCGACACTTTTCTTTGTACTCGCGCAGTGACGGAAGACCGTGACGACACGGTGTTTGAACTGCATGCCGCTTGAATAGGGATATCGTCTTATGAGCACTTCACTCAAAACACTGATCAGCAAGCTGAATGGACTCAGTCGCACGGCGACCGAACGGGCTGCCGTCATTTGCATGAATCGCGGCCACTACGAGGTGGACCTGGAACACCTGTTCCTGGCGCTGTGCGAGCAGCCGGGTAGCGATGTCGTGAAGGTCGCGAGTCGCAGCGATATCAGCGTCACCGGTCTCGAGCGTGAACTCGACAACGCGCTCGGTTTGCTCAAGACGGGCAACACCCGCACGCCGGTATTCTCGCCCCATTTGCAGAAGCTGTTCGAGCAGGCGTGGCTGGTCGCCTCGCTGGATTCGCGCCTGCAGCGCATTCGCTCTGGACACCTGTTGCTTGCGCTATTGACCGAGCCCGACCTCGTTCAGCTGGCCTCGCGTGGTTCGCGGGCCTTCGAGAAGATCAATCTTGGCGAGCTGAAGCACAACTTCGATGAGCTGACCCAGGGTTCGCTCGAAGCCGCAGAAGTAGCGGGAGAGGGTGGCGAGCAGGATATGAGTGACGGTGATGCCGACGCCGCCGCGTCTGCGATGCCGGGTGTCAGCAAGACCCCGGCCTTGGACCAGTTCACGACGAATCTCACCCAGCGCGCCCGCGACGGCAAGGTCGACCCCGTGATCGGCCGGGACAGCGAGATACGACAACTGGTCGACATCCTGCTGCGTCGACGCCAGAACAACCCGATACTCACGGGTGAGGCTGGCGTCGGCAAGACGGCAGTCGTTGAAGGGCTTGCCCTGCGTATAGCGGATGGAGACGTGCCGCCGCCGCTGGAGGGGGTTGAATTGCACGTGCTCGACATGGGGCTGCTTCAAGCAGGCGCGAGCGTCAAAGGTGAGTTCGAGAATCGCCTCAAGAATGTCATTGATGAAGTCAAAAAGAGTCCCAGGCCGATTATCCTGTTTATCGACGAGGCCCACACAATGATCGGGGCCGGTGGCCAGTCTGGTCAGAATGATGCCGCTAACCTGTTGAAACCGGCACTGGCGCGCGGCGAGCTGCGTACGGTCGCCGCTACGACCTGGGCCGAATACAAGAAATACTTCGAGAAAGACGCGGCACTGGCGCGTCGGTTCCAGGTCGTCAAGGTCGAAGAACCTACCGAGCCGCTGGCCGCAGCGATGCTGCGAGGCATGGTTCCCTTGATGGAAGAACACTTCAACATACGCGTGATGGACGAGGCTGTGACTGAAGCAGTGCGCTTGTCTCATCGTTACATCAGCGGCCGGCAGTTGCCCGACAAGGCAGTCAGCGTGCTCGACACAGCGTGTGCCAAGGTTGCCTTGGGGCAGAGCGCCACACCCGCTCTGATCGATGAAACCGACAAGCGCCTGGTGCGTGAACGCGCAGAGTTGGCCGCATTGGAAAAGGAAGCGGCCAGCGGCATGTGGCATGACGCGCGCCTGAAAGAGCTGAAGGCGCAAATCAAAGCGCTGGAAAAAGACCTTGATGACTACAAGGCCCGGCATGAGGCCGAGTCGGCCCTGGTCAAGCAGATCATCGAAATGCGTGCCGGTCTCGAAAATGGCGAGACAGTCGCCGAACCGGCCGTCGCTGCAGTCGGTGGCGGTGGCCGCAGGCGAAAAGCGGCATCGCCGCGCGCTACCGGCCTTGATGAACTGATCGCCAAGCTGCATGCCCTTCAGGGTGAAGAGCCGATGGTGCCTTTACAGGTTGATGGGCACGTCGTTGCCGAGGTCATCTCCTCGTGGACCGGTATCCCGCTGGGGAAGATGGTCAAGGATGAGATCAAGACGGTGTTGCAGCTCAAGCCATTGCTGCAGGCGCGTGTCATCGGTCAGGATCACGCCTTGGAAGCGGTCGCCCAGCGTGTTCGCACGGCCCGCGCGAACCTTGAAGACCCGAACAAGCCGAAAGGCGTGTTTCTCTTCGTTGGACCCTCTGGTGTCGGCAAGACCGAGACGGCGCTGGCACTTGCCGACATCCTGTACGGTGGTGAGCGCAAGCTGGTCACGATCAATATGAGCGAGTACCAGGAGGCGCATACGGTTTCCGGTCTCAAAGGTTCGCCACCGGGTTATGTGGGTTACGGTGAAGGCGGGGTGCTTACCGAGGCGGTCCGTCGCAATCCGTACAGTGTCGTCCTGCTCGACGAGGTCGAGAAGGCACATCCGGATGTCATGGAACTGTTCTTCCAGGTGTTCGATAAGGGCGTGTTGGATGACGCCGAAGGGCGCGAGATCGATTTCCGCAACACGCTGATCATTTTGACCAGCAACGTCGGTTCGAGCCAGATCATGCAGAGTTGTCTGAACAAGGCCGCGGAAGAACTGCCCGATCCGGATGACCTGGCCGAGGCGCTTCGCCCCGTATTGTTCAAACACTTCAAACCGGCCTTTCTTGGGCGGCTGAAGGTGGTCCCGTACTACCCGATCTCCGACGACGTGTTGGTGCAGATCATCGAACTCAAGCTTGGTCGGATTCGCGACCGCGTGGCGGCAAACCACAATGCAGATTTCGTATGGGACGACAAGCTGGTCGAGGCGGTGTTGGCACGTTGCACCGAGGTCGACTCGGGCGCGCGCAATGTCGATCACATTCTCAGTGGCACGCTGCTGCCTGAGATGGCCGAAACGGTCCTCGGCCGCATGGCGGAAGAGGGCGAGATTTCGCGGATCAAGGTGTCGGCGGGCAAGAACGGTGAGTTCAAGTACACCATGAAGTAAGGCAAGGCGATCGCTGAAGGTTGCCTACAAGGCACCTTCGCGCTTTATTGCGAAGTACTGGTTGACCAGCGCGATGGGTAGTTGGTCGGGGCGGATGTCCAGAATTCTCGCACCATGATGCATTAACCGCTCGTGGTTTTCTCTTCGCCGCCCCAGGTAGTCTTCGGTGGCCTGGAACTGGAGTGCCTCTTTCAGCGACGTGACCTCTCGCGATTCGATCTCGTCGAGCAACGATTCACGCATGTCCGCGACCAACACCAGGTGGCTGCGACGTAGCAGCTTGACGGCGGCCTCCAGGTCCGATTGGTCTTCATCATGGGTATTGGTGATGACCACCACCAGTGCGCGACGACGCTGGCGGGCGAGGAGTTCACTGGCAGCAGCCCGGTAATCGGTGGCTTCGAGTGTCGATTGCAGGTCGTAAGTGGCATTCAGCAGGCTGCTCACCAGGTTTTGGCCTTTGCGTGGTGCGTACCAGCGGCGCACGCCGCCCATCGTCATGAAACCCACGGCATCGCCTTGGCGCAGCGAGACGTAAGAGACGAGCAGTACGGCATTCAGCGCCTCGTCGAGATGCACTCGTCCAACCTCGGCATGGCGCATGCGACGACCGCAGTCGATAAGGAACATGATCTGCTGGTCGCGCTCGTCCTGAAATTCTCGCGAGATCAGTTTGCGCAGGCGCGACGTGGCTTTCCAGTCGATCTGGCGCAGCGTATCGCCGACACGGTATTCACGCAGTTGGTGAAAATCGCTGCCTTCGCCGCGTCGCTGACGGCGTTTGACGCCCATTTGGCTCTGCCGGTTATCGGTGGTCAACAGGGTGTAGTGTGCAATCCGCGAAAAGTTGGGGTACACACGCAGCTCCTGTGGCGTACCGACGGTTCGGCGTTCGCGCCACAGGTGCCACGGCGAGGTCATCATGATTTCGGTACCCGGCACTTGGTAAGTGCCACGCGTCGGCGGTTGCAGGCGGTAACGCACGTGCGCCCATTGATTGGGTTGCAGATCCACCGTTGCCGGCTGTCCCTCAACTTCGAAGCTGCCGGGATGAAGGTCATGCACTTCGCAGCGTAACGGCAGGCTGCTCGTATTACGCATCTCGATGACGGCTTTCGACCAGGTCCCGACCGGCAGGTTACGGCTCAGCTTGCGCTCGATGCTGGGCGACGCACGGCGGCGTTGGCGCAGCCGGTCGGCGATCGCGACACCGGCGATTGTCGCTCCCGAGGCCTGCCACACCACAACCAGGCCGGGCGCCATGGCGGCGACAACGCCGAGCCCCAACCAAATTCCGGCGCACGCCAGCAATGTTGGCGTCGGGTAGAACCTCATTGACGGGGCGCGGCGACGTTGGCCAGCATCTCGGAAAGCACGTCATCGGGCTGGTAGCCCTCGATTTCGAGGTCTGCCGTCAGCTTCACACGGTGACGCAGCACGGCCGGCGCAATCGATTTGACGTCGTCCGGTGTCACGAAATCGTTGCTGTTGAACAGGGCCTGGGCGCGAGCGCAACGCAATAAGGCGATGCCTGCGCGGGGGCCGGCGCCGGTCTCGATACCCTGCCAGTCGCGGGTGGTACGCACGATTCGCACGATGTAGTCGAGGATCGCCTTGTCGACTTCGATCTGCACAGCGGCACGTTGCAATCCAAGGACATCACCCGGGGTGAGAATCGGTTCGATCGATGAAATGTCCAACTGGTTGCCCACTGAGGTGGCCGTGACCTGTCGGATCATCTCGCTTTCTTCTTCCTCGCTTGGATAGCTGATCTGCACGTTGATCAGAAAGCGGTCGAGCTGCGCCTGCGGCAGTGGATAGGTACCTTCCTGCTCGATGGGGTTTTGCGTCGCCATTACCAGAAAGGGTTGCTCCAGCTCATAGGTCTTGCCTTCGATCGTTACCTGCTCTTCCTGCATGGCCTCGAGCAGTGCCGATTGGGTCTTGGCCGGCGCGCGGTTGATCTCGTCACCGAGCAGGAAGTTGCAGAAGATTGGTCCGCGGCGGATGCGGAAGGTCTCTTCCTTCATATCGAACACGGCGTGCCCGGTGACGTCGCTCGGCATCAGGTCGGGGGTGAGCTGTATGCGTGAGAACTTGCCGCCGACAGCCTTGCTCAGGCTGCGAACCAGCAGGGTCTTACCCAGGCCGGGCAGGCCTTCGACGAGGACATGTCCACCCGCGATCAGGGCGACGATTGTTTCGCGAATAACATCGCGCTGACCAATGATGGCCCGACTGACCATGGCCTCGAGCTCGCGCACTCGCGCAGCGGCTTGATCGATCGACGGTGTGGGTGCGTTGGCTTCGTTCATTGACGAAAGCTCCTCCATGGCAAATGCGCAGGTACTTCGGTCGAAGGGCCTGCGCCATTCAATGCAAGATGATTCGGTTCGAGATCGTTGAAATATCGATGGGTATTCATAGCGCTGATCTTAGTGACTGCAACAGGTTGCTTAGCTCGATGAACTCGCGCTCATTCTTGATCTCGTCGCGCAAAGCCCTGGTGACGTCTGACGGCGTGAGATCGGTTCGCGCTGCGATCCATTCGTCGCGCTCTGCGTCGTTCATGCTGCGCAACAGGTAGTGTTTGCTCAGCCAGGCCTGTTCGAGTTGTTGCTGGTTGTTTGCCAGCAGCTTGCGGGCGTGATCGAGTCGCCACAGAAAAATTGCACTGGCCGACAGGTGTTCGCCGATATCGCGTCTCTCGGCCTCAATCGGCGGCAGGGGCGGGCCTAGCCGCCTGTTCATCGACCACAGCAGCAAACCGAGCAGCACGATAAGCGACACCAGCGCTTGTGGTGCATATTTCCACGCCAGATCCCACAGCGAAGGCATATCGATATCGTGGACCAGCCAGACACCGACATCGCCGGGTGCGCCGACCAGCAATGCGAGGGTATAGGCATGATCCTGTTCGCCGATGCGCTTTGAATTCAGAAAGCCGATGTCGGACAACACGGTGATCAGGCCGTCACCGACTTTGTACTGAAGCAAGGCGAACCCTTGGTCGAGTGAAACCGAAGAAGTTGCATTGCCGAATTCATCTTGCAGATAGCGCCGATTCGATAACGTGATCCGGACGGGTTCTGCAACGTCGGTAAAGTCGATATCGACGTTCGTCTCGGCGGTGTTTTCCAGGCCGACGTCGAAGATGAAGGGTCGTTCGCGTACTCGCACGCCCAGGTCTGCGAGCAGGCTCGAGGTACCGCTGTACATGTCATCGTCATCGACCACCAGTGAGCTATCGGCTTCGACGATCAGTAAACCGCCGGATTCGACCCATTCACGCAGTTGGCGCCGGCGCTGTTCACCCGCCGGGGGAGAGAAGCGGTAGATGACGATCGCGTGATCGCGTGGCGGCAGACTTCGCCAGAGGTCGACGTTGGCGACGCTCTTGACGTCGTAGCCCAGTTTGTCCAGAAACCTTTCGGCCGCAAGCAACGGGTTGCGAATCGCTTTTTCCGAAAAGCCGCCCAGGATTTCGCGTTCGTCCTGCTCGAAATTGTTGAAGAACCAAGCGGTGACGGCGACGGTTGCCAACACTGCCAGGATGCCGACCGCGATCCCGATGAGCAGGCGCTTATTACGCATCGCTCGGTGCTCCGAAAAGCTGATGCCACGATTGAGTGAGCTGGGTGACCTGCGATGCCGGTGGCTCGATGTGGCCGTACGCACAGCGTACCCAGGTGCGCGTCAGTTCGAGAAAATAGCTGCTCTCGTTCTCTGGTCGTTCATCGGCAACGATGCGCTGGCATTCGTATTCGGTCGCACTGTCGGGTATGTCGATGTGCCGTTCGTGGATAAAGCGCGCGAGCGTTGCGCGGTACAGTAGGCTCATGGCCTCGCGCATCTTGTGCTCAGCCAGCAACTCGTTGACGGCCCTGACGAGATCGGCGGGTAGCGAGTCCGGTCGCACATCCATGCCGAACAACACCTCCGGGGCCGATCGCTTGGTTACCGTTCTACCGCGCGGCAGGTGATTGACCAAGCGCGCGATGTACGGCACCAATAACGCGATAAGCACCGCCAGGCCGAGCCACATCAGGTACTTCAGCAGGGTGGCAAGGCCCGACAGCCAGCCGGGTGTGCCGTCCCGCTCGAGGCTATCGAACCAGTCGAAGTCGGGATCGTCTTTCTCGCCGGTGTATCGCCAGTACTTCTCGGTGCGTTTTTCGCCGAAGTCCTTGCTCTTCAACACGTCGGTAATCGTAGTCTCCGCCCGATCGTGGCTAATGGGAAAGTCGGCCAGCGCCGCCTGGTCGGGGAATAGGCAGAGTGCCGCCGACAAAGCACCGGCGAGGACCATGGCGGCTGCGGTGGTCGAGCGAGCCTGGGTGAATCGCGGTGCGATACGCCGAAACGCCAACTCGATATCCCACGCCTCGAGCGTCGAGCGGCGTGACAGGTACAGGCCAAATCCACCGGCCACGTAGAACGGCGCCATAACCGAGATGGCGATCAGCCAGACGAGGTTGTTGAGCCACACAGAGGCATCTGAGCCGTCGATCAGAAATTCCCAGGTATCGGTGGTACGCAGCGATTCGGGGATAAAGAAGATGACCATCAGCACGGCGGAAAGCTGCAGCGCGCCTTCCATATGGACACCGGCAATCGTCAGCCAGGTGCCCGCCGAATGATTGCGCGTCAATACCTTCTGGCGCTGAGTTCGTTCGGTGCCACGCAGCCCTTCAAGGTGGGTAACCGGCATGTACAGCGAACGGTTCGGTGTCAGTCGACGGAACGTCAGGTTGGCCAGTAAAAACGGCAGTATCGCCTGGCGCCAATGCGACAGTGTCTGCCGCAGGGTCAGTTCTTCGCCGAACAGACGTCGGCTGAGCCAGAACAGCAGTAGCGGCTCGTACAGCGGTTTGAACCACCAGACGACGATTCCTGCCACCCAGGGCACGCTATGCAGCGCGACACCAGCGACCAACGCCAAGGGTAACGCGGTGATCCACCACAGCTTCCACAAGGGCAGGAACCATTGGCGTGCCATGGCAAAGCCCAGATCGACACCTTCCCAGGGTGTGCGATTGCGAACATTGGCGGTGATCTGGTCAATCTGCACGGATGTTTCTGCCGGCGAACGCGAGATAAAGAATCAGCAAAAGCCACAACGTGGCCGAAACCAGGTATTTGACCCCGTGACTCACTGCCTGATTGGGCGACCAGAATGCCTCGACGAATGCCGCGGCAAGCAACATGAACGCTGCACCGACCACGAGGTTCACTGCCTCGAGCCCGGCAACCTTCAATGCCTCGCTACGTTTGCGTCGGCCCGGCGCAATCACCGCCTTGCCCAGCAGCAGCCCGGCCGCGCCGCTGATGCAGATCGCCGTCAGCTCGAAAGCACTATGCCCGGCGACGAAGGGCCAAAACGTCTCGGTGAAGCCCAGTTGCGTCAGGTGGCCGGCAACACCGCCGATGACGACGCCGTTGAACAGCAGAACGAGTACCGTGCCGATCCCCGCCACGATGCCACCGGCGAACGTGCGAAACCCGATACCGATATTGTTCTGAATGTAGAATCCGAACATCATGAAGTTGCTGTCATCGGAGCGTTCTTCGGTGCGCCCGAGTTTCGGATTGGACGGATCGTACATATGTTCCATGCCGGCCACCGAATCGGCATCCATGACCGAATAGATGAAATCGGCATTGAAGTAGCAAGCGATGCCGACGGCAAAAGCCGGCACGTAGAACAATGCGGAGGCCAGCGCGAATGCACGCCAATGCCTGCGCACCGCGTTGGGAAAACCGGCCCACAGAAACATGATCAAACGCCACAGCCAGATACTCTTGCGCTGATAAAGCACGCGGTGACCGCGCTGCACGAGATCGTGGAGTTCTTCGACCAGGCCGGTGCTGTAGCGTCGGTGGCGGGCCAACGCATAGTCGGCACACACGCGTCGATACAGTGCGGGCAGTTCGGCAAGGGCATCGTTGTCGCGACGCCGAGCCGGCTCTCCGGCCTGCTCGATCAGTGCCGCCAATGAATCCCATGTCGGGCGTTGTTGATCGGTGAACTGCTGCTGCTTCATGAGCCGCTCACCAACCAACGCGCATGCCCAAGCACCTGTTTGACGGCCGCTTCACCCTGCGTATCACTCAGAATCTCTGCGAGCTCCTGCACGCGAGCAGGTGACAACGCCGCGCTGCGTTCGGCGAAATCGAGGATTGCGCGTTGATCTTCCACCGGTAGCAAAACCGGTAGGGAACGGGCGGACGTGTCGCCATTGTTGATCACCGGCTTGGAACTCTCGGTGTAAACGACCAACGTACCGGCGGCCAAGTCACCCAATCGCTGGAAGCGCTTGTTGACGATCATCGTGACCAGACCCACGGTGTACAGCAAAGGCAGAAAATCGACGACACGCAACAGGTTGCGGATCATCGATGCCGGCCAACCGATAGGGGTCCCGTTGTCGTGCACGACGAGCAGGCCGAACGCTTTCTTGCCGGGTGTTGCGCCACGCATGACTTCGAAAAAGACCGGGTACAGCCACTCCATAAAGAACATTGCGATCAGCAGTGCGCCGACGCCCAGGTCGGCAAACGGCATGACCGCCAGCGAGATGCCGAACAGCACCGAGTAGCGAATGATTGCATCGAGCGTGACAGCCAGGGCGCGCGGAACGGGGCCGGCCACGCGGAGGCTGAGATCCACACCTTCGGGTGTTTCGAAGGTGTGGACCGTATCCAATAACTGCATTGGAGCGGGTGGAGGCGCTTTAGGCGAAGGCGCCCATCAACCCGCCGAAGATCGCCAGGACGATACCCAGTACGGCGAAGCCAATCGCGATGTAGCCCAGAACTTTCTCCCAACCGCGCGTGACGCGCGCCGGACCGAAGCGGTTTGTGCCTTCGTCGCCGCCTTTGAACAACAGAAACAGTGCGAGGATCAAGTTGGCGAAAGGTATAACCATCGCGATCGCCCACCAACCTGAGGCGTTGAAATCATGCAGACGACGTATGGCAAAGATAATTGCCGGAATGATCGATATCACCTGGATCAGGATCACTACCGGTCCACCGGCCGCTGCCATCGTCGTTGGATCGGTGAATACCGCGCCGCCACCGGCGACGATGAACACGAGAAAACCGAACACCAGACTGGTCAACAAACCCCAGGCCAAGTAGCTGAGGCGCCCGAAACGGCCTTTCGGCGAAAAGGGGCCCGTTTGGTCTTCACCGCCGCTAAGAGGGACTGAGACATCGGCGCTTGGCGCCTGATAGGGGTTGGCTTGATCCGTCATTGTTTGGTTCCTTCACAAAGTGTTTTTGTTAGACGTTGCCTGGTTGCGGTCCACGCGGCTCCTGCTTGTTGGCGACGTATTGAGGCGATGCTTTAGCACTGCCCGGGTTGCGATTCTATCAAAACCTGTCGATTGCGAGGCAATTCCGGCTGTCCCTGGTGGGCTGTAGGAATTACCTGATGGCCGCCCGGCCGGGCCTGCCCTGATCCACGGTTTGTTCGGCTGCGTTGCCACGCGACGATCAGGCGTGCCGTCGGATGCGATTTCGCGGCAGGCCGATATGACGATCGAAGAAGCAATCTGGGAAGAGATTTTCGATTTGCGGGTTCTGCGAGGCGTACCGGGGCTGGCGGGAACACCGTTCGTTCTCGGATTGCTGGGTAGCAGCGGGTTGCCGTTGGATCAGGCCGGACTGCGTACGGTTGTCGTTCTTGCGTTGCGCGCCTTGTCGCTCATGCCCGTGGTTGGCGCGCTGCATGCCGACCGCTTGGCGAGACCGTGCCCGATGTGTTCCGACACAGCACCTGTGTTCCCGCTGCACGGAAGGCTAGTCGTGTAGCGATGCCCGAGACATCGTCACTGAAGGTACGAGATTCACGCAGCCGGCGATTTCGAACTGCCGCCTGATAGCGACCCTCCGGTCAGAACCGCGCGCATCGCTTGATCGACCGGGATGTCCAGCGGTGTTATCTGATCGCGCTCGAGGTAGAGCGTGTAACCGCCGAGCTGGTAGCTCATGGGCAGGTAGACCGCGACGCGCGGTGTGCCGTCGGGTTCGGCTTGTGGCAGGTGGACGTCGTGCTGCGTAATGAAACCGACCAGGCGTGTGCCTGCAATATCCACAGCGACCACCTGGCCGAGCTGGTCGTCGACGCCTTGACTGAACAGACGCGCCACATCTTTGAACGCCTGTACCAGGAGCTTGATCAGCGGAATGCGGTCGAGGATCTGCTCCACGGTGCCGACGACCCAACGGATCAAGAAGATGTTGCCGGCCAGACCGACGGCCAGCACGGCCAAGAAACCGACCACGAGGCCCATGCCGCGAAAGTACCAACCATGCGGCAGAATCGCGGCAATCATGGATCCGACGGTGCGCTCGGCCCAGCTGCCCAGCCAGTACAACAGCGCGATCGTCAACGCGGCCGGCGCAACGAGCACGATACCTTGCAGAAACCATTTCCAGACTGTTTTGAACATGTCGAACCTTCCAACGAGTGACGGAGTCGGTGCGCGATGCTGCGCACGGTGGCGGCGTAGGCGATTGCGGCGATTGATTGGTGCCGCCGGTGATCGGCGTTGCGCCGGCCACGCCGGCAGCTTGCATCGCTTGGTGCGAGTCGCCAACCTGTGCTAAATAGCATTTTCCCTTGTCCGGTCTGTAGCGGCAATCAAAGATAATGGCGACGAAAGAACACAACTGCCTGGTTGAGAAGTTCCGCACCTATACAGAGCTGGACGAAGCGGAAGAAACGTTACTCAATGGCCTGCAGGTCGACGAGCGGCCAATCGAGGCCGGTAATTTCGTGCATACCGATGGCGCTCGGTCTGAGCATCTCTACGTGGTCAAGTCCGGCTGGTTCGCGAGTGTCAAAGAGCTGGTCGATGGTACGCGTGCGATCACCGAAGTGGCATTGCCGGGTGACGTCATCGGGCTACGCGATGTCACGTTTCGCCAGCACCTGTCGTCCCTTCAGTGCTTGAGTTCACACGCCGTCATCTGCCCGTTCACCAAGCGGCAGCTGCATGGATTGTTCAACCGCTCGGTGAAGTTGACCGAAGCCTTCTTCGCCATCATGTCGCGTGAACACGCCCAGCTCGTTCAACGCCTGGTAACTGTGGCCAGGCGCGACGGCGTGCGCCGGTTGGCACATTTCATCCTCGAAACGGCGATTCGTCTCGAAGGTGTGCGCATCGACGTGAGAAAAGACTTCAATTTTCCGATCGATCAGCAGGACCTGGCGGACCTGACCGGCCTGAGTGCTGTGCACGTCAGTCGCTGCATGAGCGAGTTGAAGAGTCGCAGCTTGATATCCTACAGCCGTCACCGTATGCATATCCTCGACAGAGATGCGTTGGCGGAGCTGGCCGAGTTCGACGACGCATTCCTCCATCCGGATATCGACTGGCTACGGGCAATCGACGCGCCCGAAGGCGATCGCTCGAACTGACCACGAACGGGCGTCCGCTTGCTTTTACCGGCGGTGTCAGCCGGATTTGACTTGTTTGTCGAGCGTTTGATTGTCGAGATAGACACGCGCCTCTTCGCCCGGGTTGGGCAATCCGGCGATCTTCCAGGCATGTAGCGGGCCATCGAACAGGTCATCGAGACATGCTTCGTTCAGTTCGAGCTCTTCGCACAACAGGTTAGGTGGCAGAATGGTCCTGTGAGCGAAGTAGTGTGCCCGCAACTTCCGCGCAACCGCCAGGTGCTGATCCGTCAGATCCGTTAAACCAAGCAGGCTGGCAATTGCCTGTGCCTTGTCCGGGTTCCACGCAACGCCGGGTTTCAAGAAACCGTAGCCATCGAAATCTTCGTTGTGTCTTTCCATCTCTCTATCGCCTCGTTCAGTGCTCATAGGGTCGAAGTGTTCTTCGCCGTTCACGGTTGCCGTGCTGCAAGGCTCGTGCCCGCATGAATTACGCTTCGGGGGATATCAACCGACGCGTTGGAAATGAACCCCAATCAGCCAGCGGTGAAACGCTGAAATGGCCTTTCGGCCGTGTTTGCGCTGGTGGCATGTCTTGTGCACTTTCCGAAACAACGTCGCTCACCGCGGTGTGCGGCGAAACGTCAATAGCATGAATCGTGGAGGAACCTCAGATGGGATACGCCAAACAGAATGATATGCAGGGTGAAGGTGATCGCGAGTCGGCCAAGCGTTACAACGAGTCGACCAAGGAGTTCGTTGAATCGGGCAAAGTGAAAGACGCAGCCGAACGGGCCGGCGAGCAATCCAGCGACGAGGCGACGACTGCCGAGCGCAAAGGTAAGGCGCGCGCCAAAGAATTCGACCCGCAGGTTAAACGCGACTTCTCCGAAGGCGAAGATTCTTAAAGTCTTGTACCGAGAGAGCATCGACAATGCGCAGTTTCAGGCATCACGAAAGATGCTCGGCAAGCAGATATAACTAGGGAGTGATCCCGCCACCCAGCGCCCGTACAGGGCGCTTTTTTTTGTCCGACGAATCTTTCATCAAGGTTTACGACGGCGCGCTTGGCGGCAGCGGCTGGCGAAGGCGGGCGGTGTTGAAAATAGCAAATCTGGTGGATATAAGCCGCCGCGACACGGGCGGAAACACCCATTGACGAACCCTGGTTGAGCTCAACGCCTGAAGCACAGGCTTTATCCCGCTTGATGCAAATCTGGCACGGCGCTTGCGATGTCTGACTTGCCGGCGATGTGACCGGCTCAGAGGAGATAGAACATGATTGGTTGGGCTTTAACTTTCTTGGTGGTGGCGTTGATTGCGGCCGTATTGGGTTTCAGTGGTATTGCCGGTATGGCTGGCAACATCGCCTGGATTCTGTTCGTGGTCGGTTTGGTACTGGCAGTGGTCTTTGCAATCGCTGGCCGCCGTCCTACGGTCTGATGCGTGACGAATGCGCCGGCAGCATTTGCTGACCGGCGCAACCGGCGGCCACGTCGCTCCGACAACCTGGGGTCGCTATGTGTCGTAGAGACCAGATCAAACCTATAACGCATAAAAAATGCGATGCACCGAACAAAATGCAGAGTGATCGAACATCGCTCGGTGCAATTTGTGATCGCCGCCAAATCGGGCGCAGTGATAGAGCAACAGAATGATAAATCATGATTTACGCGTAGCAGCGTTTGCTGGGTTGGCACTGCTCGCTGCCGCGGCGTTGGCGCGAGGTAGTGACCGTAACAACGGCACGGCGCTCGTTTCGAGCGATGGCGTCGCATTGCTCGCAGAATCGGCAGTCGCGGGCCACAGCTTCCGTGCAATCAATGCATGCTCTGAGGCAGGGGAACCGGGTCGCACAAACGTTCTGGCTGCAAGCACTGAAAGGATCGCGCCAAGCATTCAGCCGATGGAGGTGGCGCCTGGCGAGCGTATTCGCAGCGACCGAATGCTGAGTCGGAGCGCAGGAGAACAGGTGGTGCCGATTCGCTTACTCGAAGGGGTCTGGTATCACAGCCCGGAGTCGCAGCCCGGCTTCGGTCGCAACCGACGCCTTACTTTCTTTTGAGTTTTGAAGATCACCCTGTTTGCCGTCCTCAGTGGGCGGCTTTTTTTTGCGCTGCACACGGCATCGTTCGCAGAGGCACCTTCACTAAGCATGCAGTCAGCCACCACGGAGTTGAATGGCGAAACGGCGTAAATGCGCAAACCAGGCAGGCCGATTCAGACCAATCGGTGGGCGCTGGGGGCGGTCGGAAGACCTGCATCCTTTCTATATCGGGGCGGCTCACGTTGCGACGTAGTTGGCATTCAACTTGCGATAAGGACAACGTAAGTTGAATAACCGGAGTTGGACATGAATAAAAACAAAGTCTTGGCCGCGATGACATTGGCCTTGGTGTCGACTGGCGCGCACGCAGATTACCTGCGCGATTCATCAGGCAGCATCGCACAAAACAGCTATGGCGAGTGTTGGCACTCGCGCTACCAGAAAGAGGCCAATGGCGTCGTGCCCTGTGAACCGGAGAAGGTCGGCATGGTGGTCGCCCTGGTACATGTACCGCCAGCTGAGCCGGTGAGTGCTTCGGAAACTGTGTCCGCGGTCTCTTTGGATGCCGATACCTATTTTGAATTCGACAAGGCGACCTTGAAACCAGGCGCGGCGGACAAGCTCGACATGCTCATCAGCGAGATCAGACAAGCCGAAGAAATCGGTCAAGTCACGGTAACCGGCCATACCGATCGGATCGGCAACGATGCGTACAACCAGAACCTTTCGGAGGCGCGGGCTGCAACCGTGCGCGATTATCTCGCAGGCCAGTTGGAGCTCTCCGAACGCATCGTTGCGGTCGGCAAGGGCGAATCGATGGCGACAACCCAATGTGACGGCAAAAGTGGAAATCGGTTGATCGCCTGTTTGGCGCCCGACCGTCGTGTTGAGGTGGATGTGGATGTCCGCACCGTGAACTGAATCACCTGCGTGTTGCTGAAGGCGTGAGTTGCATAACGTCCGTGTAACACCGAATCCGTAAAACTTGATCGCGAAAATTAACTGAAGAGGCCGTAGTCGCGGCCAGAGGAGAGAAAGATGAAAGCTATGGGAATGCGTATTGCAGTGGTGACCTTTGCGGCGATGCTGCTGTGGGCCTGTGACCAGGATGGGCCTGCTGAACAGGCGGGCGAGAAAATCGATAATGCTGTCGAAAACGCAGGCGAAGCCATTGAGAATGCCGGTGACAAGATCGAGAGCAGCACCAACAATTGATCGTTCGCCGGTCAGCGGCTCTGCTAGCGGAGCCGCTGACCATTGATCCCCGTTCGATATGCGCGATCAACTACGCCGAAATCGCGTGGTGATCGACATCAATCGGCGATAGCGCTGTCGAATATCGCGCTCGTCGTAATCCGCAAAGTCCTGCGCCTTGACTGCCCGCCAAATCGTTTCGCCGTGTTCCGCGAGCACATGCAAGCGTCGTTCACGGGTGGTCAAATCCGCAACCCGACAGAGTGACTCCATCAGGCTGATATTGACGGCGACATCCTTGGTGGCGAATTGGCGCAATGGTGCATAGATTGCCTTGATCAGCCCGGGGAAGGTGGTCTGCCTGATCAGGACGCGCGCCACGTTGTTTTCATCGACGAACGCGCTGCCGGGCAGGTCACGATCCACGATGTCGGCCACAGCGGCGCTGAAACCGTCGATGCAGGTGACTGCCGTACCTGGGTCGTTGATTCCCGGCGAGAGGGCGCGTGCCGCCAATTGGTTAAGCTGAGTGATCGGGTATTCCGGGTCTTGGACCGGTGTTCGGATCGGCCCGGCCAGGATGGTTTCCCTCAGCATCCGTACCGATGTCTCAACCGTGGTGGCATCGCCTGCGTAGACCTTCAAAAGGCAACTTCCGGCGACGACGAAATCGCCGGACCGCACGCGTACCTGCATCGCGCAGTCATTCTCGGCGCACCAACGGCACAGCGCGTCATAGTCGATCGTCTGTATGTAACCGCGCTGCTTCGCCGCGACGAACACGGGGCGATGGCCGCGGGCTTGGCGTCGCCACGCCAACGTGCCGTGCCGGCGTCCGTTTTCCCCGCTGGCTTCACCTACCAGCTGCTCGAGAGAAGATTGCAGTTGTCGACCGATGCGGTGGACGATCTCGTCGGCCTGCAGATCGGTAGCCGTGCGATGCGTGAAGCGGACGAAGCTGATCAGCGCGGATACCGCCAGGGTCAGCGCCATGATCGTGGTCCAGCGCGGTTCATCACCGGGCAGAAACCCGGTCAGCACGATCAGGCAATAGACATAGGTGCCGAGGAAAAGGCCGAGACTGGTCTTGCTGGCCTCATCTTCGAGAAAGTGACGCAGGATCTTGGGCCCGTATTGGCCGGACGTCAGCGTCAGCGCGACCATCGTGACGGAGAATGCCACGCCGCCGACGCCGATGGTCGAACCGGCTATCAAGGAGAGCAGCTGGCGTGCCGGTTCCATCTCCATTGCAAACCATTCCGGGCCGAGGTCTTCGAACCATGCCAGGCGATCGACCCACAACATGAGCGCACCGAGCAGCCCACTCAACAGTGTCATCAAAAGGGGTATCGGCCAGATGCTGGTCTGAAGTCGTTCTCGCAAATAGGCGTATCTACCAATCATCTGCTGCTTTCGTGAAACCTCATCGATCGTTGCCCCAAGGGGCCGACTGTTGCCAAGGGACACTCTAACTTGATCGGCCGATTCGCGCGCGCTGACGTGTGTGGATTGCGCTGGATTTAGGCCGTGACGGCGGATTTGCGCCATCCGTTTTCCACACGACGCGGTGTACAGCGCCGTTCACCCGAGTGTTGCGGCGCGATGTCTAAGGCAATCGCCCGTGGCACAGCCTTTGCTCCGTATCCAGTGAACACAAAGTCCAAAGGTAGACAGATGAGCAAGTTGTACTTTTTGGTCCCGAACGCCGACCTGGCAGCCCGCATCGTAGCCGAGCTCAAGTTGAATGGCGTGTACGAAGAAGACATCGGCCTCGTCGCCAATGATCAGGTGGCGTTGGACGATCTGCCTGAACCCGATCTTATCGACCGGTCCGACATCAAGCCGGCGCTCAAACAGGGTGCCGCCGTCGGTGGTGCGACCGGGTTGGCCGCCGGTGTTCTTGCGGCGGTGGTTCCCGGCGGATTCGTTGTCGGCGGTGCGGCGCTGGCCGGCATGGTATTGGCCGGAGGCGCGTTCGGTGCCTGGGCATCCAGCCTGATCGGTGTCTCGGTGCCCAACCGCGAGATCAAGGAGTTCGAACGCTCTATTGACCAGGGTGGCGTGCTGCTGATTCTCAACACCACCGAGATCGGTAGAGATGAAGCAAAGCGTTTGGTGATCCACCACCACCCCGAGGTCGAGTTCGGAGGAGAAGAAGGTGCAGTTATCTCAGCAGCTTCTTGAACCAGGCGTAAAGGTCGACTTGCTGCGGCAGGGGACCGTTTAAATCAACCAATGTAAACAGAGTTTGGAGGCAAACATGAACTGGGAACAAATCAAAGGCAACTGGAATCAAGCCAAGGGCCACCTGAAGGTCCGTTGGGGCGAACTGACCGACGATGACCTGGATGTGATCGAAGGCGAACGCGACAAGCTCGTCGGTAAGATTCAGGAACGCTACGGCATCGCCAAGGAAGAGGCGGAGCGCCAAGTCAAAGAGTTCGACGCATAAACACAAAGGTATCGTCGGCGGATCCTCGCAAAGGATCCGCGACGATCTGAAGGAGAGCAGTGATGGGTATCGAAGTAGGTGGTTTGTTTGGATTGATCATCTTGGCGTTCGACATATGGGCGATCGTGAAGACGGTGGAAAGTGGTGCATCGACCGGCAGTAAGGTTGCCTGGATTCTGGCAATCATCATTCTGCCGATCCTCGGCCTGATTTTGTGGCTGCTGTTCGGTCCACGCAATAAGCACCGTTTGGCCTGACGGTCACACGCATGGCATTGAGGACGATGGTATGAGCAACGATATCGTTGACGATGTTCGCACGGATGCGGACGGCTTTTTATTGGACAGCAGCGAATGGTCGATGGACGTGGCATTCGAGCTCGCAGCGTCAGCCGGTATCGACGAGCTAACGCCGCGACATGCCGCGGTGATCGAAGAACTGCGCAGGCGCTATAAGTCAGGCACTGCCGGGCTGTTACCGCAGATTCGCACGATCTGTGCGTCGCTGGATCAGGAAGAAGACTGCGTGTCGCAACTGTTTGGCGACCCAGCCGTGGCCTGGCGTATAGCCGGCTTGCCCAAGTCGGCTATCGATATGTCGGCCTACATGCCGAGCAGCGAGACTGTTTGATTTTTACTGTTTGGCGGCTACGCGGCGTTCGGGTTGGCACCCAGCAACGCCGCAAAGTCGCTGATTTCTGCCGGTTTGATCAGCACGCCTGCGAAACCCGCGGCCTGGGCGCGGGCGTGATGGTCTGGTTCCTCCAGCCCCGTGTAGGCAATCATTCGGCAATTCGAGAGGGTTTCGTCTTCGAGAAGAATGCGGCAAACGTCCGTACCTTCCATGTCGGGCAGGGTCAGGTCGACTACCATGGCCGCGGGCTTGAGCGCCTTGGCGCGGTCAATTGCCGCGGTTCCGGTGTGGGCAATCTCGACGGTGTACCCCAGCGAGGCCAGTTGCTTGGCGGTGATATCGGCAAGCGATTCGTGGTCCTCAACGAGCAACAGCGTTTGCGGTAGCGCAGCACCATCGCTGGGCGCCGTCAGCGGGACGCCTTCGGTGATTACCCTGGCGACCACTTCGATGAGGTCTTCGGCCTCGAACGGTTTGGAGATGAACTCGCTGAACCCCCAAGACATGCAACGTTCGCGTTCACCCTTCATGGCGCTGGCCGTGAGCGCGATCACAGGCGTTTGCAAGCCGGCTTCCCTGAGACGCTGCAAGGTCTCGCGTCCATCGAGATGGGGCATCTGCAGATCCATGAGTATCACGTCGAGCTCTTGGCCTCGTCGTGACAGGTCTTCGACTCGTTCGAGTGCCTCGATACCATTCGATGCGGTGACGACGTCGGCGCCGGCATCGCTCAGGTATTGCTCGATCAACGCAAGAATCGGCTGAACATCGTCGACCACCAGCACTTTGCCGCGGATATCGGTACGCCGGCGTGGACGTTCGCCACGCGCAGAGTCGCGCTCGTTGCCCTGATCCTTGATGTGCTCAATGTGGTCTTCGACACTCTCGACCGGCAGCAGAAAAGTGAAGGTGCTCCCGGCATTGACTTCACTCTCGACCTTGATCGTGCCGCCGAGCACCTCGGCGATGCGTTGGCTGATCGCCAGCCCAAGGCCCACACCGCCGTGGCGCCCCGATGCGGACGTCGCAGCCTGCGCAAAAGGCTGAAACAGCTCATCGATCTGTTCGTTGTCGATGCCCGGGCCGGTATCGATGACTTCGAAGGCGATGAAAGGCTGTCGGCCGATCTCGCGGGCCTTGATGGTCACCGATACCTCACCCTCAGCGGTGAACTTCACCGCGTTGCCGACAAGATTCATCAGGATCTGGCGAACGCGGACGGGGTCGGACAGTGTGCGCGTCGGCACTTTCGGGCCGACATTCAGCGAAAAGCCGAGGCCTTTTTCTGCTGCCCGCATGTTCATCGTCGATAGCAGATCGTGGCCGAGGTGCCGGATATCGATCGGCTCGGGTTCGATGGTGACCTTGCCCGCAATGACGCGCGACAGGTCGAGCAGGTCGTCGACCAGGCTCTGTAAATAGCGTGCGCTGTCGATAATCTCGTCGAGGTCTTTGCGATCCTGCGATTTGACGGCGCGCCGCGCCATCAGCTCTGCATAGCCTAGAATCGCCGTCAGCGGCGTGCGGATCTCGTGGCTGACCTTGGCCAGGAAGCTGTCTTTGGCGCGGTTGGCCTGTTCCAGCGCCTCTTTGGCCTGCACGATCGATTGCTCGGCCCGCTTGGCGTCGGTGACATCGAAGTGCACCCCGGACAGCAGGAGCGGTTTGCCGGCCGCGTCGCGCACGACACCGCCGCGCATAGCCAGCCAGATCTGGTCACCGTCATCGGTCAGAAAGCGAAACATCACATCGATGTCGGCATCGTCGTCATCATCGTCTGTGCTGAGGATGGCGCGTTCGATGACCGCTTCGACCTTGGGAAGATCGTCGGGATGAATGTGCGACAGCATGTCGGTCGCGGGCATCGTGTCGTCGACGGTTTCATCCGTCAGCTCGGCGAGAATCGAGTCTGAGGTCAGCTTGTTGGTCTCGAGATCCCAGGTCCACGAGCCGATGCCGGCAAGCGCCGTTGCCAGGTAGCGCCGTGTGTGCTCGTTCTCCAGGCGTTCGCGGTATGTCGTGCCGCCAGGCTCGCGAACGAAACTGACCAGGTAGCCATTGTCCACCGGACGTACGCGGACCGTGTAGGGTACGCGATTAACGCTCCACATGAATTCGTTGATGCGTCCCGCCGCTGCGGCTTCGTCGGGCGTGCCATGCGGCATGGCTTGCTCGATGGCACGGGCGAAACTGACATCGCTCAACGCCTGGGAATAGGGTACCGGAAGGTCGCGCACATCGACCTTCAGCAGATTGCGCGCTGCCTGATTGACGTAATAGAGCCGACCCTGTTCGTCGAGTGCGATGACAGGGTCGTGCAATCCGTCTACGGCTTCGAGCACGCGGGCAGCGGCTGTTGCTGTGGGAGAGAGGTGCTCGTCGTACATTTATGGGGAACCCGCTACACCATCATCGAACAGGAGGACATCTCCCCTTGCGGGGAGGGTTTTCAGTGCAGTTCGCTGACATCGATGTGGTGCTTCTCGATGCGATAGCGCATCGTCTGTCTGCTGATCCCCAGGAGTCCAGCGGCTTTCGTCACGTTGCCGCGCTTCCGTTTCAACGCTTCCTCGATCATCCTGCGCTCCATTTCGTCGAGACTGATGCTGCCGTCAATCGGGAACATGATCTGGTTGCCGTTCTCGGGCATCGACGGTGGCGGCGCGGATGATCCAAGCTGCAGCCAGCGTGGGTCGAGTGAGTTACCTTCGGAAAGCAACACGCATCGCTCGATCACGTTTCGCAGTTCACGCACGTTGCCGGGCCAATGGTAAGCCTTCAGCTTTTCCCAAACCTCGTGCGGCACCGTTTCGATCTTGCGGTTGGTGCGCTCGTTGAACTCGGCAACGAAGGCGGTAACGAGGTCTTCGATATCTTCCAGTCGCTGCGAGAGACTCGGCAGCACGATCTGAAACACGCTCAAACGGTGATAAAGATCGCTACGGAAGCGGTTGGCGGCGACCTCGGTCTCGAGGTCGCGGTTGGTTGCCGCGATGATGCGCACATCGATCGTAATCTCGCGATTGCCGCCCACCCGTCGGATACGTCGATCTTCGACGGCCTTCAACAGCTTGGCCTGCAGGCCAAGTTCCATTTCGCCGATCTCGTCGAGAAACAGTGTTCCGCCGTGCGCTTGCTCGAACAGGCCTTCGCGACGGCCCTTGGCGCCGGTGAATGCGCCGGCCTCGTGACCGAACAGCTCGGATTCGAGCAGTTCATCGGGCAGGGCGGCGCAGTTGACTTCAACCATCGGTCCTTCCGCGCGCGGGCCGCCATAGTGCAGGATGCGCGCGGCCAGCCCCTTGCCGGTACCTGTATCGCCACGCAATACCAACGCGCTGAAATCGGCTTGGCCGATCTGGCGTAGCAGGTGGCGTGTCTCCTTGGCGCGTTCACTACGCCCGATAAAGCGTTCTGCGCCATTCTTCGCCGCCTGATTCGCCGACTCGTTCAGCAGGCGACGGTGAGCCCGCGCACTGCGTGCGGCGCGCTGAATCGCGAGGTCGAGTCGCGCATCGTCGACCGGCTTTTCGAGAAAGTCGTGCGCGCCCAGGTGCAATGCGCGCACCGAATCGGGAATCGTGCCGTACGCGGTCAGCAGAATCCATTCGCCTTTGACGGTCGTCGTTTCGCGCAACTCGTCGAGCAGGTCGAGGCTGGTGCCATCCGGCAGGTTCATGTCGGCGAGCACCACCAGCGGTTGCAGGCCATCGTCGATGAAGTAGCGGCGAGCGGAGGCAATGTCGTCGGCGAGCATGACATCCCAGCCCTGTTTCACAAAGCGGCGTTGCATTTCTTTGCCGAGCAGGAGCTCGTCTTCAATGATCAGTAAGGAATCAGACATCGGTGCAGGGTAGATCCAGAGTTAGGGCTTGAGAGTCATTGGCGTTGACAAAGTGGGCCAATCTTCCACCGTTGTCTCTCGCAAAACGTTCGGCGACGACCAAGCCGATTGAGCGACCGTCTCCTGAACGCACCAGGGTGGTTTGGTGAAAGCCATCGGGCGCACCCGCGGCATATTCGTCCGCCACCTTGAAATCGATCTGTGCCCGTCCATTGCTGCGCCGAAGTTCTACGCGCAGTGGATCGGGATGGTAGGTATCGACGACGTGGTCGAGCAGGCTGAACAACGACGCCCGGAACGTGTTACGCGGCAAAGAGCACTCAATACCGGTGTCGCCGGAGACGTCGACTGTCCCGAGTTGCGGAATACTGTCGCGTGCAATGGCGACCACATCGTGCACTTCATCGGCCAGGTCCAGGCGGCGCGGTTGCTCCGCCTTCGCGCTGACGGACTTGACGGTACCGGTGACCAGCGTCAGCAGTCGATCCACTTCGTGTAGCGTCATATCGAGCCGCTGCTGATGTTCTTCGTTCGACAGATCTTCGCGCAGACTCGAACATGCGGCGCGGATGGCGGCGAGCGGGTTACGCATCTGGTGGGCCAGCTGTCCGGCAAGTGCGCGTAGCGCAACGCCACGTTCCGTGCGCGCCAATTCGGTAGCCGCCGCCAGGCGTGCATCCTCCGCGTCGCTCATCGGATCGTTGGCACGTGCTTGAGCGTCGCGATCAACATCACTTTTCACCTTCGGTTGTTGAAACATCGTCGTTTCGCAAGTTACGGGTTGGTCGAAGATGGGTCTCCATCGCCTCCCGGTCTCGTCGGAGCAAGCTCCATACCAGACGAAAAAACCTCGACGAAACAACGCGGCACAACCGGGGCCGAGTGGGATATCGGCTTATTTGCACCTAAAAAATGGCTTATTTCAACCGTTTTGTGTTTTCCGACCAGTTTTCCGGCCGCGTGTTTGGCCGAGCCCGTCGTGGCATCGACCTTGCAATTCACGGTGAACAATGAGCGCTGGCAGTCGCTGCGCTCGACATTCCCACCAACGGCAGTGAATGCAGCGATGACAGGGCTTGAAAGGCGCGCGGAGAGACTGTGGAACCCGTTCCGGGCCTTCATCGGCGCGCAGACCACCGCCAGCGCGCTCCTGCTGCTCGCGCTGCTTGCGGCTTTGTTCATGGCCAACTCGCCGCTGGCTGAAACACTCGAACACCTCAGTCACTTCGAACTCGGATTCGTCGTCGGCGGGAACACGGTGACCTGGTCGTTGTTGCACCTGGTCAATGACGGCTTGATTTCGCTGTTCTTCTTTCTCATCGGCCTGGAGGTCAAACGCGAGTTGCTGGCGGGCGAATTGAAAGACACCGACCGCGTCAAGCTGTTGGCCGGCGCGGCGCTGGGCGGGATGGCGGTGCCGGCGATTCTCTATGCGACGGTCAATGCCAGCATGGGGGGCGGCGTGCCTCACGGCTGGGGCATTCCAATGGCCACCGATACAGCGATCGCGATCGGCGTGCTGGCTGCGCTCGGTTCGCGGGTGCCCAAGAGCGTTATCGCCTTCCTGGTGGGTGTAGCGATACTCGACGATATCGGCGCCATCCTGGTGATCGCGCTGGTCTACACCGAAACGCTGCACATCACGCCGTTGTTGGTCGCAGCAAGCTTGCTGCTTGCGCTGATCCTGCTGAACGCGCTCGGGGTTCGCCATCCCTTCGGTTACACCGTGCTGGGCGTGTTGATCTGGGCCGCGATCGTACAGTCGGGCGTACATGCCAGCATTGCCGGTGTCGTGGTTGCCGCGGCTGTTCCCGCGCGGCCGCAAGTCAAGGCAGCGACGCTCAAACGCCGGGTGCGCGATCTGGTGGGCCGGGTATCGACGAGAGCCAGCGCGCACGATGTGCTGGCCGAAGCCGAAACGCATGAGCGAATCGTTGAAGTCGAGCGTGTCGCCCAGGCAGCGACCACACCGCTGCGCCGCTGGGAGAATGGATTGGAGCTGCCGGTGGCGTTAATCGTCCTGCCACTGTTTGCCTTCCTCAACGCCGGTATCGTGATCGACCGCGCGGCCTTCGATGAACTGGCATCCAATCCCGTGTCGCTGGGAATTCTTGCCGGCCTGATTTTGGGTAAGCCGATCGGTATCGTCGGCGGTGTGTGGTTAAGCGAGTCTCTGCGCTGGGCCAAGCGACCCGATGATATGAACAACCGTCGCTTGATCGGTATCGGCCTGTTGTCGGGCGTGGGGTTCACGATGTCGACCTTCATTGCTCACCTGGCACTGGGCCAGGGTGGCGATGGCCTGGCGGTCGCCAAACTGGCCATCGTGACGGCCTCTCTGGTCGCTGCTGTCGCGGGTTACCTGGCGTTACGCATGGCCGCCGACCCTCGCTGATTCGTCAACTTTTCAAATTCACCCGCGCAATCTCACCGGCGCGGTCTGGCGGCTAGGGGCAACTGGCGCATATCCGCCGGCATTGGCCGATTCGCATGCTTGGGACGCCGGGGTTGTAAACGGTATGCCCCGTTTTTCAAGGGTTTAGGTCTTTCTGGGCGTTGGCCTCTCGATTGCTTCGCTATCAGCGATGCCCGGACCAGGTCGGGTCAGGAACCGAGAGGGACGATGAAATGAATCAGGTAGCACGTGCGGATGAAGCCACGGCGGCGCATTCGCCCATTCTCGAACCGGGGCGCAACTGCTGGCTTGTCGAGGAGGCCTCGCGGGTCGGCGTCGTGATCGACGCGGCAGATTATTTTGCGGCCTTCGCCGAAGCCTGCTTGAAGGCCAAGCGGCAGATAGTGATTCTCGGTTGGGATTTCGACCGGCACGAGCGCTTGCACCGTGATGACGAGCCACGTGACTACCCGGATGAGCTCGGCGCCTTTCTGGTTCACTTGGTCAAGCAGCGTCCCGAGCTGAACGTGTATCTGCTGTCGTGGGATTTCAACATGATCTACGCGGCGGAACGCGAGCTGCTGCCGGCTTTGCGTCTGCGTGCCCAGGCGCCACCGCGTTTCCATTTCCGTCTCGATGGACGTCATCCCAAAGGCGCGTCGCACCACCAGAAGATCGTTGTCGTCGACAACCAACTCGCCTTCGTCGGTGGCATAGACTTGAGCCGATGGCGCTGGGACACGCACGAGCATGCACCGGACGATCCGCGCCGGGTCGATCCGAACGGCAAACCTTATCCACCGTTTCACGACATGATGTTTGTTATCGAGGGTAAGGCGGCGGCGCGGCTCGGCGAACTGGCGCGTGAACGCTGGCATCGGGTCAATCGCCGTCGTATCAAGGATGTGCCGTCTGGCCTAGAAAGCCCGTGGCCGGACTGCGTTCAGCCGGTATTGCACGATACCGAAACCGCTATCGCGCGCACCTTTCCCGCGTACATCGGCAACGACGCGGTTGATGAAGTCAAGCGATTGCATCTCGACATGATCGCTGCAGCCGAGCGCTTCATCTACATCGAGAATCAATACTTCACTGCACGTTGTCTTGCTGATGCGATTCGCAATCGCCTGAGAGAGAAGAACGGCCCCGAGGTCGTTCTGGTGCTGCCGGAGCATACCGGCGGCTGGCTTGAACAGGTGACCATGGATGTACTGCGCGCCAGGGTTGTCGCCCGGATGCAGCAGGCCGATGAGCACGGGCGGCTGCATGTCCTTTATCCACACCGCGAGGGCTTGGGCGACGCGTGCATCAGCGTGCATGCAAAGTTGATGATCATCGATGATCGCGCCTTGCGCCTGGGATCGGCCAACGCCAGTAGCCGTTCGATGGGGCTCGATACCGAATGCGATGTCGCGATCGAATCGCACGACAGTGGAGACGACGTCGGCCTGTTCATCGCCGACTTCCGGCGCTGCCTGATGGCCGAGCACCTCGGCCAATCCGTTGAGCGGGTGGAGCAGGCCGAGTCGAAGCACACAACGTTGATCGATGTAATCGAAGAACTGGGCAGCGATGAGCGCGGCCTGAAGCCGCTCGATTGCAGCGTGTCTGAATCGCTCGACGAAGCCGTGCCCGATTCGGGCCTGATTGACCCTACGGAGCCGTTCAGCGGTGATTACTTTATGCAGCAATACGTACCCAAGGAACGACGTAAGACGGGCCGCAAACGGTTGTTTATCTTCGTCGGCGTGATTGTCGCGTTGCTGGCACTGGCGGCAGCGTGGCGTTGGACGCCATTGCAGGAGTGGGCGACACCCGAACGCATGTCACAGTTGTTGTCGGCGGTACCGTCGGAAGAGGGGCGCGCAGCCGTGGCCATCGGTGGCTTTGCGCTGGCCAGCCTGGCGATGATCCCATTGATGTTATTGGCCGTCGTGGCCGGCATCATGTTCGAAGGGTGGAAGGCGTTCCTGTTTATTCTGGCGGCCGCACTGCTCTCGTCAGCAACCGGTTTTCTCGCCGGCCGGTTCATCAGTGGCGATACCTTGCGCAGATTGGGTGGCACGCGCTGGGAGCGCGTTAGCCGTCGTCTCGCCAAGCGCGGCATCGTCGCCGTGGCGGTGTTGCGCTTGGTGCCGATCGCACCGTTCGCGGTGTTCAACCTGGTGGCCGGCGGCTCGCATGTGACACTGCGTCAGTTCATGTTGGGCAGTCTGCTTGGCCTCGCGCCGGGCCTGGGGGCAATCACGTTGTTCTCAGACAGCCTTTGGCAGACCGTGCAGAACCCGTCGGCGAGCAACATCGCTATCGTTGCGGCGGTCGGTGTGCTGCTGTTGGGGTTCACCTGGTTTGCCCGGCGCTGGCTGAGAACCGCTTAAGCACAGTGATGATTCGTCATGCGTGTTGCTACGTACAATGTGCACGATTGTGTCGGTCGTGACGGGCGCTTCGATCCGCTGCGAATCACAATGGTGATCAACGAACTCGATGCCGACGTGATCGCCCTGCAAGAGGTGACACTCGATCACGGCGGCGACCTGTTGCGGCAGTTCGAGGCGGCAACCGGCATGGTCGCCGTCGATGGCACTTTGTTCGCGCGCGGCGTCGGGCACTACGGCAATCTCTTGCTTACCCGACATCGGGTGGTCGGCAACCGGTCACACGACATCGCATTCGGCAGCCGTGAACCGCGTGGCGTAGTCGACGCGGTACTGCATGACGGCAGCGACCATTACCGGGTGCTGGCTACCCATCTCGGCTTGTCGCTGGGCGAGCGGCGCGATCAGTTGGCGCGCCTGGCCGCGCTGGTGAACCGCAACGGCGCGCCAACCATTTTGCTGGGCGACTTCAACGTCTGGTGGTCACGCCGGCCTCTGGCGCTGCTCGCGAGGCGTGGTTTCGAACATTGCGCCGTGCGCAGTTTCCCGAACTGGCGGTGGCCGCTGGCCGCGTTGGACCGTATCTTCGTCAGCCCGCCGTTGAAGCAGCGCCATTGCCGCAGGCACACCAGTCGGTTGGCAAAGATCGCTTCGGATCACTACCCAGTGGTCACCGAGGTCACCCGCCAGAAAATCGAATAGTTCCTGAAGTTGCCGGCCGGAGTTGGCTTGCGCCGTCGGCTGAACAAAAACTGATATGCTCCAGTTGCCCGGCCAAGGTGCGGCTGCGCCGCCAAGCGGCAATGCCCCGGTCGGATGTCGAGGCTGAAGGAGTAGCAAGTGACGAGCAACGATACCAACAAGAAAAAACGGATGACACGCATCGGACGCGGCATCCTCATTGTGTTTACCGCGCTGATGGCATGGCAGGTCGCCCGCTTGGAGTTTCTCCAGGAGGAACGTGCATTGCGCAGCGAACTTCGGCAATCGATCGAGACGACCTTTCCGACATTGGCCGAGGCGGCGCGCGAGCGCTACCGCTTGATCAGGTTGACCGAAGCACAACCGGGCAGGGATGAGGTCGTGCTTGTGCACGGGGTCGATGACCCGGGCAAGGTGTGGATGAATCTGGCCCCGGCATTGAGTGCACAGGGGTTCGGCGTCAGTGTCATGAACTATCCGAATGACCAGCCGATCCATGATTCGGCACAGTTGTTTGCCGACGCGTTGCAAGCCGAGCCGATGCGCGATGTGCGATCGATCTCGATCGTGGCCCACAGCATGGGCGGTTTGGTCAGTCGAGAACTGCTGACGCACCCGAACCTGGTCTGTGCACCGCCCACCTGCTACCGCCCGCACGTCGACCGCCTGATCATGGTGGGCACTCCCAATCATGGCTCTCACCTGGCAATGCTTCGCGAGCTCGGCGAAGCAAGAGAGCAGTTGTACCGGATATTCACCGGTCAGGCAGGCTGGTTCGATGGCTATTTCGACGGCGCGGGCGAGGCAGGCATCGACCTGTTGCCCGACAGCGTCTTTCTGACCGATCTGAATGCGAGGCCGCACCCCGCAGACACGCAGATGTACGTGATCGCCGGGGTGATGGGGCTCGAGGAGGCACAGCAACTTGCCGACCTTTTCGAATCCGAGACCGACGAGAACGGACTACGTCAGCCGCTACCGCTTGCCGAGTCTATTGGCGATGGCCTGGTCAGCTTCGATTCGGCACGTCTCGATGGCGTTCCCTTGTATCGTGTGCCGGGCAATCATCTGTCGATCGTGCGCAACGTCAGCATGACCAGCGATCGGGTGCCGCCGGCGCTGCCGATCGTATTCGACCTGCTCGGTGGCGAAGCGCCGGTGATCGACTGAGCAAACCTTCAGCCGGCCTTGAACGAATTCAACAGCTGTTGATAGGTGAGCTGATCGCGCTCGAAGAAATGCAGCGTCGGCGCCTGGTAGGTCACCAGGTAGAACCCTGCATCGGTTGCGAAACCATGTGCGATGCGCTCGTAGCGCAGTCCGTCGTGGCTGACGAAACGCACATGGAGTCGAAACGCGTCGTGGCCATCAACCGTACTCGGCGAGTTCGACACGACCTCCAGGCTCGGCAGGCCGTTGCTATCGCTCGCTTTCATCTCGGCAATATAACGATCTGCCAGTTCGGCGGGCAGCAGGTCGGTGCCTGCGTTCTGCTCTGAATTTTCGAAGGCCTTTTCGTGTTCGCGAAATGCCACGCTGATCTGCTGTACCCCAACGCCGTCGCGTGTCACGTACAGTGTCTCGAAGACCTTGACGCGCACCCAGCCATCCGGCAGATCGAGTTCGTAGCGTGGGTCGGTGTAGTGGGCGTTGGTGTTGTCCACCCGGGTCCAGGTGCCGGCGCAGCCGCCAAGCAATAGGGCCAGGATCGATACGATAAAAAGTTTGTACGGCATGGTCTTCCTTTACGGTTGCAGTCGTTGCAGATAACGGCTGACGTAGGCGCGGTCTTGCGCCTCGGGCGATAGCGCAAGGTAGCGTTCGAACGCTGTCGACGCCTCGTCATTCTTGCCCTGTTTCATCAGCAATACGCCCATTGAACGGTAAGCCGGCGCGAAGTCGGGTGAGCTGGCGGTACTGTCGGAAAACGCCTTTACCGCCAGCTCGGCGTCGCCTTCGGCATTGCGCAGGCGATAGGCCTCGCCGAGGAAATAGTCTGGATGAACGGTATAACGGCTGCGCAACTCTTCGTTGCCGAGTATCAGCAACAGCACCTTGTAGTTGTTCATTTCGAGATAACGCGTCAGCGTGAATTCGCGTAGCGATTGCGTGTGATGCAGAAAAATCTCTGCGTTCAGCGTTCCGTCTGATCCAGGGGCTTCCCGGGCCAGCGTTTCAAAGGTATCGATCCGATCTTGCAGCTTTGGGTGGCTGCTGAACAGGAACGGTTGTTCGATCTCGAGGACCACCACCTCGTCGAGCAGCTTCTTGAATGTCTTGGCCGCTTCGCGCGGATCGTAGCCGCTGGCAACAATGCGCGCGTAGCCGTCGCCATCGGCCTGGCGCTCATAGGTGCGCGAGTAGCCTGAAAGAATACCCTCGGTAAGCAGCGTGCCGGACAAGGGGATACCGGTCAGCGCTGTTAGCGTGATGCCCACCATCACTGCGCCATCTGCGCTGTTGCGCTGGCGCAGCGAATGCTGACGAATGAAGTGCGAGGCCTCGTGGGCGAGGATGGTCGCCAGTTGCGCCTCGTTGTCCAGGCGGGCAAGCAGGCCGGTGTTGAAATAGATGTGGCCGTTCGGCAGGCAGAAGGCGTTCAGGTGCGGAGAGTCGAGCAGTTTTACCTTCAGCGTCCCGACGAACTCGGGATACAGGCGATCCATCACCGATTGCACATAGGCCTCGAGGATGTCGTTCTCGAACGTCAGGTTGCGCTTTCTGATCGTTTGTTCGAGATTCTCGGCTGCATACCAAAGCCGGCTTTGGTCCTCGGTCAGGTTGGCCGCGTCGCTGCCGGCGTCCAGATCGCGCACCGGGGCATTGCTGCAAGCCGCGAGCACAAGGCATCCAGCGAGGCCAAAAATGAAACGCGGTCGCTGCATCACTGAGCGTTCTCGACCGCGGCGGTTTGCGGTTTCAAGGCGGGGTGTTCCTTGAACAACTCGGTCAATGCGGTGTCGACGTCTGCGCGGTTGCGGAAGGAGCGGCTGGATGCAGAGGCGGTGTAGTTCAGCCACAACACATCGCCGCTTTCCAGGTCGACCAGTCCACCGATCAGAAAGGAGTGCCCCATCTGAATGCCGAAACCAAACGCAGCGGCCACGACGAATGCGGCCTTGCGGCCCGATGAAGAGATGACATCTTCGCCGAACAGAACCAGCGCCTTGTCGGCCCCGGTCTTGTCACGCAGAAACGCCAGGCCGGGGCCGATCGTGTAGTCAAAGTGATCGGATTTGTGCTTCCATGCCGCCGTCGGCGGTCCGATCATCGTGTGCCCGACGGCAGCGCCGCCGACGATGTCAAACAACGCGATATGTTCATCGAGCATTTTCTTCTCGTCGTTGCTCAGCTCGGGAAGATCGATGATCTCCAGCTTGCCTCGCAGCGGGCCATCGACAAGCGCGTGATTGATGTGCCGCTTGGCTTCATCGGTCCAGGTGGGGACGGCTTCGTGCAGACCACCGGCCGACATCTCTTTGACCTCGACCGACAGCGGGAGCAGAAGCAGCCTCTGTGGTTGGGTCGACAGCGAGGCTTCGCCCTCCAGCACACGATGGTGCAGTTTTTGGCTCGGCCCCGACGCACAGCCAGCCAGCAGGGTCAGGACAATCAGCAAGCCCGGGAGGCGAGGCCGTGTGAAATCCAACATTGCTATTCGTTCTCTTCCATGGGGAGGTCTGCCGATTTTATCAGTTTGTTCAGCTGGGCCGTGGGAACGAGTATCATCGATAGGTCCGTATCTGGTGACGGGATCGGAGTAGCGATCATGAATCCGAATGAATTGTCGATGGTGGTCAGAGCCATGACTTTCGCGGCCGACAAGCACAAGAATCAGCGGCGTAAAGATGTGGCCGCGTCGCCTTACATCAACCATCCGATCGGCTTGGTCGATGTGTTGGTGCACGAAGGCGGGATTACCGATGTGGCGATCCTGGCGGCTGCCTTGCTCCACGATACGATCGAAGATACCGAAACCACGGCCGACGAAATCGAGTCGGAGTTCGGCGCACTGGTCTGTTCCATCGTGCTTGAGGTCACGGATGACAAACGCCTCGACAAGCAGGCGCGCAAGCAGATGCAGATCGAAAAGGCGCCCGACCTGTCGGTCGAAGCCCGCGCGGTGAAACTGGCCGACAAGATCTGCAACCTACGCGATGTGATCTGCAGTCCGCCCAGGGGGTGGGAAGTCGAACGCTGTGATGCCTATATCGAATGGGCGAAAGCGGTCATTGACGGTCTGCGCGGGCATCATCCGAAACTCGAAGCGGTGTTCGACAGCACCTACGCCAGCGCCGGGTCGAGATCGGACTGATCAAGCCGGGAACAAACCCGGTCGGCACCGAAGTGCCGTCGATGTATCACGGCGACGCTACGTTCTTCTCAGACCATGCGGTGAGTTGAGGCCTGGAGAAGGTGCCGCTATGAGCCGTCCGTCGGTGGGCGATGTCGTAAAGGTATACGCGGGGCAGTTCGCCAAACCATTGTGGATCGATGTGATAGCGGAGTTTCACATTGTTGGCGTTGGCGAAAACCCAGTTGTCGTAGGTATGCAGATCGAACCGCCGGAGCAGCTCGGCAATCTCGTCTTCAGGTGCGCCCACATCCGTGGAGACCAGGACGACGTGAGTAGGCGGCAACAAGTCGCGTAGTTCACTCACTGTCTGCAGTTCGGTCAGACAGGGCGGGCAGTCGAGTGACCACAGGATCATAATAAACGGTCTGTCCCTATGCTGCGTTTCTATCGAGTCAAGGCTGCCGACGTCGAATGGTTTGACCTCCGACAAGCACGTCATCGGCAAGAACAGTGAGCCGAAAGCCATTGCCCAGTGCCAAAGCGACTTCATTGCGTCGGGCCTCTCTTGGATGCGTGCTCCAACGGGAACAGTAGAAAGCCTTCGGATTGCGTATGCCACGAGAGAAATACCTCGTTGTCGTGGCTCAGCAGATCCGGATGGTCTGATCCATTGGCGGTCTTGGCGATTGTTGCCGGCGTAGACCAGGTCCGGCCGTCATCTTGCGAGTGGCTGGCCAGCAGCAAGGTGTCTTCGCCATCGAACGTCTTCCATGCCCGCCATACCCGCTCGGCTGTCGCGAGGATCTGTGGCCGCGACGCCGCTGCGGTGGCATCGATAGATTGTTGGTTTTCCAGCCGGCCGGTTTCCAGGTTGAAGCGTCCGTACATCAGCCCCCGGTTCTTCTCACCTTGGCTGAACCAGGTGATGTGGGCCGACGCGCCGTTGGCGTGCGGACTCAGGGAGATATCGGGCCCATGGTGCGGACAGCCATCGATCACCCAACCATCGTCGGTCGCACGTACGGGTTCACCCCGAATGGGTGTCTCGGCGACATCGATCCTGCCGATTGCATGGTCGCGCAGGTTGGTCGGATAGACATGTCGCCACAAGGCGACAACCCTGTCGTCTTGGTCGACGTCGAGCGCTATACGACAGCATTCGCAGCTGTGGTCGACCAATTTGCGATTGGCTACGAACGACTGGCCACGGTCGTCGGAGAAGGTGTAGTACAAAGCGGCGCCCGCGTACTCTGCGCCCGCGTTTTCGGCAGCGGCAAGGTCACGTTTGTCGATCCATACAAGGTATACCCGGCCATGGCTGTCGCGCACCATCGAGTCGAATCGATGACTGATCAGGGCGCGATCATCATTGATCGTTACCGGTGCATCGAAGTGTGCGCCGTTATCGAGCGAACGTGCAAAGCGGACGTTGCCCGAATAGCGACCAGGGGTTTTGACCGTCCACGAAACGTACACTTCTCCCTCATCGCCGAGTACCAGCTTCGGGCGATTTTCTCCGTCATCAGCAATTGTTTCGGGAATTCGATTGATGACCAACGGCGGCGTGAACGTTTCCCCGCCGTCATCGGAGTGCGACAGATAGAGGTGTCCGTTCTGGCTGAAGACCGCCCATAGCCGGCCTTGGGCATCGAAGCGCACGACCGGTGTTCGTCCGCAATGGTGCGAGGGCATAGCTCCTGCCTTCCGGCATGCCGGCACCAGGCTTTGGGTAGGGCCTTGGTGGCCGCCGTGACCGCTCGCCGCCGACGCTGTGTCCGACAAGGCGATGAGTGCCATGAGCAGGCCCAGCCAGGGTGTTGATGATGCTTTGTTCTTCATTGCATTACCTCACGACCTCGGTAGGTCAGAACTCGACGCTGCCTTGCAGATAGAAGGTGCGTTGTGGCCATGGGTGGGCGACGTAGGCAACTTCGTCAGTCACATTGTCGATGCCGAAAGCGATGTTCGCGTTGTCGGTGATCTGGTAGTTGGCTTTCAGATCGATGAACAGGTAGCGATCTTGAGCACCGTAGACCTGGTCGATCTCATCACTGTTGTCGAGATTGCCATAGCTGTCGCTGGCGAAACGGAAACCCAATGACGTATCCCAGCGTGGGGTAACGTGCCAGGTGCCGAGAAGACCGGCGCGCCATCGCGGCATGCGCGGAAACACGTTGCCTTCGACGCTCGGGTCGGCATCGTTCTCGGTGATCTCGCTGTCGGTGTAAGCCACGTTGAAGCGGATATCGATGTCGGAATCGAAGATCTCGTCCTGCTGAACCACCAGTTCTATGCCGGTGGTCCTGACTTGGTCTACCGGCAGATAGGTGCTGACGGTGGGGCTTGCGGTGTAGTCGGTCTGGTTCCAGATCGCGTCGTCGATCACTTCGTGATACAGGTTCACGCGCGCAAACCCACGCTCGATCTCGCGTTCAATCATGAGGTTGTGGTGGATTCCAAGCTCCGGCTCGAGCGTTTCATCAGCGATGCTGGTGCCGAGCACCGAATCGGCATTGTGGTAAAGCTCTTCGACGATCGGAAAGCGATAGGCCTTGGCAAGCGAATAGCGGAAGCTCCAGGGTGAGACGGGGTCGAAGCCGAGTGACAGCTTGGGTGAAAAGCCGGTTTCCGTGCGGTTATCAAAATCGGCGAAGGAACTGGTGTTGTACCGGTAATAGTAGCCGTCCAGGGTTTTCCAGTTTTCGTAGCGCGCACCTATTGCGATATCCCACTGTGGGGCGAAATCCCAGCCGAGTTGAGCAAACAGGGCGTGGGTGCGGGTTTCGCCGCCGGTCGAGCGTGTGCGCGTTGTCTTGTCGCCACTGCGATAGTCGGTGGAATCGTAGCTGTCCACGTTCAGGCTGTAGTGATCGAAGTGATAGCCCGCGATGAGGCTAAGTTCGTCGCGTCCGAGAAACTGCTCATTGCGTAGCTTGACATCGAATGTAACCCAACCCGTATCGTCATACTCGGTGACGGAACCGGCGGGTGTGTAGGCAGGGTCATCCGGATTGCGATCGGACGAGCGCGTCTCGTCTTTGATAACGTCAAACCAGCTCAAAGTTGTATCCAGCGACCATCCGCTGTTACCCAATGGGCCCTCTGCACCGACGCCGATAAGCACGGACTGGCGGTTCTGGTCGCTGATGGCGAAATGCGCCGGGTTTACGCTGAATGCCTGGCCTTCGTAAACGGCGGCGCCTTGCCAGATTGTGTTGCCGCCGGCATCACGCAGGTAGTTGTCCGGACGGGTCTCCCAGTCACGGTCTTCGAAGGCCAGGGTGAACCGTGATGTCCATTCACCGAGGTCGTAGCCCACTTTCAGCTTGGTGAGATCTGATACCGAGCGGGCGGTGCCGGTGTCGCCGACCCAGATCACGCTGTCACCGACCGAATTGAGACCGGATATTGCGCCCGTTACCGGGGTTTCGCCGCCCACCGGTGTGCTGATGTTGCGTGAGCGAAAGCTTTGCGGTTGGCCGTCGTTGTCGAGGTGGTTGTGGAACAGATAAAGGCTCACGTCATCGAAGCGGTCACCGTACGACAAGAATTCACGATGGCCGAAATAGGTGTCGTCAGCGCCATAGTCGTCGAAATCCTGCAGGAACATGGCGGCTTCCGCACGGAACTCGCGCTCTTCGGGTTCCTTGGTCGTGATATTGACGACACCTCCCATCGCGTTGCCGCTGTATTCGGCTGAGAACGGGCCATAGATGACCTCGACGGCCTCGGTCTCGTCGGCGGCGACGAGTCCCCAGCGAGGGGCGCCGTTCCAGCGAGTTTCAAGCAGGTAGTGCAAGGGCAGACCGTCCGCGTAGACGAGCGTGCGCGCAGTCTGAAACATGTTCGATCCGCGGATGCCGACGACGCCATTGGAGTCGCCGATATATCGACGGCGTACGACGATATTGGGTTCGTACTTCAGAAGGTCTTCGGTAGTGGTGACATTGATGCTGTCAGCCTCTTCGGCCGTGATGACCGAGCTGGGTGCGACGTACTGGCTGTCGAACGATATGTGTGTGTCGGCTTCGACAAACAAGGTGTCGAGCACGGTGACGGTTGAATCGTCGGCCCAAACCGGGACTGCGATCAACACAGCAGTCGCTGCGACAGGCGCGCGCGAGGGAAAATGAAAGGCCATGGTTACTCCCTGGGTTCCTAAGATGCAGGTGTGCACCGCACGCGCGTCAGGCAGCGGCGTTAGCGCTGCACCGGCATAGGCGTGCGGCCATCAAATGGGTTGCTCAGGAAGTAAGGGGTGGGGCTCGAATGAGACGGTAATGAGAGTAGGTTGAGGATGGCGTACCAAGCCGCGGCGGTGCGGTCTCTGACGGGATCAGAGCTACCCATGCCGTCTCAGCATGCGTGACGGTGTCCAGCGCGTGAGACAGCAGGTCGGAGAACATCATGGCCGGCGACACAGAGGGCGCGTCTGCAGCGATCTTTTCGCCTGTTTCGGCATCCACCAGCACGATGCCCTGCAGGGTACACATCTCAATGACGTGACCATCTTCCGATGCAACCCACCGGGTGTGCGACTGCATCGGCACGAACACCTGGGCCAGCAATAGAAACACCAGGCAGTGGACGAGCAACTCACGGTGGCGCCGATAATGAAAGGCGCTGAAAGGTGAAGAATACGGCCGTGGTCGCGAATGCATGGGCGCGACTTTACCTTGTCGAGGCGTCGGATGAAAGGTTGGCATGACCCACTAGCCCGAACATTTCACCAGTCGAACACCGCCTTTGTTTTAAGTATCTGGAGCGGCGAGGCTTTCCTTGAATCGTTATGCGAACGCCACATGTACAGTTTGTACCCGGCGTCGTTCTATTCGGATTCCAGCGGTTTCTCGCTCGCTGCGGCTTGGCTTTCACTCAACCCATAGCGACGGCTATGACTTTCGCTCCAAGCCGGTACCTCAACGGCTGCGAAACGCGCAGGCTCTCCGAATACTGATGAAATGTTCGGGCTAGCCGGGTTGGTAGTGTTGCCGCGTCGCCTCGATCTGCTCGACGATCTCGTTGCGTAATTGCTGTGGCGCCAGCACCTCGACGTCGGCGCCGTGCTTGAGGATCTCCATCAAGAGTTCCCGACTTTGCGCGTAAGGCACTTCGAGGATCAGGTGGTCGCCATCCCAATGCTGTGTTTGTCTCGGGTGCCAGGTCTCGTTCGCCACCCAGCGCGATGCGACCGGCGAGAAGCGTAGTCGGGCAAGCTGGTCGGCGCGGCCGCCGAAGATGCCGAAACCGCTGCCCATGGCCGTATCCAATCGCTGTTTGCCGATACTGCGCGCTTTGCTGTTGAGCAGTTGTACGCCGCGGCAGGCGTCGAGGGCGAACAAACGCAGGTCATTGACCTGGTGGCACCAGGCGAGCAGGTACCAGTTTTCGCGGTAGTGCAGAAGTCGCTGCGGCGAGACCTCGCGTTCGCCGAGTTCGTCGCGGCTACGCGTGTAGTAGGTGATGCGCAGACGACGTCTGCGCACGGTGGCAGCAGCCACCACCTCGAACCCTTCGCTGCTACCTCTCTTGGTGGCCGAGTGCAGGATCTGGATGTACGACAATACGTCTTGAGGGTCGTCGTCTGCAGTACCCAACAGCTGCGTGATGCGCGTCAGCAGCGCCTGCGATTCCGCGGGTATCAACCCCGGCTGCATGCTACCCGCCAATTGATGCATCATCAGCAGCGCGTAGATCTCGCTCTGGTTGAACCACAGACCGCGAATCCCATAGGCATGGTTCGGGTCGGTCCGATCTCCGCCGAGATAGTAACCTCCCGGTTGCCCATCCATCCCGCGCCGCCACAGGATCGGGGCGCCCAGTCGATCGCGCAGGTACTCGATATCACGCTTGAAGGTGGCGCGCGAGATCTCCAGTTCATCGAGAAATCTGCGAATGCCGACCGGATGGCGGCTGTACTCGAGCATATGCACGATCTGATGGATGCGTTCGGTCTGGCTCATTTCCCGTCGTCCGACAGCGGTTGCAGATAACGGCGATCTTACCAGCCAACTGGCTCATTTTGTGAGCCAGTTATCGCCGCATGCTGTCGGCAACGGCAGGCATCCGGGTGCTGCATGGCAGCTCCGATGTCGGTGTCGGCATCAACCTCGCTGGGAAAGGAGCAAGCTATGGCGAACTGGCAAGACAACCTGGAGATCATCGGCGCGGAACTGTTTCAGCGGTACCGCAAGCGGCTGATGAAGAACGGGATCGCGTTGGAGATCTGGCAGGACTATCCGGGGCTGTCGCTACCCGATCTGTGGGTAAGGGTGCACGCCGGTCGACAGATTCTACTCAAAGGCGACGACTTCATCGCATTGCAGGCGATCCGCGACGGTTCGTGGGATAGCTATCGCCGCTCCGTGCCGATACGCGAGAAGAACGCCGGTCTGCGACAGGACCGGTTATCGCAGGTGATGGTACGGGTGGGTGCCACGATATTCGCTGCCTTTTGCCTGCTTACGATCATCGGCATCGCGATACGCCAACCCGGCTTGGGGGCGATGATTATTCTGGCGGCACCGTTGGTGAGCGTCGTTTATCTGAAGCGGCGAAGCAGGCGGGCACACGCCACTAGCCCGGCATGGCAATAACGCAGTTGCGTCCCTGGCGTTTGGCCGTCAGCAGCCCCTGGTCGGCCCGATCGAGCAGGTCGGCAATGCTTCTGGTCGTGCTGCCGGCCTGAGCGACGCCGAGGCTGATGGTCACGTCGAGCGGCCCGACCGTGGTCTTGATCGGTTCCGAGCCGACGAACTCGCGCAAGCGCTCTGCAACCTGCACACCGGCTTCCAGATCGGTGTTAGGCAGAACCACGGCGAATTCTTCTCCACCGTAGCGCGACAACAGATCGTCGTCCGACAGTGCCCGGCTGATGCGTCGTGACACGATCAACAGCACCTCATCACCGACGGCATGTCCATGCTCGTCGTTGATCGGTTTGAAGCGATCGATATCGATCATGATGGCGGTAAACGCGTGACCGTCGCGCACAGCGCTGGTCATCCGCCGACCCGCAGTCTCGTCGAAGCTACGGCGGTTCATCAGGCCGGTGAGCGGATCTTCGCGCGCCTGGCGCTGCAATGTGTAAATCGGGCGCAGCACAAACAGGCCGATCGCAATAGCGGCCGTGATCGTGAGCAGGCTCATTGCGATGCCCAGATAGATGCTCTCGCGCTGACCGTCACGGATGGTCTTGGCCAGTTCATCTTCCGGTGCGTAGACACCCATGACCCATTGGTTCTGGCCGTGCGCCAACAGCGGAACGAACATGCTCACGTAGCGTTTGTCGCCGATATTGAAGGTGTCGTAGTGGGTGTAATTGAGGGCGATCAGATCGGGGAAGCGCTGCTTCAGGCGGGAGCCGGCCCGCGCCGTGATCTCGTCCATTTCGTGCAGGCGTTTGAGGCGCAGGTTGCTGCCATTGTCGCGCTGCGCGAGATCGGCAGCGTTGGGGTGGGCCAATACGCTGCCGTTGCTGTAGACGATGAAGGCCGCGCCGGATTTGCCGATGCGTTGCGCGGTCAGGAAATCCGACAGCGCGGAAAGCTCGATGTCTGCGCCCATCACGCCGGTGAGTTCACCGTCCCGGTTGTAGACGGCGCGCGCCACCGTCAGTCCCGGCCGCTGTGAGGTATAGAAAATATAGGGATCGGTCCAGACCTCGCCGTCCGCCACTGTGGCGCGTTCGAACCAGGGGCGTTTGCGTGGATCGTAGGTGTCGTCGACGTCGAACTGGCGATCCAGTTGATTCAACTGGGCATCGCGGTTGATCAGTTCAACGCGCGATTCGTCCGGCTTGGAGTTCTGCACGATCTTGCTCAGAAAGCCACCGAGCGATTGGGCATTGTGCCGCTTGCTGAATACGAAGTTGCCTTCGGTGTCGCCGAAGTACAGACCATCGATCTGTGGGATCACGCGCAGTTGTTCGAGGAAATAGCGTTCGAGCTTTTTCGGGTTTCTGCACGATAGTAATCCGGCTTCGAAAAGGCTGGATGCGAGGGATACGCTGTCTTGTGCCTGGCGCAGATAGCCGACCGCGTTCTCGCGAGTTTCATCGACGACGTTCTGCAGGAGTTCGTGGGTGTGTTCTCGCAATGCCTGATCGGCGGCGAATTGTTGCGACGCCAGCACGACGAAGACCGTGAAGGCCTCGACCAGAATCAACAGGCCCAACAGGCTGATCAGCAAACCGTGTTTGCGTGAAGACCGTTCGGCACGATGTCGGATAGGCAACGTCATTCAGTTGTTGATTCTTTGTTGCATTCTTACCTTGTCTGCGCCGGCTTCGTCTTGCAAAGAACAAGACAGTTGCTCAACCGGAGCATAGATAGCGCTATGCATCCCGTAGATCGGCCAGCGCCGAGTGCAGTGATCGACTATGGCCGGTGCGGCGACAAATCTCACGCTGCAGCAGCGAGCGCGCAAAACCAGATGTAGGGAAACGCTTTGGCTCGGAAGTCGGCCGTTCAGGCGTCGCCAAATCACAACGGGCGGCGACGCCATTTTGGCACCATTAGCCTCGTTGGCATAGACGTATCGGGCATTGACACAGGCAGGCCCGCTTTTGCGTGATTGTCAAGAGGGTCTCGCCACCCAGACTTCGCGTCTCAAGACCGTTGCGGCTCACAGACCGATCGGTCAAATGATCGTTGGGAGAAAATCGCGACTCCGCGAAGGCATGAGTTAACCCCATCTGGGCCCGCCGTCCGTATCAATGCATGAGAGAACTGTCGATACAAGGAGAATCGATCATGCAGTTGTTGAAAGTCGCAGCCATTGCGGCAGCCATCGCGTTGACCGGCTGCACCGCCAGTTTCGAGCCATCGAGTAGCAGAACCCGGATGCCGGCGCCGTCGGCACCGCCACCATCTGTAGAGCAGAGCATCGGCCTTGCCAGCCCGATCAGCGCCGTACTGCACGGCGGGCCGGGGCAGATAGTCGATCGAGAGCGCTATGCAGAAATCGAGAGTCACGGCATCAAGCTTGTAGCCAAAGAGCCCGTCTCGACGTTCAGTATCGATGTCGACACCGGGTCATACAGCAATGTGAGAAGAATGCTGATGGAGGGGCGTATGCCGCGCAAGGACGCCGTGCGCGTTGAAGAATTGATCAACTATTTTGCCTATGACGACCCGGCGCCGCGCGATCGGACGAAGCCGTTCCTTGTATCCACTGAACTGGCCCCGACGCCGTGGAATCGGCAAACGCGCCTGCTGCGGATCGCGTTGAAGGCCTGGGAACTGCCCGAGGCGCAATTGCCGCCGAGCAACCTGGTGTTTCTCGTCGACGTTTCCGGATCGATGCACGCCTCCGACAAGCTGCCGTTGCTGAAACGATCGATCAAGTTGCTGACCCGGCAGTTGCGACCGCAAGATCGGGTCAGCCTCGTCGTCTATGCCGGTGCTGCCGGTGTCGTGCTCGAGCCCACGCCCGGCAACCGGCAAGCCGTTATCGAAAATGCCCTCGACCAATTGAGCGCGGGCGGGTCGACGCATGGCAGCGCCGGCATCATGCTGGCCTACGCCAAGGCCCGCGAGGCATTCATCGAACGCGGGGTGAACCGGGTGATCCTGGCGACCGATGGCGATTTCAACGTCGGCACGGTGGATCACCGCGCCTTGCTCGACCTGGTCGAACGTGAACGCGAAGCGGGCGTCTCGCTCAGTGTGCTGGGATTCGGAACGGGCAACCTCAACGACGAAACCATGGAGCAGCTGGCCGATCATGGCAACGGCAATTACGCGTATATCGACAACCTGATGGAGGCGCGCAAGGTGCTGGTCGAACAGGTGGGCGGCACGCTGCTGACCGTGGCGAAGGACGTGAAGATCCAGGTCGAGTTCAATCCGGCCCGGGTAGCGGAATATCGACTGATCGGCTACGAGAATCGTGCCCTGCAGCGTGAGGATTTCAACAATGACCGGGTCGATGCCGGCGAGTTGGGTGCAGGTCACAGCGTGGTGGCCCTGTACGAGATCGGATTGGTCGGCGAGGGCGGATCGCGGGTCGACCCGCTGCGTTACGACGACCAGCGCCGGCCGTCATCGCCACCGTCGCACGCTGCCGAACTCGCCTACGTGAAGCTGCGCTACAAACAGCCTGACGCCGACGTCAGCGAGTTGCTGCAGTATCCTGTACTCGAACGGCAGTCCATGACGGCTGCATCCGACGATTTCCGGTTCTCGGCCGCCGTTGCCGCCTTCGCCCAGCGTCTGCGCGGGTCGGTGTTCATCGAGGACTTCGACTACGCCGATATCCAACAATTGGCAGGCGGCGCGCGAGGGCAGGATGTCGCCGGCTATCGCTCTGACTTCCTGCAACTGGTTAAACTCGCCGCAGACTTGCAGCCGGTCAAAGGTGCGATGGTTGGGCAACATTCGGATGACGCAGACCGATGAACAGCTGATGAAACGATATTGCGATGGCGAAGGTGAGGCCTTTGAGCAGCTCTACCGGCGCCATCGCGGTCCCGTGTTTCGCTACGTTAAACGTCTGTGCAGCGAAGGTACGGATGTCGAAGCGGTGTTTCAGGATACCTGGATGCGCGTGATTGGCCGTCGTGACCAGTGGCGGCGCGATCAGTTGTTCAAGCCGTGGCTGTTCCGCATAGCGCACAACCGGGTGATCGACCTGTGGCGGAGTGAAGGACAGCAGATTGCCGATGACGACTGTGCGCCCGATGAGCTACCTCACCAGGGATTGGCGCAGGAGACGATCGAGTTGTTGCGTGATTGCGTGCAACGCCTGATGGCGTTGTTGTCGGCGTTGCCCGAAGTTCAGCGCAGTGCCTTCCTGTTGAAGGAAGAGGCCGGCCTCAGCCTGGCGCAGATCGGCGAGGTCACCGGCGTTGAACGCGAAACCGTGAAGAGCCGGCTGCGCTATGCGATGCAGCGACTACGGCGCGGCCTGGACGGATGCGATGACTGATCTCGACGACGAACACATCGCGGCGTTGTATCGGCGCACCCGCGACGATCAGCCGACGGCCGACAGCGATCGATTGATTGTCGATGCCGCACGGCGTGCTGTCGCCCGACGTCGGCGTCAATGGGTGGGGCAGTGGCTGGCCGTGGCGGCGACACTGGTGCTCGGCGTCGGTGTCGGCTGGCAGGTCTGGCTGTCGGATGAAGAGCTCGAATTTGAGGCGCCGAGTGAAATCGATGTGGACGGCGCGCCGCCTGCTGCGCCTGCGGCGCCGATCACCGAGCCGACACCCCGTGGTGCGCCACCGGGGCAGAGTCGTCCTGCGCCGGGGGCTGACGATCCGCTCGGCTGGCACGCGCTGCCGGCGCCGCCGGCCCAATCGTCAGCAGAGTCTTCTGCCGCATCGCCCGCTGGTGCGCCGCTCGCGCCGACCCTGAAAGATGCGGTGCGCGGCGAGCTCAAACAGCGTCAGCAGCGGCTGTCTCCCTCCGCCATCGTTGCGATGCCGCAATGCCCGGGTGCGCTACCGCTCGACATTGACGATCAAGCCGCCTGGCAGCGGGCGATCGATAAGGCGCGTGAACAAAATGACCGGCAAAGACTCGAATGTCTGCGCATGCATTACCATCAGCGATTCGGCGTACCGGCACGGTAGTCCGGTGCGTGTCACCCGATGGCGATCACCGGGTGGGTGAACTCGATGTTGGCCAGGGAGCGCGGGCCGCCCGGCGGGGCGAAATGCATCAGCGTTGCGTTGACCTCGGGCGGGATTGCGCCGACGCGATGCACCAGGTCTTCGCGGTCGATGCCCTGACGAATCAGAAAAACCACGTAGCTGTGCCATAGCGCCATCGCATTGATGCTGCCCGGGTCGGTCAGCTGTGCATCTCGTGCCGCACCGGCGACGCCCGCATCGAGATCGGGCAGCGACATCAATCCCCGCGTCTGGGCAAGCATCGACCGTATCGGCTCCAATCGGCGCCATACCGAGTCAGCGACGCTGATGGCGCGCGGGCTCGAACCCGGTACGTCGATGTAGCGGTCGGCGGGGTGCAGACAGCCGGCATGCAGCAGTGGAAGCTCGAAAGGCGACACGCCGGACAGCAGCAGGGCGGCGTGCGCTGCGACTTTCGGATCGGCCACCACGATCAGCGAGCTCAATTCGGCGACAGTCAGTTCGCGCGGCAGCACCGGCAGGTTGGGTGGCGGTGCGTTCGCCGGACCGCCGTGGCCCGGCTGGTAACCCAGGTGCGCATTGGCCTGCGGCGCGCCCAGGGCCTGCGCCTGTTCGCCGGGATAGATACGAATGCCGAGATAGGGCGGGGTGGCAGCCGGTTTGCTGCGTTCGGACAGGTATTCGACAAGCCAGGTGGCCAGTAGCGCCAGCGCAAAGGCGATCCCCAGCGCGATCAGGATGTCGCGCTCGTAATCCGGGTAGATCGGCGTTGTCGGTTCACGCGCCCATTCGACGACCTGGATCGGGGGAAACTTCTCCAGGTTGGTAACCTGAATAGCGGCCAGGCGTTCCTTGTTTTCGGCGTACAGGCGTTCCAGGCGCGCCAGGCTTTCTTCGAGCGCCTTGAACTCTTTGAACTGCTCGGTAAACGATTGCACGTTCTTCTGGTGGTCGGCGTGTTTGCGTTCCAGTTCCTCGACCGAGACCTCGGCCGCTGCAACTGCCTGCAGCGCCTCGTCGCGCACCGTTACGCTGGCGCGCTCGAGTGTCTCGGTCAGTTCGATCTTGAGTTCTGCGACCTCGTCGGGCAGCGCTTTGAGTTTCGGGTCGCGCTCGATATACACCTGGGTGTACTTGCTGCGCAGATTCGCCAGCTGCGATTGCTTGCGGCGCAACTCGCGCTGCAGCTTGCTGACTTCGGATTTCAACTCGTTGGGGATCACGGTTTCACCGCGCGCGATCGCCTCTTCCACTGAGCGTTGATGCGCCTGCGCATCCACCAGTTTCTCGCGCGCCTTGTTGACGGAGTCGTTGAGACCTTTCAGGCGCGACAGGCTGCGGTTTTCGGACCGCTCCAGGCTGATGATGTCGTTGTCTTCGCGAAAAGCCAGTATCTCGGCGCGCGCCGCTTCGATCTTGCCTTCGAGTTCGACCTGTTGGTCTTCGATCTCGGCGGAGGTTCGGGCAGTGATTTCTTCGATCTGTCGGGCGCGCAGTTTTTCGTAGTACTCGGCCCACAGGTTCACGATCTGCTTGAGCGCGGCCGGCTCGGTGCCGTCGGCGCGCAGTTCGAGCAGGTTGGTGCTGGGCACCGCGACGACATCCAGCTGTTTGCGCAGGTCGTCCGCTGTGAGGTCAAAGCCGCTGCTACCCTCCATCAGGTGGCGCGAGAGCTCGTCCAGCATGTCGTCGCCGAGCAGCAGCCGGCTCTGGATCGTGACATGCTCGACATCGGCCGCGGCACTGCGGGTGTCCACCGCCTTGGGCTTGACCGTGAGTACCGACGCACTGGCGCGGTAGACCGGCGAGCGGCCGTAGACAAACGCTGCGCCGATAGCGACGCCCAGGAGCAAGACGAGAAAGAAGACCTTCCAGCGGCGCCAGCCGCGTTTTTCGTGGGCCGGTTCGGCGTGTTGTGGTCCCTGGACGAGTTCCACGCTGGGCAGCAGCGGTGTGTTCACGTGACGTAGTTCCTGGTTGACGATTTTTTTCGGCAATAGCGATGCCGCTCGGGCCGTTCCTGGCCCATGAGGCGATCATGCCATGCGTCGGCCAAAGCGCGAAGTGTACCCCTAGGCGCCGGTCGATGTGTCGGCCCGGCGTGACGCAGTTGGCACGTCGTGAGCTGGAACGGTGTCGAAAGACGGCGTTTGGGCGGGCGCCACGCTGTGCTCCACCGTGCGGCCATTCACATCGCTTCAAAATGACATGAATTAACGATATATAACAAATAGTTGTAATTAATTATTAATGCTGATTATCGATATTCTGGCGTGCTGCGGCAAGCTGGTCAGAGGCCCCCACTGAGGCCGTTGCAGCAGCGTTCGAGCAGCGCCGACTTCAATTGTTCGAGGTCGGCGCATGCGGCAATGGCGGCGGCATCGAGGCAACACAGCGGCGCGTCGTCTTGCAGCCGAAATACCGCCGGCAAGCTTTGTCGTGTGTCTGGGTAGCGTCTGCAGAACTCGTCGCGGTGTAGGAATTCGCACCGGCAGTCGAGTTGCTCGACGAATGCCTGCCACTGCCGGCGCTCGCTGAAGTAGCCGTGCGTTAGCGAGCACAAGGCGCACTGATAGGTCGATGGGGAGAATATCTTGTGGCCGATGTCGGCGAGCGTGTTGAACAAACCGCTGTCGGCGTTGTAGACGAACAGCAACGACCCTTGTCGGTCGTTCATGCGGCGGAGTCGGAACGTCGGGTCAATGTTCTGGTGAGTTTTACCGCCAACAGCGCCCAGGGTGCGCCGTGGAACACCAGGTCGAAGATGTCGAGCGGCTTGGTGAGCGTGCCATTGAACAGCATCTTCAGCTTCTCCCAGACATGCGGCTCGGGCACGAAAGGCGCAAGGCCGAGTGTCAGCGCGATCATGATGAACAATCCAAGCGGTTGGCGATCGATCCAGTTCACGGTAGTCCTGCTAAACGATAGTTGGGTTATGTGCCGATCCGACGAGGGCTCGCAGTTGCGGGTAATGTTCGAGATCGTCGATGTCGTCGACGTCGCGCAACGCAGGTAGCTCCGACCACGTCCAGTTCAACGCGCTGAGGCGGCTGCGCGTCGTGCTCAGCACCTCGCCGGTTCCCCAGGGTACCTGATCGAACAGACGTTGATCGAGTCGTCGTGCGCCGATCAATACATAACCGCCATCCAGCGCCGGCCCCAGAACCACGTCGTGATCATCGAGCGCGCGGAACGCGGCGGTGAGAAAAGGTGGATCGATAGCCGGGCAATCGCTGCCGATCAACACGACCTTCGCGCAGGCTTGCAAGGCACACTGCATGGCGTAAAACATGCGTCGACCGAGATCGTTGCCGCGTTGCTCATGACAGGTCATGCCATAGCGATGCAGCAGATTGCCTATCCATTCATCGAGCGGTGGGTCATCGTGCGACGGGGCGTCGAGCCACAGCTCGCGGTGCTGCGCCGTCGACTTCGCTGCGGTTGCGAGGGTCTGTTGCGTCATGGCGCGGTGCAGTCGGGTAGCCCCTTCGGTGCCAAGCGTGGGAATCAGTCGTGTCTTCACCCGGCCGGCCACGGCATTGCGTGCGAACACGATCAGGCATGTAGAGGAATCGGGCGATGTCATCGATACAGCTTCGCCAGCGTACTGGGTGGAACGCCGAGGGCATAGGCCAGCCGCAACCGCCACATCAACAGAATCGTGCGTACGATCCCGGCCGATTCCCAGCGCCGACTGGAGGTGACGATGCGCGGTTGTCTAAGGCGCACTGGCCGCGCCAACGCTTTGAGCGACTTGCTCAGCGCAATGTCTTCCATCAGGGGGATCGACGGAAAACCGCCGAGCTGCTCGAAGATCGAACGCTGCACGAAGATGCCCTGATCGCCGGTCGCGATCCCGCTGGCGGCGCTGCGCAGGTTCATCAGGAATTCGACCACACGTAGCAAACGCGCAGTACCGGACAGGCGCACATCGACAAAGCCCCATACCGGCGGCGAGGTTCGCTCTAGCAATGTTGCCGCCGCCGTGGGGGCGAGCCGCGAATCGGCGTGCACGAACCACAGCGTGTCTGCGCGGGCGAGCGCAGCGCCCGCATTCATCTGCGCAGCTCGCCCTCGTGCGGCGGTAGTCACCACGCTGTTGAAGGTGCCGGCGATCGAGCGGGTTGCATCATCGCTGCCGCCATCGACCACGATGATCTCCAGCAGTGCTTGATCACAGGTTTGTGCCGCCAGGTCGGACAGTAACAGCCCGATGGCCTGTGCCTCGTTGAGCGTCGGAATGATGATCGAAAGCGCTGGCGCGTGCGGCTGCATGTTCAGTTGTCCGACAATGCGCCACCACAACTCGAACCCTGGCCGGCCGTGCAGCCAAAGCAGTGATCGGCGACACGAATGGGATTGTCGAGCAGCGAAAGGGCAGACAGATCGGCCAGGTGCAGGCGCTTTTTGCCGTCTGCCTCAAGTGTCAGGCCAAGCATCTGGTTGAAATCGCAATCGTACAGATACCCCTGCCAATCGACCGAGATCAATGAGCGACACATAACCTGGTCGAGATTGGCGTCCTTGTGGTTGCGCTTGAGCAGCGCAATGTAGTCGTCGAACTCGCCACGCGACAGCAGGGTGCTGCCGAACCGCTGGATGGGCAGATTGGCCAAGGCCAGCAGGTGGTTGAAGCGCACGCCATAGCGGTCCTGCAAGACACGTCGATAATCGGCCTCGAGACCGCCTTGCGCCGGCGGCAGCGTGGGGCCCTGCGGGTTGTAGACCAGGTCGAGTTGCAGCGGTGAAGCGAAGTTGCCGTAGCCCAGGGCATTGAGTTTCTTCAGGCCGTCGATACTGCTCGCGAACACGCCCTTGCCGCGCTGCCGGTCGACGTTGTCTTCGAGGTAGCAGGGCAGCGAAGCGACAATCCGTACGCGGTGTTCGGCAAGGAACGCCGCAAGGTCTTCCTGGCCCGGTTCGTCGAGGATCGTCAGGTTGCATCGATCGATGATCTCGACACCCAGATCGGCTGCACGGGCGACCAGGCGACGGAAATCGGGGTTGAGCTCGGGAGCGCCGCCGGTCAGGTCGAGCGTGGTGAACAGCTGTCTGCCCAGGATGTCGATGACCAGGTCGATCGTCTCGGCCGACATCACCTCGGAACGATTCGGCCCGGCAGCGACATGGCAGTGCAGGCATTGTTGGTTGCAGCGATAACCGAGGTTGATCTGCAACGTTTGGGTTCGGCCCCGCCGTATCGCGGGAAAGCTTGACGGCAGGAGTCTGTCGAGCGTATCTAGCATGGGTCGTTGACCTACGAGTTGTCGCTTGCCGAGGTCGAGTTACCTGGTTGGTGGTCGCTATACCTGTATGACCGGATTGTCGTCGATTGGTTGTCGGTTGCCGAGCGTTAAACCCTTGTGGCGCATCGGTAAATCCTGACTATCCTTAGTTGAACGGGTTCTATTGAATCTATGTTCTTCAAATTTCGTCGTTTTTTCCATTTTGGACGCACACGTACAGGGGGCGTCGGCGTGGAAAGGGTAAGGCTTGGGGGCCGGACGGGCGTCCGGCTGGGGCATTGCAGGTTAAGGCTGTCATTGGTGTGAGCAAGCTAGACAACGCTGATGGACAATTGAGTATGCCGTCGTCGACCTTGATGTTCGACGTCGATGACGCGGATCAGGCCGCCGAATACCTGCGCGGTGCGCTCAACATGCTGGGCAAGCTCAGCGTCGCACCCTCACCACTGTTTTATACATTGCTCTACACCTATTGCGCCGGCAAGAGCGTGCGCCTCAACAAAGAGCTCGATACCTTGCTGGAGAACCAGGGCGGCCTGGCCCAGGACGAGGCAGCGGCGCTGTTCCAGCGGTTTTTCGGTGGTGCGGCCGAGGCCTTGGTTGAGGATATCCGTAAAGAGCTTGTGGCCATGGTGGCGCAGGTCATCGGCTCGCTGGTAGATATCGCCGGTAAGACGTCGTTGAGCAGTGACAGCGTGTCGTCGCAGATCGAGAAGCTTGCCGATACCAAGAATCCGACCGAGGTCGTTGCCGCGGCGACCGCGATTCTTTCCGAAACCCGTCAGTTCGTAACCGATTCGCGGGCGCTCGAAGCCGAGTTGCTGTCATCGGTCGAAGAGATGCACAAGCTCAAGGAGGAGTTGTCGAACGCCAAGCGCGAGGCGACGATCGATGGGCTGACCGGGGTCTTCAACCGCCGGGCGTTCGACAAGCGGCTGACGGACCTGATGTCGATGAGCGATGGTCTGGCATCGGGGTTCTGCCTGCTGCTGCTCGATGTCGACAATTTCAAACGTATCAACGATACCTACGGGCACATCGTCGGCGACAAGGTACTCAGCGAGTTTGCCAAGCAGATCAGCCGACTCACGCGCCGCAGTGATTTCATCGCACGCTATGGTGGCGAAGAGTTCGCCGTGCTGTTGCCGGGTACGCGCATCACCAATGCCTTCACGGTGGCCGAGAACATCCGGGCGACGCTCGAAAGGGTGCGTCTGCGTCGTTCCAGTTCCGGTGAATCGCTCGGCGCGGTGACCGTGTCGCTGGGTGTCGCCTGCTTTCGCGAAGGCGAGACTGCCGAGCAGTTCGTCGCGCGTTCCGACAAGGCGCTCTATCGTGCCAAGCGACTGGGGCGCAACCGCACGATCCTGGCCGACTGAGCGTTTCGCCCACGCGCTGCACGGATCATTCGACTGCATCTTGCAGGCCGCCTCGATCGTGCCGGCTCGACTACCTTTATCAGTATGGGCCCTGCATGCCCGGCACCTTGATGCGTGCCGAACCGATCCGCGGAAAGAATGATGACAAGAAGCAACGGCAATCGACTGATTCAGACATTGAGCAAACTACTGGCGGCCAATCCCCCGGACGGGGTGGGGCACGTCGAAGTCGCGCAGGTTGAACAACTACTGCGCGTCTACTACCGGCATATCCCGCCGGGCGATCTCGAAGAAACCGATCCGCAGGATCTGCTGGGCGCCTTGATCGCACACTGGCGGTTGATGCGCCAGCGGCGACCGGACGAGTGCAAGGTGCGCGTCTACAACCCGGAACAAGAAGAGCACGGTTGGCGCAGCGCCGATACGATCGTCGAAGCCGTCGCCAAAGACATGCCCTTCCTGGTCGATTCGGTATCGACCGCGCTCAACCAGCGCGGATTGACCATCAGTCTCACCATTCACCCGGTGTTCGGGGTGGCGCGCGACAGCAACGGTGTACTGACGAAGCTGCGCGACCCCAAGGCCGATATCGAAGACGGCACGCTCGAAGCCGTGATCCAGTTCCATGTCGACCGACAACCGCAGGAGGCGCTTGCTGAACTCGAGGCGTTGGTGAGCGCGGTTATCGCCGACGTCGACCTGGCGACATCCGACTGGTTGAAGATGAAGCGCCAGGCGGAAAAGTTGCAGGAGGAACTGGGCGCCGATGAGGGTGCAGAACCCGGCGAGGTCAAATCCTTCATCAACTGGATGATCAACGATCATTTCCTATTCATCGCCAGTTGTACCTTCGATCTCGACACCAGTGGCGAACAGGCTGTCATGAACTTTCTGCCCGGGTCGGGGTTGGGCGCGCTGCGCGGTGGAGAAGATGCCGCCGCACGGGCACAGCAATGGATCTCGGGCATCGGCATAGACCTGTCCGCTTTTGACAACGACCTGATCGTCACCAAGGCGAATGCGCGATCGACGGTGCACCGTCCGGCATTTCTCGATTGCGTGGCCTTGAAACGCCACGACGCCGAAGGTGATCACGTTCAGGTGCATTGCCTGATCGGCTTGTTCTCGTCGAGCGCCTACAG
>MWSE01000046.1_pt1 | contig 53879 bp, 50 predicted proteins | sample 1021931 | NCBI WGS metagenome assembly MWSE01 (sample SAMN06338154, study PRJNA374545) | mollusc metagenome | biome: marine bay; material: sediment; isolation source: gill 28 cm from animal B | host: Kuphus polythalamius | place: Philippines: Mindanao | collected 2011-09-12 | reverse complement strand
GCCGGGGCGGAAGGTGCGCACGCTGCCGCGGCCGAAGAAGGTCTTGTAGCGGGCCTCGCGGGCCTGCATCGCCAGGCGCAGGTAGCGGTCGGCCTCGCCACGGGTGGCATGGGCGTATTGACCGGCGGGCTCGTAGTGCTCGAGGACCGGGGCATGCTCGCCACCGAAGCTGTGGTGGGTCGGCACCTGGGCGGTGACGGCGCGCTTGGCCTTGTAGTCGTAGCTGAGCACCGCCATGACGGTGGTATCGAGCCGGCGGCGGCTGCCCAGCGCGGTGATGGCATCTTCGGTCTCTTGCGAGTCGGCGCGGTGGAAGCGGATCGCGCCTTGGGTATCGGATTGCTCATCGCTGGGGCAGGCGACGCTGTCGGCGAACAGACGGATGCGGTGGCCGGCCGGGGCGGCCTCATCCTCTTCGACGCACCAGACCAGGCCCTCTTCGGCAAGCAGGCGTGAGACGAAGGCGTAGTCGCTTTCGCGGTATTGCACGCAGAAGCTGCGTGGGCGGGTGTCGGCGAGAAACTCACCGACCTCGTCGGACCACTGCCAGGCGGCGTGGGCGGCATAGTCGCCGGCAGCCAGGTCCAGGGCACCAGGGTCAGGCGGTAGCGGGTGAAGCCGCCGTCGGCGCCGAGCTTGTCGGCGGCGCGCACCAGGGCGCTGCGGCGTGACGAGGTGCCGTCGGCCAGGGTCGTGACCAGCGTGACCGGCTGACCCATGAAGGCTTTGAGCTCGAGAAAGGCATCGGTCGACAGGCCGTCGATCACGATTTCGAAACCGGCAGACAGCGCCTCGCGCCCCCACCAGGCCTCAACGAGCAACGAGCCCGGCGCACCCGATGGCCACTCAAGCTCGTACAAGCGCGTCTCCGCGCTAAACAACAGATCCATGTCAGACCCTCAAGTCAACGAACACATCTCCCGCGCTGCATGTCGGCGCCCCGGCAATCGATGCCGGTGATGTGTTTTGTCCACGGACGTCCTGTCCAAATAGCTCCCTAAGTGCCGGTATTCTGTCAAAGCCTTTCGGCGAACGCCAGACTCGGCATCAGAAACCGCGAGCCGGTCGAAACGACACGATCAACCCTGACCGTTCTCCATCTTCTCGGCTTTCTCGAGCACCATGGCCTCGAGATCATCCTTATATTGCTGCACGCGATCCATTACCGAATCGTCGCTGGTACCCAGGATCTGCGCCGCGAGGATGCCGGCATTCTTCGCGCCATTGATCGCCACGGTCGCCACCGGCACGCCACCGGGCATCTGCACGATCGACAGCAGCGAATCCTGGCCGTTGAGGGTCGAGGTTTTCACCGGCACCCCGATGACCGGCAACGGCGAGACGGCAGCCACCATGCCCGGCAGGTGGGCGGCACCGCCGGCGCCGGCGATGATCACGCGAATGCCGCGGCCGCGGGCATTCTGCGCATACTCGTACAGACGACCGGGGGTACGGTGTGCCGACACGATCGTCATCTCGAAAGGAATTCCCAACTCTTTCAGCATCGCTGCCGCATCCTGCATCACCGGCAGATCGGAATCGCTGCCCATAATGATGCCGACTTTTGCATCCGTCATAACTTCTTGTCTCCGAGAATCTTGATAAGCGTCTTGACCTGCCTGGCCTTGTCGCAAGCGGCCCCGATCGTGTCATCGATGACCGTGACATGCCCCATTTTGCGGCCAGGCTTGGTGACCGCCTTGCCATATACGTGCACGCAGACACCGGGAATCGCCAGCGCCGCACGTAAGCCTGAAATGATCGGTCGCCCTTGATAGCCCTCTTCGCCCAACAGATTAACCATGGTGGCCGGCGACAACTGTCGCGTCTCGCCCAGCGGTAGACCGAGAATCGCCCGCAGGTGTTGTTCGAACTGATCGGTAACACAGGCCTCAATCGTGTGGTGCCCCGAGTTGTGTGTGCGCGGCGCCACCTCGTTGACCAACAGTTCGCCGTCGGTGGTCAGAAACATCTCGACGCCGAACACGCCGACACCGTCCATCGCCTCGACGGTACGTACCGCCAATGCCTCGGCCTGACGCGCGATGTCGTCGCTGACATTGGCCGGTGCAACGAGAAAATCGAGCACGTTGTCGTCTTCATGAAAACGCATTTCGACGGTCGGATAGGCACGGCACTCGCCGCCGACGTTACGCGCCACCATCACCGCCAGTTCCTTGTCCGCCTCGACGAAACGTTCGATGTAGCTGGGCACCGGCAGATTGCGTGCGAAGGCCCCGGCATCCTTCATAACGACGACCCCGCGGCCGTCGTAACCGCCGCGGCGCGCCTTCTGCACCAAGGGGTAACCGAAGGATTCGAATGCCGCCGCATCCGGTGCCGGCATGTCGAGAAACGCGGATGTCGGGATGCCGGCATCGCGCAGAAATTCTTTCTGGGTGAACTTGTCCTGAATCATTTTCAGGAGCGCCGGGCGCGGAAAGATGGTGTGACCCTCGCCTTCGAGCGCCAGCAGGGTTTCGGTTTCGATATCTTCGAGTTCGAAGGTGACGATATCGCAGGATTCGGCCAGCTCGCGCAGCTTTGCCGGATCGCTGTAGTCACCGACGATCTGGTGACCCGCCACCTGGCCCGCCGGCGAACCCTGCAGGGGATCGAGCACCACGCAGGTACATCCGAGGCGCTTGGCCGCCTTGACTATCATGCGCCCGAGTTGGCCACCGCCGATCAGGCCGATACGCGCAACCGGAAAAGGGTAAGAATCTTCCATCGCTGTCGCCGAACAAAAAAAAAACCACAGGCCCACCGCCAGGCGAACCCAGGTCTATCATTCCATGCCTCGCTGAGGAAACGGGTGGCCGAAATGGAGCAAACGCTCCTGGCCGCGCCACCCGGATCGTCCTGACGTTTCACCGCCGACGGCCGGTTTGCACAAACCCGCAAGCGCATAAGGATACCGCGGATTTGCAAAGTGTGCCCCAATTTCCCGGATTTGCGCCGCAATCCTTCCACTTCTTGGCCGGCGTCAATGCCCCCGGCGACGCCTTCGGATAGCCTGATGCGCATTGGGTTTGCGGTGTTTACCCGGCATCTGCAACGCCGGTCAGCCCCCGTTGGGGCGAAATCGGACGGCTGCGGAGCTTTACAAAGGCTGTGCTATAGTCGCGCGCAGCTTTAAATTAGGAAGTGCTGATTCTGAAGGCGTTGCCGCAATTCTTGAATGATCATTTCAGATCTGGATAGCATTGCATCAAACACCTTCAACCTGTCGCGGGCGCTCTGGCAGCTTGATCGTCCTGATCATGGATAGCCCACACCATCCAGCAGTTTCCTCATCGCTAACCAAAGACTAAAACGCAAAATTCCAGGGGGGACACTATGTCCAAACAGCATCCTGTCGTCGCGGTAACCGGCTCGTCCGGCGCTGGAACCACCACCGTCAAACGCGCTTTCGAGCACATTTTCATCCGCGAAGGCATCAATGCCGCGGTGGTCGAGGGGGACAGCTTCCACCGCTACGAACGCGCCGAGATGAAGGTCAAAATGTCGGAGAAAGGTCTCAGCCACTTCGGCCCGGGGGCCAACCGTTTCGACAAACTGGCCGAACTGTTCAAAACCTACGGCGAATCCGGCACCGGCGAGAAGCGTTACTACCTGCACAGCGAAGAAGAGGCCGCAGAGCACAACGCACGCCTGGGCATCGACAAAAAGCCCGGCGAATTCACCCCTTGGGAACCGATTCCTGAAGGAACCGACCTGCTGTTCTACGAAGGCCTGCATGGCTTGGCGCAGGACGGTGAACACGACGTGGCACAGCACGTAGACCTGGGTATCGGCGTGGTGCCGATCGTGAACCTGGAATGGATTCAGAAGATCCACCGCGACAACGCCGAGCGTGGCTACTCGCCCGAAGCGGTCGTCGACACGATCATGCGGCGCATGCCCGACTACATCAATCACATCACGCCGCAGTTTTCGCGTACCGACATCAACTTCCAGCGCGTCTCGCTGGTCGACACGTCGAACCCGTTCATCGCGCGCGACATCCCGACGCCGGACGAAAGCTTCGTCGTCATTCGTTTCGCCGACCCGAAGAAGTTCAACACCGACTTCCCCTACCTGCTGTCGATGATCAATGACTCGTTCATGTCTCGTCGCAACAGCATCGTTGTGCCGGGCGGCAAGATGGGCTTCGCGATGGAAGTCATCTTCGGCCCGATCATCGATCAGATGATGGACGACCGCGGCCTGTAAGGCCTTTGAGGTGGCGGCGACCGTCCGCCACCTCGTCCCGCCATGAAAACCTTTAGCAGCGCACATGTCACCGGTGCCGATTGGCAGGCGGTGTGTGCGGGCGTGCTCGACCGAATCGATGGCGACAATGCCGGCGATCTGGCCTTCATCTATCTGTCGGAAGACCTGGCAGCCGACACCGATCGCATCATCGATGAGCTGCGCGAGCAATCCGGCATCACCCATTGGGTGGGCTGCGTCGGTATGGGACTGTGCAGCAACGGCCGTGAAACCTACGGTGAAACGGCCGCCAGTGTGCTCGTGACGCCGTTCGCCGCAGACGACTTCCGCCTGATGCCACCGATCGAACACTCTCCGTCCGAATGGTTGAGTGCAACCGAGCGCTGGCGCAACCAATCATTGGCGTCGGTTGCCGTGGTTCACGGTGATCCTTCGAGCTCCGAGTTGCCCGACCTTTTGGTGCGCGTCAGTGACGGGCTGCAGGGTGGTTTTCTGGTCGGCGGCATTGCCTCGGCCGACAAGCTGCCCGTTCAGATCGCCGACAAGGCGGTCAGCGGCGGTCTGTCCGGGGTGCTGTTCAGCGGCAACATCACCGTCAACACCGGGCTCAGCCAGGGCTGCAGCCTGATCGGCGACCGCCACCAGATCGATGCCGGTCAACGCAACATCATCGAGAGCATCGACGGGCAGCCGGCGTTGGACGTATTCAAGGAAGAGATCGGCGAAGTCCTGGCGCGCGATCTGCGCCGTGTGGGGGGCTATATCTTCGTCGCCTTGCCCATCGCCGGCTCGGATACCGGCGACTATCTGGTGCGCAATCTGATCGGTATCGACCCCGACCAGGGCCTGCTGGCGATCGGCGACTACGTAAAACCCGGTATGGAGATCCAGTTTGCCAGGCGCGACGCCAATACCGCGCGCGACGATCTGCAGCAGATGATCGAAGGATTGCTGCAACGTCTGCCGTCGCCACCGCGCGGCGCTTTGTATCACTCATGCCTGGGTCGTGGCCGCAACCAGTTCGGTGACGATTCCGAAGAACTCAAGTTGATCGGCGAGTTGCTTGGCGACGTCCCATTGGCCGGCTTCTACGCCAACGGCGAGATCTCACATCATCGCCTGTACGGCTATACCGGTGTGCTGACGCTGTTCAGTTGAATACCGGCTGAGATTCAGCCGGCGTGAACCGCCTTCGAACCAGGCTGGGCACCGTGCAAGGCTTCGCGGATACGTGCTTCGATCTGAGCGACCGAGAGACCGGCGATCTCCAACTGTTCCGCCTGGGTGCCCTGCTCGATGAACTCGTCGGGCAGGCCGAGATTCAGCACCTTTACCTGCACGCCGGCGGCCAATAGCAATTCGTTAACCGCCGAACCAGCGCCGCCGGACACCGCGTTTTCCTCGAGCGTGACGACCAATCGATGGCTGCCGGCAAGTCGCAGGACCAGGGCCTCATCGAGCGGTTTGACGAAGCGCATGTTGGCGACCGACGCATCGAGGTTCTGCGCCGCCTTCAGTGCGGATGCCAGCAACGTGCCGAAGGCCAGGATCACAATGTCTTTGCCTTCGCGCATGATCTCGCCGCGCCCCCACGGCAACGTCTCGAGTTCCGACGACGGCTGCGTGCCGATACCCGAGCCACGCGGGTAGCGCACCATGGCCGGACCTTGGTGCTCATAGGCGGCCTGCAACATGCGCCGACATTCGGCCTCATCGGCCGGCGCCAGGATTGCGATATTGGGAATGCAGCGGGCGTAACTCAGATCATAGGCACCGGCGTGGGTGGCGCCATCGGCACCGACCAGGCCGGCACGATCGACAGCGAAGGTCACATCCAGGTTCTGCAAGGCCACATCGTGCAACAACTGATCATAGGCGCGCTGCAGGAAGGTCGAATAGATTGCGACCACCGGTTTCAGGCCGTCGCAGGCCATACCGGCAGCAAAGGTAACAGCGTGTTGTTCAGCGATGCCGACATCGAAATAGCGTCGCGGGAAGCGCGCAGCGAAGTCGACCAGGCCCGATCCCTCGCACATCGCCGGTGTCACGGCCATCAGCCGCCGGTCCTGCTCGGCCGCATCGCAGATCCAATCGGAGAACACGCTGGTAAAGCTCTTGCCGCCGGCCTTCTTCTGCATCTGGCCGGTCGACGGATTGAACGGCGTCACCCCGTGATAGACGCACGGATCGCCCTCGGCCGGCGCGTAGCCCCGGCCCTTCTGCGTAACCACGTGCAGAAAACGCGGACCGCGCATGCGCTTCATATTGCGCAGCGTATTGACCAGCAGCGGCAGGTCGTGGCCATCGATCGGGCCGATGTAGTTGAAGCCGAGTTCTTCGAACAAGGTGCCGGGCATCACCATGCCCTTCATGTGCTCTTCCCAGCGGTGCACCAGGTCTTTCATGCCGGGCAAACCGCTCAGCACGTGTTTGCCGCCCTCTCGAACCCGGTTATAGAAACGGCTCGACAGTACCCGCGCCAGGTAGTTGCTGATCGCGCCGACCGGCTGCGAGATCGACATGTCGTTGTCGTTGAGCACGACCAGCAGATCGAGGTCCAAGGCACCGGCGTGATTCAGTGCCTCGAAGGCCATACCGGCAGACAGGGCGCCATCGCCGATCACCGCGATATGTTCGCGCTGCTCGCCTGCAGCCTGGGCGGCCACGGCCATACCAAGGGCGGCGCTGATCGAGGTACTCGAATGACCGGCACCGAACGGGTCGTATTCGGATTCGTCGCGTTTCAGAAAACCGGACAGACCGTCCTTCTTGCGCAGCGTCGTCATGCGATCGCGCCGACCGGTCAGAATCTTGTGTGGATAGGCCTGGTGCCCGACATCCCAGACCAGCCGATCGCTCGGCGTGTCGAACACATAATGCAGCGCCACCGTCAGCTCGACCACGCCGAGACCGGCCGCAAGATGCCCACCGGTCTGTGACACCGCATTCACCAGGCACCGCCGCACCTCGGCTGCCAGGGCAGGCAGCTCGGTTGCCGGCAACGCGCGCAAACCACCCGGCGAATCGATTTCGTCGAGCAGTCGGTACGGGGCGCCTGACTGGCTGTGAGGCATTGCTGCAAACCTGATCCAAAAACGGACACTTATTCTAACGCACCCGCTGCAAGTTCAGATCGATATTTGTCGTGGCGCGATAAACATTGTGCGCCAGTCACTCTTGAAAATTTCACTGTTCAACCGCACCTACGGCGAGACGCAGAACACGCTGCCCCGCCCTCAAGCCCGGTAGCGCGCTGCGCAATCGGGTCGCGATATGGCGGATTTCCGCAATTTATCTGTCATCGCGATGACAAGGACGTGTCACGCAGCCGACTTAGGCTGATCGTGAACCTGACGCCAAGGAAACAAGTCAATGAGTGCCGTTGTTCCAGATCTCGACGCCCGGCGATCGAAAAGCCGACTCTACGTCGAACTCGCTACAACCATGGACGATATCCACGCCTCGCAGGCGCTGCGCTACCGCATCTTCGGTGAAGAACTGGGCGCACAAGTCGAAGGCGCCGATCGTGGGATCGACGAAGACCGTTTCGACCCCTATTGCCAACACCTGCTGGTGCGCGACGCCGCCACCGACCGGGTGGTCGGCTCAACCCGTCTGCTGCTCGACCGGCAGGCCGAAAAGGCCGGCGGCTTCTATTCATCGAGCGAATTCGATCTCGACCCGCTGCTGACGCTGCCCGGCCGTCGCCTGGAAGTCGGTCGCACCTGCATCGACCCGACCTACCGCCAGGGCGCTGCGATCGCCGTGTTGTGGTCGGGACTGGCCGATTACATCAAGGAAAACCGCATCGACATGCTGTTCGGCTGCGCCAGCGTCGAGATGGAAGACGGCGGCACGGTCGCGCAGGCGATCATGAACCGCGTTCGCCAGCATGCGATGACCAAACCCGATTGCCGGGTCACGCCGCGCAATCCGCTGCCGCCGCTGCCGGCCGGGACGCACGAAACGGTCGCCGCGCCCTTGCCGCCGTTGCTGAAGGCCTACTTCAGGCTCGGTGCTCGGGCATGCGGTGAACCCTGCTACGATCCGGCGTTCAATTGCGCTGATATCCTGGTCATGGTGAACGTCAACGAGATCGACGCGTCTTATACCCGACACTTTCTCGATCGGGTGATGAAGGGCTGACATTGATAAGTACCTGGCGGATAGCGCTGCGAACGCTGCTGCTGTCCCTGCACATTCTGTTGGGTCTGATCCTGACCCCCCTGGTGCTGTCACGGCATCCGGGCGGCGTGTTGCGCACCCACCCGCGGATCGAATCGTGGTGGCACAACCGCGTGGCCGACATCTTGGGGGTACGCATCACGGTAGCCGGCTACCGCCCGCAAGCACCGGCGTTCCTGGTCGCCAATCATATCTCGTGGCTCGACATCATCGTACTCGGCGCACTGACGCCGACCGATTTCCTGTCCAAGTACGAGGTAAGACGCTGGCCGCTGATCGGCTGGTTAGCGGCGTGCGCCGGCACGCTGTTTATCCGCCGCGGCAATGGCGAAGCTGCACAGATCACCGAGCAGATCTCCAAGCGACTGCGCGACAACGGCATGCTGACCGTATTCCCCGAAGGTACGACCACCGACGGCACCCTGGTGCGGCCGTTCTTCTCGCGACTGTTCGCTGCACCGATCGATACGCGTACCGATGTCGTGCCGGTTGCGGTCCGCTACCACATCAACGGCCACCATGATCCCGTCGCGCCCTATACCGACGATCAATCACTCGGCGAGAACCTGCGCGGCTTGATTACGCGGGACAAGACCGAGGTCATGGTGATCTTCGGCGAGCCGATCACCTTGAGCGGACACAGCCGCAAACAGGTCGCCGATGAGGCACGCAATGCCATCATCATGGCGCTGCACAGCCACGAACAGACCCCCCTCGGTGAACGCGTTCCGGCGCCGGCAGCAGGATAGCGACTTGCGACTGTATTCCCGGCCGGCCACCCTCCCCCTGACAGCGAAACCGGCATGAACATCCTGATCGTTACCGAAACCTACCCGCCCGAGATCAACGGCGTTGCCCGCACCCTGGCACAGATGGTCAGCGGACTGAGCAAGCTCGGCCACCGCATTTCGCTGGTGTGTCCGAAGCAGAAACAACGCCCGTCGGATGACGAGCCAGCCGAGATCCATCCGGTGCGTGGGCTTCCACTGCCAGGTTATCCGGGCCTGCAATTCGGCCTGCCGGCCGGCGGTCTGATCAAACGACTGATCGCGCACAAACAGATCGACGCCTGCTATATCGCCACCGAAGGACCACTCGGCCACTCGGCGATGCGCGCCTGCCATCGGGCCGGCGTGCCGTGCCTGTCGGGGATGCACACCAACTTTCATCAATACAGTGGTCACTACAACGCGGGCATGCTGGCGCCCGCTCTGTGGCGCTATCTGCGTGGCTTCCACAACAAGTTGGCCGGTACGCTGGTACCGACCGGCGCCATGGCCGACGAGTTAGAAGACAGCGGGTTTCGCAATCTGCATGTCTGGCCACGCGGCGTGCATGCCAATCTGTTCAGCCCGGACAGGCGCAATGAAGAACTGCGTGCCCGCTGGGGAATCGGCAGCGACGACATCGTCGTGGTCTATGTCGGGCGGCTGGCACCCGAGAAGAACATCGACACGACCTTCGAGGCCTTTTCGGCCATTCGCGAACGGCATCCAACCGCGCGCATGGTGCTCGTGGGCAACGGCCCGGCCGAGAAGCGACTCAGGGCCACGCACCCCGAGGCGATCTTTGCGGGACCGAGAACCGGTGTCGAACTGGCCGAGTACTACGCCAGCGGCGATATGTTTCTGTTCAGCAGCGTGACCGAGACCTTTGGCAACGTCACGCTGGAGGCCATGGCCAGCGGACTTGCGGTGGTGTCGTACGACCTGGCGGCCGCGCACGAACTGATAAATCATGGTCACAACGGCCTGCTCGCGCCGGCGGACGACAAGGCGGCCTTCATACAGCATTCGCTCGATTGCGCCGGCGACACCGTGCTCCGGCAGACACTAAAAGTTCACGCACGTGAAACCGCGCTGCAACAGGACTGGCCGAAACTCATCGACAGGTTGGAAAAACTGTTTTTGGCAGTCCAGCGCGAGGCAACCGTCGATGACCGTGAGAACACTGCTACATCAACTGAGCGTCCTTGAAGCACCGATCTGCCGGGTTGCCAGCCAGCGCGGCGAAAACCTCGAAACCCAGCGTTTCTTCGGCATCATCAGCCGCCTGGGTGACGGCGTCTTCTGGTACCTGATCATGCTGTTGCTGCCGGCACTGTACGGCAACGAAGGACTGCAGGTATCGCTGCAGATGTTGCTGGTCGGCATCAGTTCGCTGTTGATCTACAAGACGCTCAAGACGCTGACCGTACGCGAGCGCCCGTGCGAGGCCTTCCCCGACATCCGCCGCCATGCCCCCATGCTCGACTTGTACAGCTTTCCGTCGGGCCACACGATGCACGCGGTGGGATTCACCGCCGTCGTCCTCGGTCATTTCCCCGAGATCGGCATCTTCATCGTGCCGATGGCATTGTTGATCGCCTCGTCGCGCCTGGTCTTGGGCCTGCACTATCCGAGCGATGTGATCGTCGGCGCCGTGATCGGCGGCGGCATGGCCTGGCTGAGCTTTCTACCGCTGGTCTGAGCGACTGCGCTGCGTTTCGTCGGCATGAGAGAATGCGCTCATGCCGCAACACCCAATCGATACCTTGATCGTCGGCCAGGGGCTGGCCGGTAGCGCGCTCGCCTGGAAACTGCGCGCCGCCGGTGAACGCGTGTGCGTGATCGACGACGACCACAAGACCTCGTCATCGCGCGTGGCCGCCGGCCTGATCAATCCCTTGGCCGGCATGCGCTTCAACCGCCGCCCGGAATTGCGCGACTGGCTCAGCGCTGCCGACCGCTGGTATGCGCAGCTCGCGCAGCACTTCGACCGGCAGTTTTTTCACCCGATATCCATGATGCGCTTGTTCCGCTCAGAGCAGCAGAAACGCTTCTACGACAAACGCACGCAAGACGACGAATCCGCAGACTTGATCGGCGCAACGTTCGATGCGGCGCAGCCACCGGAGCCGGTCGACGCACCGTTCGGCGGATTCATGCAGCAACGTACCGGTTATGTTGACCTGCCGTTGCTGTTGTCAATGATCAGGGGATGGCTGCAGCAGGATGGTGCACTGCTGGAGGCCGCATTTGATGCTTCCAGCCTTCGGATGGCACCACAAGACGTCGAGATGGGCGACCTGCGTGCGCGCCGCGTGGTGTTCTGTGAAGGCGCACAACTGCGCGACAACCCCTGGTTCAACCATCTACCACTGCAACCGGAAAAGGGCGAGATACTCAACCTGCAGCTGACGGACTGGCGCCCCAAACACATCGTCAACGGAGCGCACTGGCTGGTGCCGCTGGCCAATGGCACCGTTCGCTTCGGCGCCACGCACGATCACGAGCACTTCGATGTGCAAGCAACCGCCGAGGGTCGCGCCACCTTGCTGCAGCGTTTTACAGCCATGTGCAAGAACAACCCACACAACGAGGTCGTCGACCACCAGGCGGGCCTGCGCCCAGGCACACCCGATCGCTACCCGTTCCTTGGCCGACACCCTGAGTTTCCACAGCTATGGGTATTCAACGGCTTCGGTGCACGCGGCGCGTTGAGTATCCCCTGGTATGCCGATGCCTTGGTCAACCATCTGATTGAAGATGCGCCGTTACCAGCGGAAGCCGATATCGCCCGCCTCAAATGAATCGCCCACCACTCACAAAGATCGCGCAACAAGCGGTAAGTCGAGCATGCCGTGCACACGGGCGTGCAATCGATGCCACGGTAGGCAATGGTCACGACACCCTGATGCTCGCGCGTTGCGTGGCACCCGACGGCCATGTGGCCGGTTTCGATATTCAGCCATCGGCGCTCGATCACACCCGGCAACGCCTGCACGCTGCCGGTTTGGAGCAACACGTCGAATTGATCGATGCCGGACACGAGCACATGCGCGATCTGCTGGGCGACGACTGGGTCGGCAACGCCGATGTCGTGATGTTCAATCTCGGCTATCTGCCCGGCGGCGACAAGTCGATCATCACGCAACCGCACACCACCGTGAGCGCGCTCGCGCAGTCGCTCGACATGCTACGCCCCGGTGGACTGCTGTCGCTGATGCTGTACCGCGGACACCCCGGCGCAGAGGCCGAGATTGCCGCCGTCACGCAATGGATCGAGGGCTTGAACGACGGCTACGAGATCGAGATTTTGCAATCGCCCGGCCCCTGGTTGTACCTGGTGCGGCATGCTCAGCCATCGACGGGCTCAGTCGACGCGATCTAACCGGTAGGTGACTTGGCTGCTGCTGTCCTCGCTGCCCTGGGAGAAGGTCCAGCCGTCCTGCAGCGGCAAGTCGACACTGTTTTCGGGTGGCAGGCTGACCACCTCGCGGACCCGCGCGATGCGGTGCATCCCGCTATGCCGGGTCTCGACATCCTGGCGCTTGCCCAGGATCTGCTTGCCGAGTTCGGCGCGCGCCAGCCAGTTGTCGGCGACCTGGTTGTCGGTCTCGCATTCGTAGGTCAACGCCAAGTAGTTGCCGGGCGCGCGGTAACCCGGCTGCAGCCGTACACGATCACCTTCGAGTTCGCCGGCCAACGGGAATCCGGCGAATCGTACCCGCGGCGTTTCGTGCATCGTGAGGTTGCTGTCGAGATAGGTGCCGGCCACCAGGTGGCAATCGAACCAGTTCTGCGGCCCCGACAGCCCCGACACCTCGTCCAGCCATCGCGCGCTACCGCTGCCGACCAGAAACTCGCCGTTCTCGATGGTGAACTGGATGATGACTTCCCACGGCATGCGAATACCGCCACCGAATCCACCTTCGCCGAGGAAGAAGTCCTGGTGACCGGTCAGCTGCAGCCGCCATTGACCATCCACGCCGGCAGCAGATGCGGTCGCATGGACGAGACAAAGCAGGCCCAGCACCGCGGACATCCAGCGATGTCGCTTCGTTCTACAAGCAGCGGTCGGCGAGACTTGTTCCAGGATGCACTCCCGTTGACGGCAACATAGAACCCGGCGACACGACGGCTCTTGCAACCACCCCTGCCGAGACCGGGTCGAGCCCGACGATGCCGGATCACTCTCTATATAGATGGATGGATCATATGACAGTCATGACGGCCTGGTCGGATCGTCATTCCTATCGATTAGGTACCGTGTCGCAGACACGTCGCAACGGCCAAATGGATCGAAGGACCCGTCGTCAGGCAGGCGCGGCCCCGGTCAGGCCGCCACACCCGGCAGCATCAGCCCGGCCGCGTCGTCACCCATCAGGAAATCGAAAAACGCCCGCGCCACCGGCGGCAGACGTTTGTCTTTGGTCGTCACCAGGTACCAATGGCGTTCGATCGGGAAACCCTCGACGTCGAGCACCACCAGGCGGCCGGCCTCCAGCTCGAGCTCGAGCGTGTGGATCGACACGATCCCCAGGCCCAGCCCGGCCTCGACGGCATGCTTGATCGCCGAATTCGACGTCATCTCCATGCCCGTTTTGAGATGGAATCCGCGTTCCTGAAAGAAACGCTCCATCGCGATGCGCGTGCCCGACTGTTGCTCGCGGGCGACGAACACCTCGTCGCGCAACTCAGCGAGCGGGATGTTTTTGCGCCCCGCCAAAGGGTGACGGGCCGGCGCGATGATAACCAGCGGGTTTTCCATGAACGCGGTCGCGTCCAGGTCGAGGTCTTCCGGCGGCTTGCCCATGATGACCAGGTCGGTCTCGTTGCGGGTCAGCTGTTCGAGCAGCGTCTTGCGGTTGGTCACGTCCAGCGAGAAGGTCGTGCCGGGATAGCGTTGCGAGAACGCCGCCAGCAGGCGGGTAGCGAAGTAGTTGGCGGTGGTCGCCACGCTGATCCGCAGGTGGCCGGTCTGCACCCCCTTGAGCGCCTCGATCACCTCGTCGAGCTCTTCGAGTTGCCGGCCGATGGCCTGGCTGTAGTGGAAAAACTCTTCGCCGGCCTCGGTCAGACGAATTTGCTTCCCAAGCTTTTCGAACAGCGGCAGGCCTGCGGCCTCCTCCAGTTGGCGGATCTGCATCGACACCGCCGGTTGGCTCAGATGCAGCTCTTCGGCCGCCCGCGTATAGCTCAAATGACGCGCCACGGCCTCGAAAACCTCTAATTGTCTCAGGGTCAGATGCATAAGACCTATATTATGCGATCTATCAGTATTATTGACTGTTAATTATAGGTTGGCCCTCTATACTCGTCCAACCCCATAACAGGACCGGCTAATAAAGCGCGGCCATCAGGGGCCGAAAGCTCCGGTCCAACCGGAAATGGATCAACTCCAAAACAGAGGGTTTTAGGTAATGGCCAAGAAATACGACGCGGGCGTAAAAGAGTACCGCGAAACATATTGGATGCCCGATTACACGCCGAAGGACACCGACATCCTGGCGTGCTTCAAAGTTACCCCGCAGCCGGGCGTGCCGCGCGAGGAAGTCGCCGCCGCTGTGGCAGCTGAGTCTTCGACCGGCACCTGGACCACCGTGTGGACCGACCTGCTGACCGACCTCGACTACTACAAAGGCCGCGCCTACGCGATCGAAGACGTACCGGGTGACGACACCTGCTTCTACGCCTTTGTTGCCTACCCGATCGACCTGTTCGAGGAAGGCTCCGTAGTCAACGTCATGACCTCGCTGGTCGGCAACGTGTTCGGCTTCAAGGCGCTGCGCGCACTGCGTCTGGAAGACATCCGCTTCCCGGTCGCCTACGTCATGACCTGTAATGGCCCGCCCCAGGGTATCCAGGTCGAACGCGACCTGCTGAACAAGTACGGTCGTCCGCTGCTGGGCTGCACCATCAAGCCGAAACTGGGTCTGTCGGCCAAAAACTACGGTCGTGCGTGCTACGAAGGCCTGCGCGGCGGTCTGGACTTCACCAAAGACGACGAGAACGTCAACTCGCAGCCGTTCATGCGCTGGCGTCACCGTTTCGACTTCGTCATGGAAGCCATCCAGAAGGCTGAAGCCGAGACCGGCGAGCGCAAGGGTCACTACCTGAACGTTACCGCTCCGACCGCTGACGAAATGATGCGTCGTGCGGAATACGCCAAAGAAATCGGCGCGCCGATCATCATGCACGACTACATCACCGGCGGTTGGGCAGCAAACACCCAGCTGGCGCAGTGGTGTCAGAACAACGGCATGCTGCTGCACATCCACCGTGCTATGCACGCCGTACTCGACCGTAACCCGCACCACGGTATCCACTTCCGCGTACTGACCAAGATCCTGCGTCTGTCCGGCGGTGACCACCTGCACTCCGGCACCGTCGTCGGCAAGCTGGAAGGCGACCGCGATGCAACCCTGGGCTGGATCGACATCATGCGTGACAGCTACATCAAAGAAGACCGTTCGCGCGGTATCTTCTTCGACCAGGACTGGGGCGCGATGCCGGGCGTTCTGCCGGTTGCCTCCGGTGGTATCCACGTATGGCACATGCCGGCGCTGGTTTCGATCTTCGGCGACGACTCCGTCCTGCAGTTCGGCGGTGGCACGCTGGGTCACCCGTGGGGCAACGCCGCCGGCGCAGCAGCCAACCGCGTAGCGGTCGAGGCCTGTGTCGAGGCACGCAACCAGGGTCGCGAGATCGAGAAGGAAGGCAAAGACATCCTCACCAACGCAGCCAAGTCCAGCCCGGAGCTGAAAGCTGCAATGGAGACCTGGAAAGAAATCAAGTTCGAGTTCGACACCGTCGACAAGCTGGACGTTTCGCACAAGTAATGTCCGTCTGCCCCCGCCTTACCTGGCGGGGGCCTCGAGCAACGAATTCGAATTTTTTAGAGGTATATACCAATGAGTGATATGCAGGACTACGCTTCGAGCCTTGCCGATGCCGGCAGCCGCAAGTTCGAGACCTTCTCTTACCTACCGTCGATGGACGCTGACCAGATCCGCAAGCAGATCGAGTTCATCGTTTCCAAGGGCTGGAACCCTTCGATCGAGCACACCGAGCCGCAGAACGCCAGTGGCTCTTACTGGTACATGTGGAAGCTGCCGATGTTCGGTGAGACCGACGTCGACGCCATCCTGGCCGAGTGCGAGGCATGCCACAAGGCTCACCCGGAAAACCACGTGCGCCTGCTCGGCCTGGACAACTATGCCCAGTGCGCCGGTGCATCCATGGTTATCTACCGTGGTAAAGCCGTCTAAGTACTGATTGCCACAATCAGTATGGGAAGCCCCCGCCCTTCACGGGGCGGGGGCTTTTCGTTTCGGGCAACCGAGTTTTCAGCCCCGAGTGGCGAGCGCCCGACGATGTGCGATCGCCATTCCGGCCTGAACATTCGAACCGGGATCCGATTCCCGTAGCCGTCCAGATAAAAAGGATCACGAGCATGAGCGATATCGACCGCGACCAGTACCTGATCAGCAATGAGCCTTACTACCGTCCCGTGCACAACGAGGTCGACATGTACAAGGCCGCCTACGACGCGCGCATGCCCGTCATGCTCAAAGGCCCGACCGGTTGTGGTAAATCGCGCTTTGTTGAATACATGGCGTGGAAGCTGCAAAAGCCGCTGATCACCGTTGCCTGTAACGAAGACATGACCGCTTCCGACCTGGTCGGTCGTTTCCTGCTCGATATCAACGGCACCAAGTGGCAGGACGGCCCGCTGACCGTGGCTGCACGCATCGGCGCCATCTGCTACCTCGACGAAGTTGTTGAAGCACGTCAGGACACGACCGTTGTCATCCACCCGCTGACCGACCACCGTCGCGAACTGCCGCTGGAAAAGAAAGGCGAACTGGTCAAGGCGCACAATGACTTCCAGATCGTTATCTCATACAACCCCGGCTACCAGTCGCTGATGAAGGATCTCAAGCAGTCCACCAAGCAGCGTTTCGGCGGCCTGGATTTCGACTACCCGGAAACCGATATCGAAACCGAGATCGTTTCGCACGAAGGCGGCGTCGACAAAGAGACCGCACACAAGCTCGTTCAGATCGCACAGCGTTCGCGTAACCTGAAGGGTCACGGCCTCGACGAAGGCATGTCCACCCGCCTGCTGGTTTACGCAGCACAGCTGGTTTCGAAGGGCATCGATGCACAAGCGGCCTGCCAAATGGCATTGGTCACCCCGCTCACGGACGATCCGGATATGCGCGACACCCTGAGTGCCGCCGTCAACACGTACTTCTGAGCGAGCCGAGCATAGACACCGTGGAACGCACACTTGAAAACCTGTTGTACGCGAGCCGTTGGCTGCTGGCACCGATCTATATCGGCCTGAGCCTTGCCCTGGTCGCGCTTGGCATCAAGTTCTTCCAGGAGGTCTTCCATATCCTGCCCGGCATTCTGGCGATGAACGAGGCCGACCTGGTATTGGTCGTCCTCAGTCTCGTGGATATCGCGCTGGTCGGCGGCCTGATCGTCATGGTCATGCTCAGCGGTTACGAAAACTTCGTCTCGGCGATCGACATCAAGGAAGGCGAAGAGAAGCTGAGCTGGCTCGGCAAGCTGGACGCGGGTTCACTCAAGCAGAAGGTCGCCGCGTCGATCGTCGCGATCTCGTCGATCCATCTTCTCAAAGCGTTCATGAATGCACCGCAACTGCTGGGTAACGGCGACAACAGAGACGATACCTTGCTGATGTGGTACGTGATCATCCACATCACCTTCGTCTTGTCGGCGCTCGGCATGGCCCTGGTTGATCGCATGAACCAAAAGCACTGATTCGGAATCCTGTATGTCAGTCGATTTCTCGGAATACGTCACCTGCCTGAACGACGAAGATCACGAGCACGTCGAAGCGCTCGAAACGTCTTACCATGAAGCGCAGCGCGTCATGTCGCCGCGCGGCCTGCAGAACTATCTGGAAGGCATGCGCGCGTTCTGCACGCTCGGCCGCGGCCAGGATTTGGTCTTGACCTACGTGCAGGAGATTCCCGGCGTCGTCAAAGAAGTCGGCGAAGACATCATTCCGGATGTCGTCGAAGCGATGATGAAGCTGTCGTCGCACACCTCTGGCAGCGTCATCACCTTGATCGTTGCCAACCTGCCGATGGCAGCGCAGCGACTGGGTGATGCCGAAGTATTGCGCGGCTTCCTCAAGCTGTTGCACCAGATGACGGGTAAGGCACCGCGTGGTCTGCGCCCGATGATGGAGAACCTGGACGAGCTGCTATCCAAGCTGACGCTGGGTGGCCTGCGTCGCTGGGTGATGTTCGGTGCACAGGCGCATCAGCGCGACCTCGATGGGCAGTTGGCCTACTTCGCCCTGAAGACCGAATCGTCGAAAGCGATTCTCAAGTCCGAGCGTCGCGGCACCCTGTTCGTCAACAACCAGCGCAAGCTCAACTTCTACCTGCGCGCGTTGTGGGCCCGTTCGTTTTACATGCGACCGACGGCCGGCGACTTTGAATCGCGCCAGGGTATTCGTCCGTATATCGAGAACTTCCAAATCCACGTCCCGGACGCGTTCGACCCGTTCCGCGGCATCGATGGTATGGACCTGTACCGTGCCACCGCTGCGCACTGTGCGGCGCACATGGTCTACACGCGCGACCCCATCTCGGCTGAGCAACTGTCTCAGGCGCAGATGCGCATGATCGAACTGTTCGAAGACGCGCGTGTCGAGTACCTCGCCTACAGTGAGTTCCCCGGTCTGCGCAAACTGTGGCTGCAGTTCTTCACGTCGGAGCCCGACAAAGACGACGCCTACGGCAAACCGCATGAGACCATGGACCTGATGATGCGCACCACGCGTGCCATCATGGATCGTGAATACCGTGACGAGATTCAGGCGATCAACGAGATTGCCGACGACTTCGTCGCCAAACTCGAAGAAGATCCCTATGCGCCCCGCCTGTCATGGATGGCCGGCGTCGACTTCTACAACAAGATGGTCGAGATCGCGAAGATCCCAAGCGTGCGCATCCTCTCTGAGTGGCCGATCCCTTACCGTGACGACAACCGTTACTTCTGGGACTTCTCGGAGAACATGTTCGAGACCCAAGGCGTCGACTACCTTCCTTCTTCGCAGCAGACGGTGCGCAAGAATGTCAGCCTGATGGAGTTCGTCAACGAGATCGACTCCGAGATGAAGGACGACAACCCGCAGGAAGTGTGGGTGCTGGATACCGAGCTGTTCCCGTACGAAGACATGGGTATCAGCTACAACGAAATGGAAGGCGTCGAGCCAGTCTCCGACCCTTACCATTACAGCGAATGGGACTACCACGTTCAGCTGTCGCGTCCTGACTGGGCAACCGTGCTCGAACGCAAACAAGGCCGTGGCGACCCGGATGTCATGGACGAGATCCTGACCAAGCACAAGCCGGTTGCTTCGCGTATCCGACACATCATCGATGCATTGCAACCACAGGGTATTGTGCGTCGACGCGGCTACGAAGAAGGCGAAGAACTCGACCTGAATGCTGCCGTGCGCGCGATGATCGATATTCGTCGCGGCATCATGCCCGACCCGCGCATCAACATTCGTATTACACGACACATCCGCGATCTGTCCATCGTGCTGCTGCTCGATTTGTCCGAATCAACCAACGACAAGATCGGCGACATTGCCGAGGGCGAAGAAGGTTACGAAGATCAACCGAGCATTCTCGACCTGACGCGTGAATCTGCCGGCCTGCTCGCCTGGGCAATCGATTCGATCGGTGACAACTACGCGGTCCACGGCTTTGCCTCGGATGGCCGCCACGATGTGCAGTACTACCGCTTCAAAGACTTCGATCAGCACTATGACGAAGAAGCCAAGTCACGCATGGCCGGCATGAAGGGCAACCTTTCCACCCGCATGGGTGCGGCATTGCGCCACGCAGGCTGGCACCTGACCCAGCAGAATGCGCAAAAGCGCCTTGTGCTGCTGGTCACCGACGGCGAGCCTGCCGACATCGACGAGCGCGATCCGCAATACGGCGATGCAGGGCGTCTATACCTATTGCCTGACACTCGATCCGAATGCCGATCGATACGTTGCACGTATCTTTGGTGAGAACAACTACTCGATCGTGGATGACGTGGAGCGGTTGCCGGAACGTCTACCTAATGTATTTGCTGCACTAACGGGGTAGCCTTCCCTGGCGCGACTTCCGCGCACCGATTAATCCCCAGCCCCGCCCCCGCCTTCCATGGCGGGGCGTTCGCATCACTGCGTTATGCCGCCGGCATAACGGTCGATACTCACCCCAACGTATTCGCCACACTCACCGGGTAGCCATCCCTGGCGCAGCTTCGGCACGCTGATTTGATCCCAGCCCCGCCCTCCATGGCAGGGCGTTCGCATCGCTGCGTTATGCCCCTGGCATAACGGTCGATACTCACCCCAACGTATTCGCCGCACTCACCGGGTAGCCTTCCTCTGCGCGGCTTCCGCGCGTTTGCAGATACCCACGCCCGCCTTCTGACCACAGGCAAAGCTTAGCCGATCGCCTCCATCAAAGGTTTCGGCACCCCCTGACCGAAGTCTATGCCGATCTCCTTTACCGTATTCAGTATCGAATCGGTTTCGATGTACTCGGCGATAGTGCACTTGCCCATCGTCTTGGCGATGTCGTGGATCGATCGGACAATGGACCGGCTGAACGCATCGTTGGCGATATCGCGCACCAGGTTGCCGTCGATCTTTAGGTAGTCGACCGGCAGGTCTCGCAGATAGAGAAAGGACGTATGTCCACTGCCGAAGTCGTCGAGCGCGAATTCACACCCGATTGCCTGCAGCGCGCCAACGAACGCACGTGCAGCCTGGATATCCGATATCGCCGCAGTTTCAGTTATCTCGAAACAGACATGCTGTGGTGGCAAACCGGTAACCGCGAATGCGTCGAGTACAAAATCGAGGAAGCAGGCACTATCGACCGAGTGGCCGGACAGATTGATCGCAAACGAGCGGTTCGCGAGCAGCTCCCGGGGCAACTCCGACAATTGACGCAGCGCCTCACCGACGACCCAGCGATCGAGCTTGGCCGACAAGCCATAGCGCTCCGCGACCGGCAGGAACGTACCGGCGCTGTAGATGCTGCCCTTGTGGCCTTGCGCGCGTAGCAGTATCTCGAAGCGACTGGCTGCCGGGTTCTTCGGTTGCTCCAAGGGTTGAATCTCTTGAGCGTAGAGCAACAGGTCGTTGTCTTTGAATGCCCGAATCAACTGATTGAGTATCCGCCCATCTTCTTCCAGGCGCGCCGTGGCGACCAGTTGATCCTGGTAGAACTGAACATGCCCACCACCCAGGTGCTTGGCCTCTCGGCAGGCATCGCGCGCCTTGCGGATGCTTTCTTCAGGCGTGTCCTGGTAGCGATTGGGGCGCACGATACCGACACTAGCGGTCAGTTCGTAGCGCTCGCCGTCATGGCTGAAGCGCAAGGCCTCGACACTCTCCAGCAGCATCGTTGCCTTTTCGAGGGCTTCCTCGCGCCCCGCCGGACGCATAATCATGCCGAACTGATCGACGCCGATGCGGCTAACCGCACAGTCTCTGCCGGCAAGACGCAACAGCACACCGGAGAGGACCTCGATAACATGATCAGATAGCGTGGTACCGCCGCACTCACGGATCATGCGAAACCGATCGATGTCCAGAAAGAACAGGTAGGGCATCGGCCCGGTCAACTCGCGCGACTTTTCCAGACACCGCTGGAAAGTCTCGGGAGTCGCCAAGCCGGTCAACGCGTCCAGATCTACGGGCATATCGGCGAACTCCCCCGTCTGTGGCATCACATGCTCGACCGGTGTCTCTTCGGACGGTCCGGTCAATGCCGGCTGACCAACATCGCACCGACACAAGGCAAGCCCCAGTATGTCGGCGATCAAACCCAACAGGTTTTCGTGCCAAACCTGAAACACGCGAGGATCAGGATGGTGAACGGCTATCGCACCCACCGCCCGGCCGCCGACCGATATCGACTGGATCAACAAACCGGACTGCGATTTGCCTGCGCGTTCACGCGCGCCCGGCCACCGATACGCACCACCGGTTTGGATAACGTCCACGACCGTAGGCAGGCTGATCTCTTCGACGAAAGAGTGTGGAGAACTCGCGACCGTCAACGGTTGGATCCCACCCGACGGTGATTGCAAGTCGCCAGCGAGGAATACCGCGCAGCCGTGGAACGCGGCGTGTCCGGTGACGATCCCGGAGACCAATTGCGGAATGCCCTCGGCGGGCACCGCGACACAACTCGAAGCCAACTGACGGATGAGACTGAGCGACTCGACCAACATCACAACGCCGGCGCCTTCCCCGACCGCGTATACATCGGTGTTCAGAGTCATGACGGCCGCCTCTGAAATGTCATCGCCAGTTGCTCGATGTTCTGCAGTCGTGCCTGCCAGGTGGTAACCGCGAGCGCCAGGTTTTCTTCGCCGATCGCCAACTCGTCCAGCAGACTACGATGCCGATCGACACACGCAGTACTGTCTTCGCCATCGATGTGCTGTTTGCTCATCTGATCGGCGAAGCCGACCAAGGCAACAAGTTGCCAGTCGCTTCCCCGGTAGCCGGAATTGCGGTGGTGAGAAAGCACATTGACGATCGGCGCCGGCAGCTTCCACGCACGGGCGAGCTCGCCGCCCGCCTGCGCATAGTCGATACCAAGAATTCGAGCCTGCAGGTAGGACAACTTGGCTTGTTGATCCTCGTTCAACCCCGCAAACACCCGCTCCATGCCGACAGGCGCGATGTGCACCAGTGCCAACATGCCAAGTGAGTGCAACAAGCCCGCCAGGTAGGCATTCGGCAGCTTCCCCCGGCCGGCGTCGTCCACGACTCTCGACAACTCATGGACCAGGGCGGCCGAGAACATCGCGTGCCGCCAAAACCGAAGCGGGAGGAATGACGGACTGGCGCTCGTCGTAAATGGCTGACTCAGCACCAGCGACATGCACAGATCGCGGACGAGGTGCAGCCCCATCACCCGTATCACGGCATCCGAGATGCTTCTCACCTGCTGAGCGGCGGCAAAGTAAGCCGAGTTGGCAACACCAAACACCCGCCCTGCCAGGGACGGCGTCTGCTCGATCAGTTCTATCAGCTGAACCATGCTCAGGTCCGGATCGGCCAGTAGCATGATGAGTTCCTGCGAGCGCCGCGGTATCGGCGGAAGCGACGCGATCTCGTCGAGACGACGGCGCATCAGGCGCTCGAAGTCGCCGCCGTTCGCGGTCTTGTCCTCATCGCTGAGAGTGGTCATTCGGAGTTTCCTTGTGCAGTTTGCTGATGTATCGCAAACAGCTTGTCATGCACCAAAGACAAAGTTCTCAGCAACGTCTAATCTTTATTTAAGCTTTTCCTATCGTTATTTTTTACTTTATAAAACAATAATTTAGAGATTTCCCTTTGGCGCAGACGGACACGCAAACCCGCTACTGGATCGGCCGCTGGGAGCTGCTGCCACGGCTCAATTCCCTGAAGCTGGGCGACGAGAGACATCATCGATAAGGTCTGGAATCGCGAGTTCGTCGGCGATCATTCGGTATATCAGGCGATCGCCCGGCTTCGGCGGGCACTGGGCGACAATGCCGTCGCTCCCGTGTTCATCGAGACCGTGCCCAAGCGCGGCTATCGTCTGATCTGCGAGGTCCGCCATGTGCCCCCGGACCAGACCGACGAGCAAACCGATGAGCAAATCACCGACACAGCCCGGCCGGAAACCGCGCCGCCCGCAACGGCGGCACCGCCGGTGCGCCATCGCAAAGTCGCGTGGATCGCCACGTCGCTGATACTGGCGGCGGCCGCCGCGCTGCTGTTCTTAGCCAGCCGCTTACCGCAAGACGACCGCCTGTCCGTGCTCGTCCTGCCGTTCAGCAATGTGTCCACGACCCAGGACAATGAGTGATTGCCGCCGGATTTGCCATAGAGATGGCGAACAGGCTCGGACAACTCGAAGACCTGCGCGTGCTGGGGCCACAATCGGCGAGTCTCGTGAGCAAGAAAAACCTGGCCATCGGCGACATGCAGACATTGCTCGGTGCAGACATGCTGGTAACCGGCAGCCTGCGCCATGCCGGCGGGAAACTGCGTGCCGTCGCGGTTCTTACCGATCTGCGCACCCAGGAGCAGGTATGGAGCCAGGCATTCGAGCGGGATGATCGCGACGTATTCCGCCTGCAGATGACCGTTAGCGAAACCCTGGCCGACAATCTCGAACGCCTTGGCTACACCCAGCGTATCGGCGGCAATGATGCGGCGGTAGCACACCTGGATGGCGCTTACGAAGAATACCTTGCAGCACGCTACTACCGCTTTCAGCGGTCGCCCAAAGACCTCTGGAAAGCTGCCGAACATTTCGAGAAAGCGGTCGAAGCCGAACCGGACTTTGCCGGTGCCCACGTCGGGCTCGCGAAGTCGTACCTGCTGCTGTCTTTCTACGCCGACCTACCCTTGTCCGAAGCGATGAAAAAGGCCGAGCCGCACCTCAAAAAAGCCGAAGGCGATCAACGCTTTGCGGCAAGACTGAGCGCAGCGGTGGGGCTGTCGCACTATCTTCAGGGCAACTACGGCGCGGCCGAAGAGCAGCTGCGCAAGGCGTTGGATCGAGAACACAACTTTGCCGAGGCCTGGATGTGGCTTGGATTGGCGCTACGCCAACAAGGTCGCCTCGATGAGGCGCTACCGGCGTTCAGCGAAGCGACCAGGCTGGAGCCACTGATGCCCACCGCGGCCGTCAACCTGGCCAACGCGCTGGCATTCAGTGGTGAGGTCAAAACCGGTTTAACGCAACTTCAGAAGTTTGCCGCGCTGACTCCACCCGATGCGCGCGTCAACAGGGCGATGTCGGATCTCTTTCTTGAATCGGGACAGCTGGCGAACGCCTACCGCGAATCCGAAAAAGCCATGTCGCTTACCCCGGAATCGCAGCTGATACGTGCCGGCCACGTGATGATACTGGCCTACCTGCAACAGGCCGATGCGGCCGAACGTCTTGCCACCAGCATTCTCGCCGAGAGCCCTACGCCATCACATGCCGTGCAGCGTTATCTCGATCGGGCTGCGATTGCAGCCCCGCGCATCCTCGGCACGCTGATCGATCCATCACGGGTTGTCGCACTGCAGGACAAACTGGCGACACCAGAGATCGAATGGCGGCAGGCACACGCAAGGGCCGGCCTCAATGCCTATTTCGCCGGCGATATCGAACAGACGAAGACCCATCTAAAACGTGCGCTGGAAGGGCGCACCTACCCGATCGAGCGCACCGATTTCGACCTGTTCTTGTGTACTGCGCTGGTCGATGCCTACCGTAGCGAGAAGGACGACAGCGAAAGCAAACGCTGGCTGAACCAATGCACGCAAAGCTACCGGTTCGCCGTCAATCACGGCTGGAACACGATCGGACTGCGTTACATGGCCGCCCGCTTGGAGTATTGCCGCGGCCACCGGACATCGGCCATGACAATGTTGGCCGCACTGCAAGACAGCGGTTTCACCAATATCGGCCTGCTGAACACCGACCCGATGTTTCGTGATCTACGCCAACACAAGGATTTCAAGCATCTCAGCAACCGGGTGCAGCATCTCGTCGATTCGTCATGGGTAGCGATTACACCCACTGATCGCAAATCGTCGAACGACAGCTAATCCCTGAACGGCAACACCTTCTTGCCCTTGGGATCACAACCGTTTTCACGCTGACGTTTCTCGGCCAGTTCCAAGGCCTTGCCGAATTCGCCGATCAGGCGCTGGTGCAGATCGCGTGCGTCGTTGTGATAGTAGACCAGCTCGATCTGCGCGGGCTCGGTCAGGTCGTCGCGATGCTGGTCGTAACGGAACACCCACGCCAACATGATCAAACGCCCACCCTGCCCGCCGCGCACGGCATAGGCCTGGTTATCGACAAAGATCACCTCTTCCTCGTCGATCACCGATTGCATCTGCATGCTGCGAATCGGTACGAACACGTGCTCGTACTGACAGCGGCTGAGCATGAGGCGACAGCGGTTGTACAAAGTTGCCGGAATCGTCAGTCGCTCGCGCGCGATCTCGTTGGGTTTGAAGAATGTCTCTGTCACAAGGTTGCCCAGGCCGCAGGGGTGGAACTCAGTCGTCGTCGCCCAGTTCCGGGTCCCAACCCAGTTCGCGCGCCCGCGCAACGGCTGCATCGTAGATCGCCTGGTGACGCTCGCGCAGTTCAGGCGGCAGGTTGGAAACCAGGTGGCCATATTTGTTCCATTCGGCGGTGACCTTGTCGTACAGGGAATCAATTCCCTGCACCGTCCAGCCTTCACAGGTCTCGGTCTCAGGGATCAGGCCGAACAACCAGGCATCGCGGATGACATTTCCGGTCGGATTCATCGCGCCTTTCGGGTCTTTGTCGATGCCCATGTATTTCTTGACTTGCATGCCGGTTCAGCTCACTGGATATTGCAGATTCGATATTCTAGCAAACACCGCATTGACCCCCGCCCCTTCATGAATCAAGACAATCTCACCATCGTCGACCTGTTGCGCCACGGCGAACCGGTCGGTGGCAGCCGGTTTCGCGGCAATGGCGTCGACGACCCCTTGTCGGAGGACGGCTGGGAGCAGATGCAACAAACGACCAGCGCCTTAACCGGCTGGGACCTGATCATCAGTTCGCCCATGCAGCGCTGTCAGGCATTTGCTTCGCATCTCGCGGCCGAGCGCAAGCTGCCGCTGACGATCGAACCGGCCTTCCGCGAGGTGGGCTTCGGCGCCTGGGAGGGACAGAATCGCGAGGCCCTGCGACGCGACCGGTCCGAGGAGTATCTCGCGTTCTACCGCGACCCGGTCAACAACCGGCCGGCCGGTGCCGAACCGCTCGCTGACTTCGGGCGGCGGATCAGCGAGGCCTTCGAGCGCGTACTCGCAGAGCATGCGGGGCGGCACGTGCTGATCGTCGCCCATGCCGGCGTGATCCGCGCGACCGTCGGCCACGTATTGCAGGCGCCGGCGACCCATTGGTACCAGGCACAGGTCGACTATGCGGCACTGTCGCGCTTCGCCGTCGATGGGGCCGGCGCCCGCCTGATCCATCACAACTGGCGCCCGAGCCTGTAAACTGCGCGCTCAGATTGCCCAGACGGATCCAGGAGCCTGACAGATGGCGTTTGCCCGCTTGATATTTCGCGTTTTGCTCGGAACCCTGATTCTGCTGGCGGTGATCGGCATGTTTCTGCCGGATACCGCGCAGGTCGAGCGCAGCATTGTGATCAATGCACCGGCCGACAAGATCTTCCCCCACCTGAACAGCATGCGGGCGTTTCACGCCTGGTCGCCGTGGACGCAGGTCGATCCGGACACCAGCTACACCTTCGAAGGCCCCGAACAGGGTGTCGGATCGCGCATGACCTGGAGCAGCGGCGACGAGCGCGTCGGCCAGGGCAGCCAGGAGATCACCGCCAGCGCCCCCAACCAGAGCGTCGATACCCACCTGGTGTTCGGTGACGAGGGCGAAGGCGATGCACGCTTCGTGCTCGAACCCGAGGGTCAGGGCACCCGTATCCGCTGGGAGTTCGAAACCGAGTTCGGCTGGGATCTGTTCGGCCGCTACGTGGGCCTGATGCTCGATACGATGATCGGCACCTCGTACGATCGCGGTCTGAAAGAGCTCAAGTCGCGCATCGAACAGCCCGAAGCTCCTGCCGAGCCCGACAGCAACGCCTGAATATGTCGTCGCGCGTCGCCGCTACGATTTTCACCATTTAGCTTTCCAAGGCTTGGGCTTGATCCACGCCTTAGGTTCGGCTCGCGCCAACTGTTAAGGTGGTTAGATAGCGTGACGGTCGCAGGCGCATCTCCGCCGTGACCGCCATGCGTCGTTCCACATACCTTGATCGCATCGGGGCAGGCACATGAAACAGGCAATCGGTGAAAACAGCTATCTGATCGACACGGGGCTGTACCGCCCCAACCACGCTGCCTGCTATCTGGTCGAAGACGCCGGCGAACTCGCGCTGATCGATACCGGCACCCAACACTCGCTGCCGCGTGTACTGAACGCCATCGAATCGCTGGGGGCCACGCCCGAGCAGGTGCGCTACGTGATGCCGACGCATGTGCACCTCGACCACGCCGGCGGCGCCGGGCAATTGATGGAGGCCTGCCCGAACGCAACGCTGGTTGTCCACCCGAAAGGGCAACAACACATGGTTGATCCGTCGAAACTGCAGGCCGGCGCGACCGAGGTCTATGGTGAAGACGCCTTCCGACGCGATTTCGGCACCCTGATGCCGATCGATGAGCAACGCACGGTGGCCGCCAACGACCTGCAGACCTTCGAGCTCGGCAACCGCCGCCTGCAGTTCCTGCACACCCCGGGTCATGCCAACCACCACGGCTGTATCTTCGATCAACAGAGCGGCTACCTGTACACCGGCGACACCTTCGGCCTCGGCTACACCGAGTTTCGAAACAACGGTGAACCGCTGCTGGTCGCCACGACCACACCCGTGGCATTCGATCCGGAGGCCTGGTTCGACAGCCTCGATCACATGATGGCCATGAATCCGCAGGCCTGTTGCCTGACCCATTTCGGCAAGATCGACAAACCCGGGGAACGCGTCGCACAGCTGCGCGCCAGCATCGAGGCACATGTGAAGATCGCGCTCGACGAAGAAGCGCTGCCTCTCGAGGGGCGTTCGGAGCGCCTGCACGGCGCCGTGTACAACGTGCTGGTCAGCGCCGGTTGCGCCCATAGCAACCTGAGCGAGGAAGAGGTTCGTTCGATTTTCGCCTCCGACATCGATCTGAACGCCCAAGGGCTTGCCGTCTGGCTTGTCAGGCGGGCCAAAAAACGCGCATAGTTGGGCGCTTTGCGTCGTTTCACGACGTCGAACGCCGGACAGAACGCCCGGCCCCGCTATAATTTCGTCCCACAAGCACAAAACACCGACAAAACATGCAACAAACCGACGACCTTCGTATCGAGGCCATCCATCAGGTCGAACCACCGGCCTCAGTGCACGAACGCCACCCGTTAACGGAAGAAGCCGCGCAGACGGTGCTCAATGCGCGTAACGCCATCCACCGCATCCTGTCCGGCGAAGACGACCGCTTGCTGGTGGTGATCGGCCCCTGCTCGGTGCACGATCCGGAAGCCGCGATCGAGTACGCCAATCGATTGATCCCTGTTCGCGACCGCCTCAAAGACGACCTGATCGTCGTCATGCGCGTCTATTTCGAAAAGCCGCGCACCACCGTCGGTTGGAAAGGCCTGATCAACGACCCGGATCTGAACGAGAGCTTCCAGATCAACAAGGGCTTGAACCTGGCGCGCGAGCTGCTGCTCAAGATCAACAACATGGGATTGCCGGCCGGTACCGAGTTTCTCGACCTGATCAGCCCGCAGTACGTCGCCGACCTGATCAGTTGGGGCGCGATCGGTGCGCGCACCACGGAAAGCCAGGGCCACCGCGAGCTGGCGTCGGGCCTGTCGTGCCCGGTCGGCTTCAAGAACGGAACCGACGGCACAATGCGTATCGCGGTCGACGCCATGCGCGCCGCCGAACGGCCGCACGTGTTCCTGTCGCTGACCAAAGACGGGCGTTCGGCGATCTTCAATACGCGCGGCAACGCCGATACGCACATCATCCTGCGTGGCGGCAAGCGCCCCAATTACGATACGGAATCGGTCGCTGAAGCCGTGCAGGAGATGACCAAGGGCGGCGTAACGCCGAACCTGATGATCGACTTCAGCCACGCCAACAGCCGCAAACAGCACGAAAAACAGATCGACGTGGGCGAAGACGTTGCCCGCCAGATCCGGCGCGGCAACCACAACATCGTCGGCGTGATGATCGAGAGCCACCTGATCGGCGGCCGTCAGGACCTGGGCGAAGGCGATCTGACCTATGGCCAGAGCGTGACCGATGCCTGTCTGGCCTGGGAAGACAGCGTGCCGCTGTTGGAGAAGCTGGCCGATGCCGTTCGCAAGCGTCGCGAAACGGCCAAAACTGAATCCACCGATTGAGCAAGTCACACTAGGGCGAAGGCGGCAGGGGCGCCGCCTTTTCCCGACGACCGGCGATCAGAAGTCGTCAAAGCCCGCCTTGCGAAACCATTCCTTGGCCTTTTCTTCGTCGCGTTCCACCCCGTTGCCTTCGCGATACATCATGCCGATCGTGGTCATGGCGCCTTGCAGACCCTGGTCGGCCGCCTTCTTGAACCACTCGAGCGCCTTCTCGCCGTTCTGCTCGACGCATTCGCCCTGCATGTACATAAAGGCAAGCCCGTGCTGCGCCAAGCCCATGCCCGATTCGGCAGCGGCTTTCATGTAGCGATAGGCCATCAGCTGGTTCTCCACCATGCCGAGTCCGTTCTGCGCCATGATCGCCATGCGGTACTGGGCTTCCGGGTTGCCTTCCTCGGCCTTCGGCGCCAGCAGGCGGGTCGCAGTACTGAAATGTTTCGATTCGAACGCAGCGATGCCGCTGCTCAAATCCATGTCCAGGCCATCATCGTTGTCAGTCATTCGGCTCTTGTACTCCTCTTCAGGCCGGCGGCCGGCCGGTAATCGTGCGGTCGGATCGCGACGCGACAGTGCACCTTCACACATAGCTGCTCTTGCGCGTCGTAAAACCCGTATTCGAAACGCGGTGTCGCCCGCCCGCGTTCGCTCAATTCAGTGCGAATCGCAGCCTCGTGCGCCGGATCGAGCACGAAAAGCAGTTCCATGTCGGTTCGGCTCTCGTGCTGAAAATCCAGCGTCAGGTCGCGCGTCCACAACTGGTGCCCAGGAAAATGCCGGTTGCACACCAGCGCGGCGATCGGATCCGCCAGGCACGCCATCGACCCGCCGAACATACCACCGCCGGGGTTACGATTTGCCGCCAGCGGCAACAACAAGCGCACCGTGCGCCAGTCATCGCTCAGATCGACGACCTTCACCCGCAAGGCGCGAAACGGCGGATACCATTCCAGGCGCTTGTGCGCGGGCAACAGCCGTCGAATCTTTTCCGGGATACGCATAGACTTATACCATCGCGCCCGCACCAACCAACGTCGCAAAGCGGCGGGAAATATCGCCGCCTGGCACCGCGCAAGCGATTGCAACGCCGGTTAAACTGCCGGGCCCTACCAACAACACCAAAGATCGATGCAGACCGCGCTAGCTGATTTCATCCGCGATACCGCCGCCGGCAAGGAAGCCGACCAGATTCTGCGCGCCTGCGTGCACTGCGGCTTTTGTACAGCGACCTGTCCAACATACCAGCTTCTGGGGGACGAACTCGACGGCCCGAGAGGACGAATCTACCAGATCAAGCAGGTGCTAGAGGGTGCAACGGCCAACGAGACGACGCGTGAACATCTCGATCGCTGCCTGACCTGCCGGTCGTGCGAGACGACCTGCCCCTCCGGCGTCAACTACCACCGGCTGCTCGACATCGGCCGCGTACAGGTCGAGCGCCAGGCGCCGCGACCACTCACACAACGCCTGATGCGCCGCGTGCTGATCGAAACCCTGTCGTATCGCAGCCGTTTCACGCCACTGATCGGTCTTGGGCGCTGGCTGCGGCCGATGCTGCCGCAGAACCTGCGCGCCAAAGTGCCGGTCGCACAGACGCTCAACGCGCCGTTGGTCGTACCGAAGTCGGCGGACCGACGGGTACTGATGCTCGACGGCTGTGTACAATCCGGGCTGGCGCCGGAGATCAACCAGGCGCTGGAGGCCGTGCTCGCGGTGCTCGGCATCGCCATCGAGCGCACACCGCAGGCCGGCTGTTGCGGCGCCGTTGCGCATCACCTGAGCGACGAGCAGCGTGCGCGCGAAATGGCCAAGCGCAATATCGATGCCTGGCTGCCGCTGCTCGACAAGGGCGCCGAGGCATTGATCGTGACCGCCAGCGGTTGCGGTGCGCACATCCATGACTACCCCAGCCTGCTGGCCGACGACCCGGCGTATGCCGAAAAGGCACAGCGCTTGGTGAGCGCCACACGCGATCCGCTGCAACTGCTCGCCGCCGAGCCGCTGGAAGATCTGAAACTGCACCCGCGCAGCGAGCGCGTTGCCGTGCATACGCCCTGCACGCTGCAACACGCCTTGAAACTCGGCGGCCTGGCCGAGCAGGTGTTGACCCGCTTGGGCTACTCGCTGTGTACGGTGGCCGAGAGCCACCTATGCTGCGGTTCGGCCGGCACCTACTCGATGCTGCAACCCGAACTGTCGCAACGCTTACGGGCGCGCAAGCTGCAGGCACTCAAGATCGACCACCCGGACGTGATCGCCACGGCCAACATCGGTTGCCTGCTGCACCTCGGCGAGAGCGGCGGCGTGCCGGTGCGTCATTGGCTGACCATCGTGGCCGAGGATCTGCATCTCGACTGAACGTAGACGCTAGTCTTCCAGGTGCTGCGTAATCCAGTCACGCCACTGCGCCAGCAAAGGCTCATGGGTTGCGGCAATCGCGATGCGCGGCGTCAACGAATCGGCCGGCAACCAATCCCCGCGATAGTCGTCGAGCAGGCCGCCGGCTGCGCCGGCCTCGCGCAGAATCAGGTAACCCGCCGCGTAATCCCACAACTTTTGCCCGCCATGCAGATAGATCTGACACCGTCCCGCTGCGACCCAACACCAGTCGAGCGCGACCGAACCGAAACTGCGCTGCGAGCGATAAGGGGCGCACCGGGCGAGTGCCGTGATCAGCGATTCCGGTAGCCGCTTGAGATCCACCATCGCCATCGACGCCTTCAAGGTCTCGGGCATCGCCTGCGCAACCAGGGGTTCGCCGTCCAGCCAGGCACCCTGGCCTTGCAGGGCACTGAAACACTCGTCGCGCGCCGGGTCATAGACCACGGCGGCCAACACCTGTCCCTGGCGGATCAAGGCCAGCGAGACGCCGAAGAACGGGATGCCGGCAGCGAAGTTGCTAGTCCCGTCGAGCGGGTCGAGACACCACAGCCCCGCACCGGGATTCGCCAACAGGCGCTGGTGTTCGGCGGCGGACATCTCTTCGCCCAACAACCGAAAATCCGGCCATTGCGACGCCAGTTCGTCTTGCAGTCGGTGCTGCATCGCGTAGTCGGCTTCGGTAATCACCGATCCATCGGCCTTGGTCGCAGCGCTCACGTCGTTGAAACGTGACATCAATTCGTCGATCGCCGCGGTGCGAACCATCTGCCGTATGCGCTCGAGGTCGTTTACATCCAACATCTGAACCAAATGAATCTCAAAACTTAGGTATTAACTTTATATTTTACTGCCCTTGCGCCGCATAACCCAATGAGCAAAAAGGGAAACCCCCTATTGCTATCGACTGCTGCGCGACCTACGCTGAAGATTTCCAGTCAATCAGGAAGACGCCATGGTGCTTCAGCGCCCCGTATCCGCTTTGGTTTTGGCCGTTGTCTGCGTATTCGCCGGTGCAGCCACCGCCGCGAGCCTCGCAGAACAACGCGAGCTGTTCCTCGCCGCCGAACAGGCGCTCGCACGCAACGATCATCACACCTTCGCGAAGCTGGAAAAGCAACTGCGCGACTACCCGCTGCATCCCTACCTTGAATATCGCCTGCTACGGGAGAAGCTGTCGAAGGCAAAGGCCGGCGACGTGTCGCGCTTCCTGAAAAAACACGAAGGCACCCGCCTGTCCCGCCTGCTGCGAATGCTGTGGCTCAACGAGCTCGGCAAACAGAAGCGGTGGAACGAATACCTCGCGTTCTACGAGCCATCGAGCGCCAACGAAAACCGGGAGTGTTATTACGCCAATGCGCTGATCGCGACCGGCAATACGAAAGCCGGGTTTGCGGAAGTACCGGCCTTGTGGCTGTACGGCAAGTCACGCCCTGAATCCTGCGACCCGGTATTCAACGCCTGGACCAAGGCCGGTAAGCGCACGCATGACATGACCTGGCAGCGCATCAAGCTCGCGATGGATGCGGGCCAGTGGCGTCTGGCTGAGTATCTGGGCAAGTCGCTGCCGAAGAGCGATCAGGTCTGGGTACAGCGCTGGTCGAAGCTGTATCAACAACCGCGCACAGTCACGAAAGTGACCTTCAGCGAGAAACATCCGTATCGCGAGGCCATGTTCCCGGCAGCAATTCGTCGCCTGGCGCGCTGGGACGGCCCCGAGGCAATGCACGCCTGGGAAACGCTGAAGGCGCGCTACGATTTCACGCCGGCACAGGTCCGCGAAACCGAGCAATACATCGTGCGCAACCTGGTCAGGGTGCCGGGCGACGAGGCGTATGAGTTCATTCACAGCGTCGACGTCGGCAAACAGGACCTTCCGGCACACGAGGCGCGCATCCGTTCCGCGCTGTTGCGTGAAGACTGGCCACAGGTAATCGAGTGGATCGCCGCTCTGCCGCAGGACGAGCGCAACCAGGAAGGTTGGTTGTACTGGCTGGCACGCGCATTGGAAGGCAAAGGTGACAACGACGTGGCCCGCGCGCTGTATCAGCGGGTGGCGAAAGAGCGCAGCTATTACGGCTTCCTCGCGGCCGACCGCATCGGCGTGGCCTACCACCTGTTTCACGCGGACACGCCGGCATCGCCGCAACTGTTGAAGATGATCGAGGCCATGCCCGGGGTCAAACGTGCGCGCGAACTGTTTGCGCTGGAGCGCTGGAGCGACGCCCGCGCGGAATGGCAGATCGCGACCAAAGACCTCGATTCCGATCAGTTGAAGGCGGCTGCCAAACTGGCCAAGGTCAACGGCTGGCACGACCGCGCGATCTTCACCCTGGCACGCACCGACTATTGGGATGACCTCGAGCTGCGTTTCCCGCTCGAACACACCGGCCTGGTCGACCAGAACGCCGCTCGCCAGGGTATCGACAAGGCATGGATCTACGCGGTGATGCGCCAGGAAAGCGCCTTCATGAGCAATGCCCGTTCACCCGTCGGCGCCATGGGCCTGATGCAGTTGATGCCGGCGACCGCACGCACGGTGTCGCGCAAGATCCTCAATCGCACGCCGCCGAGCCGCTACGAATTGCTCCAGCCGGATACCAACATCGAACTCGGCAGCGCCTATCTCAAGCACGTCAAAAGCGAGTTGGGCGACAGCGCCATGCTGGCGACGGCGGCATACAACGCCGGACCTCATCGCGTGAACCGCTGGTTGCCGCAACGTACGTTACCTGCGGATATCTGGATCGAACTGGTGCCGTTTAGCGAAACGCGCGGCTATCTGCGCCGGGTATTGGCCTACACGGTCATCTACGAAAGCCGCATGGGCAAGAACCCGACGCGCCTGAACGACCGGCTACATCCGGTACCGCCGTCGTTAAACCGCCTGGGATCTTCGCAGACCGCCAAACGCAACGGCGATTCAGCCGGCTGACGATCCGTCTCCGGCCGTGCCGAGCATGCGATCGCGCACGGCCTTGACCTCGGCGGGATCCATGCGTTTGATGAGGTGGGTCACGTAGTCTTCGGCGCGTTTGCTGCCGTTGATGTGGGCCAGCGTCAACCACTGCAGGGCGGTCACATCGTCCTGTGCAACGCCCTTGCCCTCCATCAGCATCTTGCCCAGCGCGAACTGCGCCGTCGGCATGCCCTGATCGGCGGCCTTCATGTACCAGTCAACCGCCTTGGCGATGTCTTTTTTCACGCCGAACTGCGCAAAGCGATACATGGTGCCGACCACGTATTGCGCCTTTGCCGAACCGCATTCAGCGGCTTTCAGGTAGAAATCGCGGGCGCGCCCCTCGTCGGCCTCGACGCCGGTGCCGTTGGCATACATCCAGGCCAGCGTGATCAAGGCATTTTCATGGCCCTGCACCGCCGCCTTCTCGAACCAGGCGCGCGCCTGGTCGTAGTCGAGCCCTACGCCGTCTCCGTTGCCGTACATAACACCCAAGCGAAACTGGGCCTCGGGATTACCCGCCTTGGCCGCCTTACGGATTGCCGCCTCGGCGCGTAGCTGGTCGGGATTGAAGGTTGCGATGTGTTCTTGATCTGACATGCGCAACATCTTCGCATGTCGCCCACATGGGCGCGAATAGTCCACATGTTGCGCCGCGAGTCTCAATACCTGGGCGTTTTACCGTTGCCGCGATGTGGGATTGAGGTAAAACGCCAACCCGGCCTCGACCTACAGGAAACCGCGAGGTCTTTGACACAGCAACGTATGCCGCAGACTTCGCTTTCGCCCATCTCGCCAGCCATGAATGAAACGTCGTACAAATCAGCCCCACACCCAGCCGGCATTTCGCGCCGCCGGGTTTGCGAGCTAGGCCGAAGACACCTTTTTTTGCGGGGTCTTGGCGGTGCGGCGGGTGAACTGGGCGCTGATCGCATCGATCAGCTTGCGCTCGGAGACCACTTCATAGAAACGACGTCCCTGGTCATCGGTATCCAGCAGGCGACGCCCCATCCACAGCTTGACCAATTGCTCGCGGATCACCAGCCAATGACTGTCGCCGTCGACCTCGGCGCATTGCCCAACCCATAGCGTTTCCGGTGCCTTGCTGCCCTTACGCTTCAACCGCGCCTTGTGCAGCGAGACCTCCACATGCAGTTGGGCGAACGACGCGGCATCCAGCTCGATACCGTTGACGTTGTAGCGCACCACACTCTCGCCGAGGCGGTCAGCGTCCTCGCCGGTGACCGGCATGGCCACGCACAGGCCTCGCCCGCTCGGTGTGCGGCACGCCTTGCGCAGGGGCACGTGGCATTGCGCCAGGTGCTTCGCGCGCAGGATTGCCGGCGAGATCATCACGCGATGCCCTTCGTCGAACAGGTAGGTCGGCGGCTGATCAACGTAGGAGATACCGATGCCCAATTCGAGTGGCGACAGGCCCAGGCGGTCGTTGGTCGAATTCATCAGGTCGACCAGGTCCAGCAGTGCGCGCGCGAAACAGCAGGCACGGGCGACGGAAGGAAACGCGCCACCACCGCCACCGTGCTCGTCGATCGAAAACAGCAGGGAATCGCTCTCGATCAGTACCTTGAGCGCGCCGAAACGATGGGCCAGCGTCGAAACCGGGTCGTAGTAGTGTCGGCTGAAATGCGCCGCAGGGTTGAGATTGCGCTCACGCAGATCGCCGACCAGTCGGGAAACACCGCGAACGTCGACATGGATCGTCACATGCCCGACCACGCTGCCACGCGCATCGACCGGTTCGGTCGAGGGTACGAAGCTCTGCAGCGTATTGTTGGCGCGCGACAGGGCCTTTTCCTGCTCATCGTGCAGCAGGCGCAGCGCATCGGCCCCCACCATGAATCGCCAGGCAAGTTTCAGATCGCGGCGCAGCCTCAGAAAGTCACCGACGAAGCGCGCCAGCACCTGTTGCTTGCCGGCTGTGGCCTTGCGCCGATACTTGCGGCGCAACGTTTCGATCTGGCGAATGACGGCCTGCGGGTCGGCGCTACCTTCGAGCGCAGCCAACCGGCGCAGCAGGTCGCGTCGGTTGATCGCGCCTTTGAGGAAATCGAAGACCGGTGTCTCGGCATCGCTCAGGCCGAGTGTCGGGTAGATCGCGGAAAGCTCATATGCCGCGTATACCGCGTCGATCAATCCCGCATTGGTCAGTGCCGTGCTGAGTTGTTTGTTGAGTTTGCGCTGCAGCGAATCCACCGCGCGGTGGTGCCAGCGATCCGATCGCGGCCATACCGCATCGCTGCCGCCGAGCAAAGCCACGGCATTATCCGGCAGGTCGAGCCAGTTACCCGATACGTCGCTCAGTTCGCTCGGTCCCACCAGGCAACGCACCCGATTCTCCGTTTCGACGAATCCCTTGGCCATGCCCCGATCGCGACGTACTGCAACCACCAGGCGATCGATCTGCTGGTTGGCGTTGGCCAGCTCGACGTTCTCCGGCAGCCAGGGTTCGAACAATTCGAGCAGGCAGCGGTTGACCTTGCACATGGTCTCGGTGTCGAACAGCAGGATCGGGTACACGCGATTGAAGTCGCGGATTCCGCCGACACCGTCGAGCTGCAGTACCGGATTGGCCAACATCTGATCCGCAATCGGCCAGGACACGCCAAGCACCGCCTTGCGGATATTCTTCATCTCGCCGCGTTCGAGCCGCATCAGCTCGGCGAACAGCTTGCGCGCCACCTCGAAGCGTACCGTGGACGCATGGCGTGCCAGCGTCACCGATAGCTCGTGCAGTTTCAGGCTGCGGCCGGCCGATTGGGTGACGGTATCGTTGCGTGTGTTCTCCAACTCGTCGCGCAGGGCATCCATTTCGTCATCGACCGCCTGCAGCAGCACCTTGGTGACCGCCACCTGGAACAGCTGAACGCGCTCGATGCCATGCGACTCGCGCGACTTCTTCACGACCAGCGCATGTTGGTCGACGACGACTCGGTCGAACGTTTCGACGATGGCGTCGCTGAACGGGGTCTCCGGGCGCTTCCACAGGCGATTGACGCGTTCGCGCACCAAGGCCCGGGCGAACGTGGCAATCGCCTCTTCGAGCAAGGGATTGAGGGTGACATCGATGTGGAAGCCGTCGGCACCGCGCGGAAAGCGCTCAAGACGCAGGCGCCGGAACTTCGGGCGATCGAAACCGGATTTGATCTCGTCCGGTTTGGGCAGCGGTCGCGCGAAGGGCCGTATCATGGCGACCGCCGGCGTTCGGGGTCGCGATACGCGTCGCGGTCGGCTGAGAACATGGTTTAGGGGCCGGGCGCGATCAGCGCGCGGTCAGTGCCTGGATAATCCGATCTTCCATTTCGATCCGCACGGCAATCTCTTCGCCGAGCTTGCCGAGATCCCGGTCGAGCTGATGCAGGTTCAGTTCGTGATCGGAGGCGTCGTACTTGTCGTTGAATTCCACAGCGACCTCGGAGGCCTCGGCGATGCGCGGGTAGACCTCGCGGGCGACCTCGACCACGCGCAGCCGTCTTTCGCGGCCGGCGACGATGCGTTCGTAGATTTCAAAGTGCCCGAATGCAGAATAATCGACCAGAACCTGGCAGAACTCCTGCAAAACATTAGGGTTGGGCGTCGAATCGGAAAAAGGTTCCAGCCCCGCAACCCGACAGAACATCATCAACATTTCCTGGCGCTCATCGAGCAGCTTACGCACCATTTCATGTGTGCCGCCACGACGATCTGATTCTTTTGGCTCACTCACGGTCATTGTTTTTGCTCGTCTTTACCCTATTCTCTCCCGCAGCCTTAGTTTACCCTGAAACGCATCGGCGTAAACCGGGCCCTGAAAGCAGTCACACCAAGCTGTGGTCGGAAGGCTTTCGGTGCGGCCGCCGTACGGAATATTTTGGTTGTGAAAAAGCTCCTCCCGATCGTTGTTCTGGTCTCGTCGATGTCGTCGATCCAAGGCACGGCACTGGCTTACTCGGGCTATACCGAAGACAACCCTTTCGTCGAAGCCATGCTCAGAATGATGGAGGTGTTCGGCCTGATCGACCGCAGCCGGCTGCCGCTCGGCGTTCCCTACCTGCCGAGCTACGGCACGCCGATGATGTACGGCATGAGCGGCTACGGCCCAAGCGCGTTCGGCGGTTATCCGGGCATGTCGGGTTTCCCCGGCGTGACAGGGTTCCCGGGGATGACGGGAGTTCCGGGAATGACGGGGATCCCGGGAATGACGGGGATCCCGGGAATGACGGGGATCCCGGGGATGTCGGGGGTCCCGGGGATGTCCGGCTATCCCGGCATGAGCGGTTTCCCCGGCGGGTGGCCGGGTGGCGGCTACCCGATGCCGTCCTATCCGATGACCGGCTATGGAAATTTCGGCAGCTACGGCCAACAGGCGCCGACCGCACGCGCCTACCTCGATGGCGCCTGGGAGACCGACAAGGGTGGCGTGGTCATCATTCGCGGCAACCTTGCGCGGCTTTACCTCGACCGCGAACAATACCAGGACTTCACGCTCGGCTATGATCGGTCGCATCTGTGGTGGAAGCCCTACCAGGGTGGCACGGCCAATACCTATCAATACGAGATGCGCGACGGGCGCATGGTGATGCGTGATGCAGACGGCAACTACCTGCTGCTGCGTCGCCGCAAATGAGCTGACCGGCGCGCTTCGCCGATAATCGATACCCCAGGCCAAGCCTCAGGCCCCGCCCGAATCAGGATCAAGACGAAAGGTTGAACACGCACCCATGAGGATCGAACGCATTGCCCTGATCGGTGGCTCCGGATTCGTCGGCCGGCACCTGGTACATCACCTGCACAATCGCGGCTATCACTGCACGGTCGTCACACGGCACGCCCACCGCCACAAAGAGCTGCAACCGGTCGCCGACCTGGTCGAAGTGAACCCTTTCGACGTAAAAGCCTTGAGCTCCGCACTGCGCGGTTGCGACGCCGTGGTCCATCTGGTGGGAATTCTGAACGCCGGGCGAAAACAGGATTTCCGCCGGGTACATGTCGAACTCGTCGAGAACGTGGTCGGCGCGTGCCAAGCCGCAGGTATCAAGCGTTTTCTACACATGAGCGGACTCAACGCCGACCAAGCAAGCGGCAGCAGCCAATACCTGCGAACCAAAGGCGAAGGCGAGAATCGTGCGCACACCCTGGGGCAATCGCAGATGGCGGTGACCAGCTTCCGACCCTCGGTGATCTTTGGCCCGGACGACAGCTTTTTGAATCGATTCGCGCAACTGCTGCGCATCCCGGGGCCCCTGCCCCTGGCCTGCCCCGAAGCGCTTATGGCGCCGGTTTACGTCGGCGATGTCGTGCAGGCATTCGCCGATGCCCTCGAAGACCCGGCCACCTACGGCAAGCGTTACGAATTGTGCGGTCCCGAAAGCTACACACTGAAACAGCTGGTGGCGTTCATCGCGCGGCACAGTGGTCGCCGTAAAATGATCATCGGACTCCCCGACTGGCTGTCACGCCTGCAGGCAGCAGTCTTGCAGTTCGCGCCCGGTAAGCCATTCACCCCGGACAATTACCAGTCACTGCAAACGCCCAGCGTGTGCACCTCCGACGGCCTTTCCGAACTGGGTATCGACGCCACATCGTTGGCGAACGCCGGCGCACGTTTTCTACGCGGCGAGGACAAGAACCGCAGCCGAATCCATCGGCGCATGTTCAGCGGCCGCTAGCGATCTCCAGCACCGCCGGCGAGCAGTCAAGGTCCGCATGACCGGACGAGTTCGTTGCCGCGAGCAGGCTTTGCAGGCAACGCTCACGCCTTTCCGGCGCTTCAGCCCCCAATTGCCGACTGGCGGCATGAAAACGCGCCATATCACCACTCGCAAAATGCAGCAGGCGGCGAAAGGCGGGCTGCAGGCGATAATAGGTGTTCACGCTGGCCAGCCGGGCATTGTTGAGCGGTTGTGAGAACCAGCGATCGTAGCCGCTGTAGCCGCCCCAGCGTTGTTTCAGCAGCTCGTAGTTGGAGCGCAGTCGGTCAAACGCAGCCTGCTTGTTCACCAGCAACTCACTATTTACCTGACGTGAGGCATACAGCTCGCCAAGTTGTTCGCGCGCACCGGCGAGCAGATCGAGGAAAGCCAGGCGGCGCTGTTCGTGTTCCTGGTACTCGGCCAGTGCCGCCGCATCGTTGCGCGATGCCAACCAGCGGCGCACGCCCTCCTTCTCAACGACTGTCGCGTACGCTTCGTTGAAGGCACTGTCGTCCATGACATATACGGCCTCGTGCGCCCACTCGTGAAACATCAGGCCGGCGATATCCGGTAACGGCCAGTGGATCACGGTGCTGGGCAGCGGATCGTCGAACCAGCCGAGCGTCGAATAGGCGGGCACCGGTTCGACCGCGGTATCCCACCCCTCAGCTCGCATCTGCTCGGCATGCTCGGTCGCATCCAGTTTGTCGAAGTAACCGCGATAGGCGGTACAGCCAACGAACGGAAAACACCACTCGTACGGCTGCAGGTCGTCGACCGGGGCCGCCACCAGGCTCCACACCATGGCTTCGCGGTGCACATCGGCGTAGTGGCGAAAACTACCGCTCTCCGGCAGCGCCAATTGATCGATGGCGAAGCGGCGCAGCGGGCCGATTTCGGCAAGGCGCTCGCGCAAGCCGGCGTCGGTTTGCGGGTCGGCGATAACGTCCGGAGTCGGACGCGAAGCGGACATCACGCCCATCTGCCCGCTGATGGTCTGGGCGTAATACGAAACGCTGCTGCAACCGCCGGTCGCGAGCAGCAGCACGATCAAGAGGCATCGTGGCCACGCCATGTCAGATCGGGAAGAACACCGCCGATGCGACGCTCTGGATCACGTTCTTGATCTTGCGATTACTGCTCTCGGCGACCACCTGGGCCATGTGGTCTTGCAGGCCGATCAGCTTGCCGGCAATGCGCTCAAAACTCAGATTGCCGCTGCCTTCAAAAGAATTGCTCAGCAGGAACAGTCGACCGTCGACGCGCCGGTCGTGGCCGAGCTTCCAGAAGGCGATCTCGAAGTTTCGCGCCAGGTAGTGCAGCTTCTGCGGGTCGAGCCGGTCCGGCAGGTAGAAACGGCTCTTGCCGCCGTAGCCGTCGAGCAACATCGTGTACATGCCGTAGGTGAAGGCGGCGACCCGGTCACCGTGAAATGTCTCGTCGAAGGCCAGGCTGATCGCATCCGACGAGCGCTTGTTCTGCAGACCGGGATAGGGATTTTTACGCGCCGGGCCGAACAGGGTCTTGAGCGCAGCGGCGGGCGACGCATGACCGGCGCGCCGCCATTCATTCGGATTGCGCACGTACAGCTTGCGTGCCAGCTCGCGCAGGTACTTCATGCTGTGACGCACATTGACCTCGGCGACCATGTCGACGTCGGCCTTGGCGATGTCGCTGAACTCGAAACCGCGGCCGCGCACCGGCTCATCGCGCCCCGAATACGACTGGCAGCCCGCCAACGTGAGCACCAAGACCATCAAGCAAACCCGTTTACAAACGATCACGCAGATCCCTCGTGCGAAAACCCAGCAACTGACTATCGGTATCGCGCGCCAGCGCCATGACTTTAAATCGTTCGCCCATCTCCGTCGGCAGCGTGAGCTTTTTGACGCCCTGCATCAGCTCCAGATGCCGCTGCAGATCGTTCGGATCAGACGCGCCGAGATGACGGTCCAGACCCGCATCGATCAAAAAGTGCGCCTGGGTGGTATAGCCGGCGACGTCAAAGCCCGTGGCGAGCGCAGCGCGTGCCAGCGCCGTGAAATCCACGTTCGCGGTGATGTCCTGCAATCCGGGCAGCAGGTAAGGATCGGCGTAGGCGCGGTGTCGGTAGTGACAGATCAAGGTGCCCTTGTTGCGTTCCGGATGGTAATACTCGTGCCGCGTATAACCATAGTCGATCAGCAACACATACCCACGCTGCATGCGACGCCCGACGGCATCCAACCACGGTCGCAGACGCAGATTGATCTCCGACGCATAGCCATCGCCCGGCAGTTGCCCGTCGGGCCAGATCGACTGCAGGGCTTCGCCAAGACCGCTGCTGCGCAACGCATGCCAGTCGTCCGCAAAGCCGGCGCCATCGACCACGACCGATAACTCCTGCCAGGCGTCATCCTGTCGGCGGAAACGATGCACCGGCATCGCATCGAGCAGCTCATTGCCGATGACAACACCGTTGAAGCCGCTGGCCGGCAGCGCGTCGAGCCAATGCACGCGTGACGCCAGTTCAGGCACTTCGCGCTGCAGCGTCTCCTGCTGCCGCTGCTGAAGCTCGGCACTCAACTCGAGAATCAGGTAGCGATTGGGCAGGCAATCCAGATCCTGCAACGCCGCCAGCAGTCCGGCCGCCATGATGCCGGAGCCGGCGCCGAACTCCAGCACATCACCACCGTCGAGCTTGTGCAGACATTCGGCCACCTGGTTCGCCAGGCAGCGTGCGAACAGCGGCGAGGCTTCCGGCGCCGTGATGAAGTCACCCTGCTCGCCAAACTTCTGCCGCCCGTTGACGTAGTAACCGAGTCCGGGGGCGTAGAGCGCAAGTTCCATGAAGCGATCGAACGGCAGGCTGCCGCTGTTTGTCTCGATCGCCGCACTCAAATGTGCGTGCATCGCCTGGAATACCGATTGTTCGTCGTCGCTCAGCGTCGGTAACTGCAAGTCGTCGGCTCTCTGAAGCAGGCGACAACTCAACTTGTTGTCGCGATGGATACGGGTTGCGTGGCGGGATACTGCGCGCAGTTTAAGAAAAACCGCAGGAGCGCGCACGGCACGCGGTCGAATTCCGGGCGGCGTGACGTTCCAGGCACGATCTGGTGTAGTGTGCCCTTGGGTCCACAAGGGAGGCAGCGAGTGCAGGTTTCCGACAGTCTGAAGGGCAAGACGGCGTTGATTACCGGCGCAGCAGCACGCCTTGGTGCGACCACGACGCGCTACCTGCACGCGGCCGGCGCCAATGTCGTGATCCACTATCGCAACTCGGCGGACAAGGCGGCGGCATTGCGCGACGAACTGCTCGCGGTGCGGGCCGGGTCCGCGATCATCGCACAGGGCGATCTCAATGACCCGCAAAGTTGGGCAAAGCTGGTCGCCGAGAGCAAGACCATCAACGGCCATCTCGACATCCTGATCAACAACGCCTCGAGTTACTACCCGACGCCGATCGGTGAAGCCACCCCCGAGCAATGGGACGACCTGGTCGGCAGCAATGCACGCGCACCGTTCTTTCTCGCCCAGGCAGCAGCCGAGGCGTTGCGCGAGCGGCGCGGCTGCATCGTCAATATGGTCGACATCCATGCCGACCGGCCGAACGCCGACCATCCGATCTACTGCATGGCCAAAGCGGCCAATGCGATGATGGTCAAGGCACTGGCACGCGACCTTGCGCCGGACGTGCGGGTCAACGGGATTGCACCCGGCGCGGCGCTGTGGCCGGAAGGCTACCTCGCCGATGCCGACAAACAGGAAATCCTCAAACGCATCCCAATGGGCGAGCCGGCAGGCGCCGAGCAGATCGCCGAGGCGGTCATGTTCATGGTGACCGGGCCGCACTACATCACCGGCCAGATTCTCGCCGTCGACGGCGGTCGCAGCGTGCAGCAATAGCGGCGCGCAGAGGCGTCAGCGCTTGGTGCCGCCGAGAGGCTCGGTTGCAGCGTCCTGAGAGCCCACCCATACCCGGTTACGGCCACCGCGCTTGGCCTCGTAACAGGCGCTGTCTGCGGCATGCAGCACGTCTTCGGGCGAGCCGTGCTCGGGCGAGATAGCGACCAGCCCGACACTCACCTCGATGCGATGCAGTCCGCGTGAACCCGTGTATTCGTAGCGCTCGACCACGGTGCGAATGTTTTCGGCAATCGCGCAGGCATCCAGAAGCTGACAGTCTTCGAGGATGACCGCGAACTCGTCGCCGCCGATCCGCGCGACGGTGTCCACGGCGCGCACCTCTTCGCTTAGCAGCACCCCCACATCGCGCAGAACGCGATCGCCGGCGCGATGGCCCTCGGCATCGTTGAGATCCTTGAAACGATCGAGGTCGAGAAACAGCAGGATGCACGACGCGCGCTTCTGCTTGACGCGTGGCAGGATCTTTTCCAATCGCTCCATGAACGCATGACGGTTCACCAGCCGGGTCAACGGATCATGCCTTGCGAGCCAGGTAACGTGCTCGCGCGCGTTCATCTCCTGGCGGGCACTGCTGACGATCATGCCGGTGAAGGTCACGACCCACAGCAGGCTGATATCCAGATAGATGATGCCCAGCTTGGTCTGCGCGAGGCTCTCCCGCGGCAGCCACAAGGACGACAGCAGGATCACAACCAGCGCCGCCATACCCAGGGTCAACACCGGCAACTGATCGCCGCGCTGGGCGATCAGGACAAAAACCGGGATCAACAGAAACAGCACCAATGGGGAGGTGATATCGACGACCTGCAGCAACCCCAAGGTGCTGACGATCACGACCAGGGAGAGACCGGCCAACAGCTCGATCAATCGCCGGCCGGTCACACGCAGCGAACGCCGCGCGACAGCCACCAGACCGAAGCCACCGACCAGCAGAATGCCGACGCTGTTGCCCAACCACCACAACAGCCACAAGCGCACGAGGTCGAGATCGCTGCCGCCGAGCAGCACGAACGCGATGCTGCCGGCGGTCGCACTGAATACAGGCCCGAGCACGGGGCCGACCGCGACGAACATCAGCGCATCGCGCAGGTGACGCAGACCAGGGTCGACGTTCATCCGCCGCATCAGGTAATTCGGCACACCGGCTTCAAGCATGCTGGCCACCGCCGAGATCGCCGCAATCTCCAGTGGCACGCCCAGTTGCCAGCCGAGCAGCAGCATGGCCGGCAGGATCGCCGCCAGCAGCGACCAGCCGAACCAGTACACCATTGCGAATGCGAACCCGGATGCCGGCCACACGGGGCTGATACCGGTTTGCGCCGACTGCAATTGCAAGCCGGCCATACCGAGCAGGTAGTATCCGCCGATAAATACGAGAAAAAGCCCGACCCGATTCAGGCCGGTTATCAAGACCGTTTTTCGATCCGCACCATCATCGTGGCTCAATCCGCCTCCTAGCCGGTTTTGAACAGCCATGCTGGATCGTCCAGCTGCTGCAAACCTTCCTTGTTTTCCATCGACATCCGCTCCCATAAGGAGCGATAAGTTTCCCCGAGTTCGGGATGCAATTCGTCACCCGCCACATCGACCAGCGGTGCCAACACAAAGGCATAGCGCGTGATCTCGTCGCGCGGCAGCACCTTGCCGCCTTCGTTCGTCACTGCATCGCCATAGGTCAGCAGATCCAGATCCAGCGTTCGCGACGAAAACTTCGGGCTGCTGCGTTCGCGTCCGTGACGCGCCTCGATCTTGCGCATCAGCTGATGCAGCCTGGCGGGCGGCAGCTCGGTGTCGAACCCCACTACCAGATTAAAGAACGCGTCGCCGCAAAAACCAACCGCAGGTGTCTCGTACACCGGAGACACGATCACGTCACCGAAACTATGCCGCAATTCGGTCAGCGCACCACGAATGTTATTCTCACGATCGATGTTGCTGCCGATGCTGACCCACACTCTCGGCACTAGTAGCGTTCTCCGCGCTCGATAATCACCCCGACGTCGGTGGCACTGCGCACCGCACCTTTCTTGTTGAGCGTGAGGCGTACCCAGCGCACGCCGTACTCTTCGCGGATGATCTCGGTGCAGCGTTCGGCCAAGGTTTCGACCAACTGGAACTCACTCTCGCTGACGAACTGGATCAGGCGCTTGGCGACCGACTTGTAGTTCAGCGTGTCCTTGATGTCGTCGGTTTGGGCTGCCCGCGCGATATCCGCGCTCATTTCGAGATCGAAAATCAGCGTCTGGCGGGTGCGACGCTCCCAGCCATAGATGCCGATCACGGTATCTATACGCAGGTCACGCAGAAAAACGATATCCATAGTGGCAGTTGCATCGGATGTAGTCTGAAGGTTGGGATGTTATCAGGTCGTTTCCTTGACCGTGACAGGCAGCTGTCGCCTAATGCGCGCTCATTCTGCAAACACACGTGACCATGCTCGATCCCGTCATCATCGTTGGCGCCTACCTGCTCGGCTCGATCTCGAGCGCGATCATCGTATGTCGCCTGATGGGGCTGCCGGATCCGCGCACCGAGGGCTCGAACAACCCCGGCGCGACCAATGTGCTGCGCATCGGCGGCAAAAAGGCCGCGGCGATAACGCTGCTCGGCGACAGTCTGAAAGGCGTGATTCCGATGCTCGCCTGCCACCTGTTCGATCGCAGCGAATCGGTGTTTGCGCTAACCGCAGTGGCGGCGTTTCTAGGCCATTTATACCCGGTGTTCTTCGGCTTCCGCGGTGGCAAGGGCGTTGCGACGGCACTCGGCGTGCAGTTCGGACTCTACTGGGCCTTCGGCGCCGCGGTCGGTGCCACCTGGCTGTTTATGGCCAAGGTGGCCAACGTGTCGTCGCTGGCGGCGTTGATCTCGATGGCGCTCGCCCCGGTCTACCTGTGGTTTCTTTGGCCATCCAACGAGCTGCTGGCGATGCAGATCTTCGTCAGCGTGGTGCTGTTCTGGCGGCACCGCAGCAACATCCGCAAGCTGCTCGACGGCAGCGAAGGGCGCATCTCGAAACAGTCCGGCGACTAAGCCACCTCACCCTCCGGCGACCAGCTCCTGCATCGGCCAGCGCGGGCGGATCGCGAACTCCAGCTGCTCGTGCTGGCCGGCGCGCAGACGCTGCCAGCCGGCATACGCGATCATGGCGCCGTTGTCGGTACACAGCTCGGCGCGCGGGTAATAAGCGCGGCCGCCGAGGTCCTGCATCAAACGATCGACTCGATCGCGTAACCGTCGGTTGGCACTCACGCCGCCGGCCATCACCAGCGCCTTGCTGCCGGTCTGTTCGACGGCGCGCCGGCACTTGATCGCCAGCGTGTCGACCACGGCATCCTCGAAGGCACGTGCGATGTCGGCATGCAATTGACCGTGCTCGGCGGATGGGACCTCGGCCTCCTGCTGTCGCAAGGTCGTCAGGGCGAAGGTCTTGAGTCCTGAGAAGCTGAAATCCAGCCCCGGTCGGTCGGTCATCGGACGCGGGAACGAAAATCGCGCCGGATCGCCCTGCTCGGCCAGCGCGGCGAGCGCAGGGCCACCCGGATAACCCAGGCCCAACAGTTTGGCGGTTTTGTCGAAGGCCTCGCCGGCGGCGTCGTCCACCGACTCACCGAGCAGCTCGTACTCGCCAACTGCGGCAACCCGCACCAGCTGGGTATGCCCGCCGGACACCAACAGGGCGACGAACGGGAACTGCGGCACATCCTGCTCGAGCATCGGCGCCAGCAGGTGCCCTTCCATATGGTGAACACCGACCGCCGGTACCTGCCAGGCCCAGGCCAGACTGCGCGCAAACGCCGCGCCGACCAGCAGCGCGCCGGCCAAGCCGGGGCCGGCCGTATAGGCAACGCCGCCGAAATCCTGCGCCGACAGGCCCAGGTCGGCGATCAGCTCGCGCACCATCGGCGCCAGCTTGCGCACGTGGTCGCGCGAGGCCAGCTCCGGCACCACGCCGCCGTAGTCGGCATGCAGCGCGATCTGGCTGTAAACCGCGTGGTCGAGCAGGCCCTGATCGGTGCTGTAGACCGCCACGCCGGTCTCGTCGCACGAGGTTTCGATACCCAGCACATTCATCTCATTGAAACCTTTGCATTTGTGATGAGGACGCTTTAAAATTCCGCGCCTTTGTGGGCTCCGGCTTGATTTTTCCGTGTCCGCGAAAAGCCCATTTTAACTGTTTGTCGATTCGAGGAAGCAATGCCGCACGTCCGCGTCAAAGAAAACGAACCCTTCGAAGTAGCCATGCGCCGCTTCAAACGCTCCTGCGAGAAAGCCGGTGTTCTGGCCGAAGTCCGTCGCCGCGAGTTCTACGAAAAGCCCACCTGGGAGCGCAAGCGCAAGGCCGCTGCCGCTGTTAAGCGCTGGCAGAAGAAGGTTGGCCGCGACAGCCGCCGCTTCGAACGCCTCTACTGATCGCAGGCGTTTCCCCTGTGCTGAAGCAACAGCTTACCGATGCGATGAAGGCGGCCATGAAAGGTGGCGACAAGCCACGCTTGGCCGTCATCCGGTTGATGCTGGCCGCGGTAAAGCAGCGCGAGGTCGATGAGCGCATCGAGCTCGACGACGCACAGGTGCTGGCGGTGCTCGACAAAATGGTCAAGCAACGCCGCGACTCGATTCAGCAATACACCGACGCTGGCCGTACCGAGCTGGCCGACCAGGAAGCCGCTGAAATCGAGGTCATTCAGGACTTCATGCCCGAAGGCCTGTCCGAGGCGGAAATCGCCTCGATCATCGATGCCGCCATCACCGAGACCGGCGCCGAATCCATGCGCGACATGGGCAAGGTCATGGGCATCGTCAAACCCCAGGTGCAGGGCCGCGCCGACGTCGGCCAGGTCAGCGCGCTGGTCAAGCAGAAGCTCGGCTGATTCTCCCCTGACGCCGCGTGCTAGGCTTGCACCATGCCCGGTGCCATCCCCCAGCATTTCATCGATGAATTGTTATCGCGCGCCGATATCGTAGAAATCATCGGCCGCCGCGTACCACTGAAAAAGGCCGGGCGCGAGTTTCAGGCCTGTTGTCCGTTCCACACCGAGAAGACCCCTTCGTTCACCGTCAGCCCGACCAAGCAGTTCTACCATTGCTTCGGCTGCGGCGCGCACGGCACTGCCATCGGCTTCCTGATGGAGTACGACCGCCTGAGCTTCCCCGAGGCGATCGAGGAACTGGCGACCTCGATGGGGCTGGAAGTACCGCGCGAAGTCGGCTTCGAACAGGGTCCGGACAACCGCCCGCTGTACGACACGCTCGAACGCGCGGCCCAGCTGTTCGCCAACAATCTGCGCCAACACCCGGATGCGCCCACAGCGATCGACTACCTGCGCGGCCGTGGCGTCAGCGGCGAGGTCGCCGCCCGCTTCCGCATGGGCTATGCCCCACCCGGCTGGGATAATCTGCTGCAGGCACTGGGCACAGACGACAAACACATCGGCTGGCTGCGCGACGCCGGGCTGATCACCGAGCAGGACAACAAGCGCTACGACCGGCTGCGCGAGCGCATCATCTTCCCAATCCGCGACACCCGTGGGCGGGTGGTCGGCTTCGGCGGCCGCCTGCTCGGCGACGGCAAACCCAAGTATCTGAACTCCCCTGAAACCCCTGTTTTCCACAAAGGGCGCGAGTTGTACGGCCTGTACGAGGCACGCCAGGCCGACGCCAACCCCACGCGCCTGCTGGTCGTCGAGGGCTATATGGACGTCGTCGCCCTGGCGCAATACGGCATCGACAACGCCGTCGCCACGCTCGGCACCGCAACGACCAGCGACCATCTCGAAAAGCTGTATCGCGCAACCCCCGAAGTGGTTTTCTGTTTCGACGGTGACCGCGCCGGACGTGATGCTGCATGGAAGGCGCTGCAGACCGCGCTGCCCCTGATGCGTGACGGCCGCCAGGCCAGATTCTTGTTCCTGCCGGACGGTGAAGACCCCGATTCGCTGGTGCGCAGCATCGGCCACGAGGCGTTTCTGGAACGAATCGCCCAAGCGCAGCCATTGTCGGAGTTTTTATTTGAAAAAATCGCTACCCAGACCGATATGGGTACTCTAGATGGTCGCGCACGCCTCGGCGAGCTGGCCAAACCCTTACTCGAACGGCTGCCGGCGGGCCTCTATCGCGACATGATGTTTCAAGCGCTAAATGAACGTATCGGACTGCAGGCAGCTCCGGTGCAGGCGGCTGCAGCCCCCAAACCGGCCCGGCGCGCTCCGATTCGCCGGCCGCAGGGCAGTGTTCCGCCGGTTCGACGCGCTGTGGCGCTGCTGATTCAGAACCCGGAACTCGCCCAGCTCGACCTGCCGGAAGGTTGGCAGAGCTTCGAATCGCCGGGTATCGCGCTGCTGGCCGAGCTGCTGAGCACCCTGCGCACCACCCCGCAGATGTCGACCGGCGCGCTGGTGGAACGGGCCGACGACGCTCAGACCCGACAGACCCTGGCAAAACTGGCCGTATTGGAGCTCGGCATTCTCGACGACGCCGCCGAACAGTTCCTCGGCACGCTGCGCATGCTGGGGGCCGAGAAGACCCGCGCAGAACGTGAAGCGCTGCTCACGAAGAGTCGCGCCTCCGAGCTTACGGAAGAGGAAAAACAACGACTTAGGGAACTCTATCGTGCGCCGGGTGCCCAATAGGGCAACCATGTTCAGCTAGCATCAAATGACAATCACTGCTATTATGCCCGATTCAATTTTTCTTCCCTTCACCCGCCACGCGGCTGGGTGCAGGGATTTCTGTGTCGAACACTGAGGATCAGATGGACCGCCAAGAGCAGCAATCCAGTATTAAAGACCTGATCGCCAAAGGCAAAGAACAAGGTTTCCTCACCTACGCCGAGGTCAACGATCACCTCCCCGACTCGATCGTCGATCCGGAGCAGATCGAAGATATTGTTCGCATGATCAACGACATGGGCATCTCTGTCCATGAAACGGCGCCTGAATCCGACGACCAGACCCTGTCCGACAATGCCGTGTCGACCGACGACGACGCCGCCGAAGCCGCCGCCGCGGCGCTGGCCACCGTCGACAGCGAATTCGGCCGCACCACCGATCCTGTGCGCATGTACATGCGCGAAATGGGCACGGTCGAGCTGCTGACCCGCGAGGGCGAGCTGCGCATCGCCCGCCGTATCGAAGACGGCCTGAATCAGGTCAGCGCGGCACTTGCCGCATTCCCGCCGGCGGTCGAAAAACTGATCGAACAATTCGATCTGGTCGATGCCGGTGATGCCCGTCTGAATGACGTCATCGTCGGCTTCGCTTTGCCCGATATCGGCGACACGATTCCGAAACCGGCCAAAACCGTTGCCGATGCGACGTCAAAAGACGACGACGATTCAGACGGCGACTCGGACGACGACGATTCCAGCGACGAAGAGCCGGAAGACACCGGGCTCGATCTCGAGCTGGTCGCCGAAAAGGCCAACGATCTGCGCAAGCAGTACAAGGCATGGAAACGCGAACTCGAAAAGAACGGCACCAGCGACAAGTCGCAGAAGTGCTGCGACAAGACGGTTTCCGCGTTCCTCGAGTTCCGCCTGGTGCCGCAGCTGTTCGCCGACCTCACCGACGTACTGCGCAGCGTGGTCAACCGCATCCGCGAACAGGAACGTACCGTTCTCGACATCTGCGTGAATGAATGTGGCATGCCACGCCGCGATTTCATCGCCTCGTTCCCGAAAAACGAGACCAACCTCGACTGGGTCGCCGAGCAGATCGGTAGCAAGAAAGCCTACGCAGGCAATCTCGAATCGCGCAGCGAAGACATCATTCGTGGTCAGCGCAAGCTGGCAGAGATCGAAGAGCTGTGCGGCATGTCGATCAGCGACATCAAAGAGATCAACCGTCGCATGTCGATCGGCGAAGCCAAGGCACGCCGCGCCAAGAAAGAGATGGTTGAGGCCAACCTGCGTCTGGTTATCTCTATTGCCAAGAAGTACACCAACCGCGGCCTGCAGTTCCTCGACCTGATCCAGGAAGGCAACATCGGCCTGATGAAGGCAGTCGACAAGTTCGAATACCGTCGCGGCTACAAGTTCTCGACCTATGCGACCTGGTGGATTCGGCAGGCAATCACCCGCTCGATCGCCGACCAAGCGCGCACCATCCGTATCCCGGTGCACATGATCGAGACGATCAACAAGCTCAACCGCATCTCGCGCCAGATGATCCAGGAGATGGGTCGCGAGCCCACGCCTGAAGAGCTGGCCGAGCGTATGGAGATGCCGGAAGACAAAGTACGTAAAGTGCTGAAGATCGCCAAAGAGCCAATCTCGATGGAAACCCCGATCGGTGACGACGAAGACTCGCACCTCGGCGACTTCATCGAAGACCAGCAGGCCGTATCGCCGATCGATTCAGCCACGATGGAAGGCCTGGCCGAAGCGACGCAGAACATGCTGGCCGGCCTGACCTCGCGCGAAGCCAAGGTGCTGCGCATGCGTTTCGGCATCGACATGAACACCGACCACACCCTCGAAGAGGTAGGCAAACAGTTCGACGTCACCCGTGAGCGTATTCGTCAGATCGAAGCGAAGGCGTTGCGTAAACTGCGTCACCCGTCGCGCTCCGACAAGCTGCGCAGCTTCCTCGACGGCGACAACTAAGCCGAACGAAAAAGGCCGGCATTGCCGGCCTTTTTGCTATTATCCGTCTCCGCTGTTTTGCGGGTATACGTCGTATTCAACGTTTGGGCCTATAGCTCAGTTGGGTGAGGCCCGACCGTTATGCCAGTGGCATAACGCAGCGGGCCGAACGCGAGGTCAGGACGACCGAGCTGGTCCTCA